>OGNE01001267.1_pt1 | contig 11415 bp, 9 predicted proteins | sample 1573401 | NCBI WGS metagenome assembly OGNE01 (sample SAMEA2581884, study PRJEB24529) | metagenome | biome: Human gut stool | place: China | collected 2011 | reverse complement strand
GCATTTTTTCTACCAAAAATTCCGCAAAATACTTCCGCATATAATACACTGCCGGATAAATATCCAATCAATGCATATATTACCGCATATGGCATCTTTTTCCCTCCTGATTACGCTCTGATATTTGTATTTTCATTATGGCACTTCCCGCCTTTTTCGTCAATTCTTTGTCAGACTCTCGGCTTTAGAAAAGCAGGGTCTGTCCACTTGGACATTCCCTGCTTTTGTTGTTGCCTGATATTTATTTAAAAATATTTTTAATTTTTTGCAGACTGATACGCACTCGTATATGCCGCCTTTATGGCATTGCTGGACTTTGTCGCACCCGATACACCATCCACACCACTGACACCGCCGTTTGCAAGAATCGCTCCCGGAACTTTGGCATTTGCCTGTGAGAAAAACATTTCATCTGCGCCGCCTGCCGTTGCGGATGCGGATACGCCTGTAACGGCATCACCTGAAATTGTCACAACAACTGTAACCGTGTATCCGTATGTATCGCATACGGCAGTTCCTGTATAATCGCCGTCTGCCTTAAATGTCCTCGGCGCTTCTGTCGGTTTTGGTGCTGCTTCTGTTTTTTCTTCCGCCGGCTGACCCGCACTGCTGCTGTCCGAACCCGAACTTCCGCCCGCACTGCTATTTGTATCACTGCCACTTTCAGATACCGTGCCGGAACTGCCGGAATTCTGACTGTCAGTGTCCTGTTTTTCCTGTCTGTTCTCCTCTCCGGCTGTGTTTTCAACTGCCGCCGCTGCCGCATTTTCACCGTCCTGCGCGTTCTCGTTCTCCTGTGCTTCCTGTGAATCACCTGCACTATCACCGGATTCGCCCGAAATCTGCTGTTCCTGTGTCACACCGTCCGCATTTAAAACCTCTGACGTTGTGCCTGCTTCTCCGTTCTTTTTTACGCCTTTTTCTGTCTGTGTCTGACTCAGTGTTTTATCTGCCGCCGTTTCCTGTGCAGACACTTTATTTCCGTTCCGCATAAAACACATTGAAAATGCCACAGTACACACAAGCACTGCACACACAGATACTGCCACACTGACTTTCTTTATAAAAATGCTGTCGGCATCCGGATTTTTTGTAAGCACCCATTTACGGATACGCATCGCCGTATATCCTGCAAATACGATACTGTATACAAGCACATTTACGGCATACATGTGTAGTCCCATGCGCGCATACGGAATATTAATCAGCATAATATGTACATATAAAAGTCCATAAAATACATAGGCGCTCCGCTGAATCTGCTTCCACTTTTTCGGATTCATCTTTTTGCGGACTGCCGGAAATGAAATCACCGTTAATCCAATCATCAATACAATCAGCATCAGACTGATCACCGCTGCACACCGCTGGACTGCCGGTAATGCCGCCGGTGCCGAAAATAACATCTTAAAATACGTCATGCCGTAGGTCAGGTTGTGCGAAAGCACCAGAATTGCCGCCATAATGGACAATTCCCCGCGAATCCGCATGAGCGGTCCGATAAGCTTTGAACCTCTCGGCAATGCACCTGTTATCATGACAATGATAAAAAATGCCGTTCCTATCGTTCCCTTTGCAAAAATGCCCACAATATTCTGCCGTACAAACTGCGGCATTGCCACCGTGCGCAGGCTGAATATAACAATCGTTACAACTGCCGCACCGATGTAAAAAATATTGGGATACTGCTTTAGCTTGTCTTTTAAAAAGTATACAAATAAGGAAGCTATCACAAGCGCAATAATCAGTAACATAATTTCTCCTTTATCAAGTTCGTTTTTTATTATCCAAGTTAGAAAGATGTACTGCTGTTAGCTTTTTCTAACTCTGCTCTATCATAAATATAGAATCCTTTTCTGTCAAGGTCTGTTACTGACAATAATTATCAACTACTTTTTCAAGACATTTACGGTGTAATCCGAGGTAAAATTCTGTGCAATTCCCTCAGAAATATAAATCTGATTGTCTTTTGTAAGTAAAATGACATCAAAATCCAAATCCGTATTTTCATAAAAGCTTTCTGCCTTTTGAAGTCCCATTACAAAAAATGAGGTAGACAGCGCATCTGCCTTTGTTCCGTCTGCGCACACAATCGTAACAGACGTCAAATCGCTGTCTGACGGATATCCGGTCTTTGGGTCGATAATGTGGTGGTAAGTCACTCCGTTTTCTTCAAAATAACGCTCATATCCACCGGATGTAATGACTGCTTGATCGCTGGTTTCCAGAATGCCAAGATACTGATTGCCTCCCTGCGGACTCTGAATGGCTACGCGCCATGCCGTACCGTCCGTTTTCGTGCCGAGTGTCTGCACATTGCCGCCGAGATTGACCATGCCGTGTTCAATGCCGTATTCCTTAAAAATCTGCATGACACGGCTGGACGTATACCCCTTTGCAATACCGCCAAAATCAATCTGCGCATTATTTTTTAAGACCAGTTCGTGGTCCTTTAACGATACATTTTCATAGGATACTCTTTTTAACGTTTCCTGTAATTCGTCCGCCTGCGGCACTTTGTAATTTTTCGTGGTAAATCCCCACAGCTCCATAACCGGATAGATAGTAATATCAAATGCACCGTCCGTCTTTCTTGAAATTTCAAGGGACTGTTCCACTAAATATGCTGTTTCGTCAGACACTGTAGCGCTTCCCTGCATATTGGCAGTTGTGACGTCACTGTCCGTATTTCCTACCGAAAACATCGCATCCAGTCTTTGAATCTCATGAATTGCTACCGTCACGGCATCCTCTGCCTTTGCTCCGTATGCCGTCAATGACATGTAGGTATCCATTGCAAAAATATCGGATGAATATTTGTCATTTTCCGAAACACTTTCGCTCTGCGCGCTGTCCGTCTTTTTGCCGCATGCCGTCATGCCTGCCGCCAGTATCACGCACATTGTGGCGGCGGCTGTTTTCTTTAATATAATCGCTGCTTTTTTTCTTTTTGTATTTCTTTCATTTACGATTCTTCTCATAATAATCCTCACTTCTAAGCAACTTGTTGCGAAGCGGCGATGAGAAATTCGCACAAGCGATTTCTCATCTGCCATCATAGCTATTTGTTTTTGCTCAGAAACAAATAGCTGTGTGAAAAATCAGCACATCAGTGTGATTTTTCACACTAGTTTCTGTCCATTCTGACCATGGTTAGTCACGTAAAACTATATGCCACATCGTTGGAATTGTCAAGCTGCTACATCGAGTCCAAAATCCACAAAAAAATACCGCATAAAGAGAATCGTTTTTGCTCTCTTTATGCGGCAGTTTTTATTTATAATGTGTTTACTTTCTCAAACTTCTTACGCCATTACCGGTGCTTTCTTTTGAATCACCGCTTCAACAGCATCTACACTGATTTCTGCAACATCGGCAATCTGTTCTAATGTATAACCCTTTTTATACATATTCAGAATGAACTTTTCACTCGTTTTCTCTGTTGCCCGTTCTTCAGCTCTTTCTTCGATTCCTGCACTCAGATTACACATAACTCTCACGTCCTCTCTTATTTCATTACTGACCGGGATATTATATTCATGTTCAATTATATCCAGTTTTTCCTGCTCTTTCAACCCGCTTGAAAGAAGTGTACCGATTAAACGGTGCAATTCGTACTTTTCATCATGCTCCGGTAATTCATCTGTAATACCAATCAGCACGATGTTGAGTAAATCCATATTTCCTTTCCAATCGTACGGCTCTAACATTTCATCTTTGATAAGGTGGATATGGCTCATGCTGTTTGAAGCCATGTTCATACAAATCCAGATACTGAATACCTGTTTTATATCGTCATAATTCGTATTGACAAAATCCCTCTCTTTCTGTGATGAAACAAGTCTGCTCACATAAAAGACCGCCCGGTTATATCTGTTTTTTCTGTATTGGTCAAGCCTGGTTCAACGGGTACAATCCCAATCTTTGGCTCACCCTCAATGTACATTACTGCATCTTCCGGCTTCATTTCCTTAAACTCATCCACCGTCTTAACCAAAATGTGTGCCAAAATATTTTTTTGTGCCAGTATTCTTTTGACACGGGTATCATACTGCACCTTATCTCCCGCCGCACTGACTGCATTTGTTATTTCTGTATTCAAGGCATTCCCCTCCTTTTGTAACATTGTAAATCTGCAAAAGCCCCCTTTGCCTTAATACTATTATAAGCGGATATTTCTGTGGAATCAACTGGAATTTCTATTAAATATTTTGTTAATATCGCAAAAAAATACCGCATAAAGAGAATCTGTTCAGCTCTCTTTATGCGGGGATTTTATTTACAAACCATGTCTGCACAGTATTCTGTTATTCCAGTTTTAATATTTAAACTACAGATAGTATTCCATTGGATATGTCGGATAAGCGATTTCCTCCAGCTGATCCATCGTAACTAACCCTGCCGGAGCGCGCAGCACTGCCGGAATCCGGTTGACAATCGTTGCACAGGTATGCTCAACCGTTGCCGGTTTTACAACATGGAATTCCGTATCCGGTTCACCTGTAATCTTCCAGTCGCACATATCACCATCGTCCGGACCATAAACCTTGCCGATACACTGTGTTTCAATAACCGGTCCCTGGAATGTTTCGGTAGTTACAACTGCCGCCATACCGATACAGTTGCCTTTCGGTATCGTTGCATTCATGGTTGATGAGAACAAATCACTGTCATGGAAATACGGTACACATTTCTGTGTCTGGCTCTTAATCGTCCAGCCCATTTTTGATGCAAGTGCCTCATTGGAATTCCATACATAAGAAGGTTCAATCTCCTCCGGGTGTGCAATCTGTTTTTCAAATTCTTCCGGTGTTAAGCCTACGCCGTGAGCTTTTGCAAGTGCCAGTCCGTAATCTTCTACGTTATAGCTGACTGCGCCTTCAATTTTTTCAATCTTGTGACAGCCGCCTGCTACCATGCCGACCATATTCACCCAGAAAATATCTTCCATGCCGCTTCCTACAAAAGTACAACCGTTTTTCTTGGCGGTAACATCTAAGATATTGGCACGAACCGGGTCTGTTGTCCAGCAGTACGTTGCTTCTTCACAGGTTGTAATCACACTGATTCCACGTGTCAGACATTTCATATAATGTGGAAAGCAGTCACTTACCAGACTAAACAGCGTTACAACGGCAATATCCGCATCCGTGTTGTCAAGCACTTCTTCCGCATTGTCGCTGATTAATACGCCGGTCTTTACACCCAGTCCCGCATAATCGCCGATATCCATGCCGACAATAGATGGATTACAGTCGATTGCACCGACAATCTGACAGCCGGTTTCATACAGATACCGCATTGTGTACTTGCTCATCTTGCCACAGCCATACTGAATTACTTTAATCTTCTCCATAACATCCTCCAATTCTACACCGCTTCCTTTTAAAATCTGTGTCCTGCGGTGCAAGGACAGTTTCAGACGAATCCTCATTCACGCTTTCGCTTTTCACTATTCAGCATATATTACGCGAACTGATTGTTAATTATTTAACTTTCCGTTGTATTCAGTATAATGTCTAATCTTAGATGAGAGTCAAGCCTATTTTTCCATTTTTACCGGCACCTGAAGCCGCAGATACATCGAGCGCTTGCGGCTGTCAAAGACGTTCATTTCCATAATTTCTTCGCAAATATAATCACCGCAGATTTGATAGCCGTGTTCGCGGCAGTACGCCAAAAGCTTTTTCGCACAGTCGCGTTCCTCATCAAAATCTTCCGTATAAATACATGCATACATGCCATTCTCGATTGTCTGCACACAGTCTTTCATCGGAAAATCGTCATCTACAAAGATAAAGATTTCTTCCGAATAAAAGGTCAGTTTTTCAAACAGCTCCCGCCGCATAATCGTCCCTGCATTGCAGTAATAAACCTGCGGAATATGAAATTCCATCAGCTTATTTTTTAACTGCTTTAAAATCAATTCGTACATATCAATGTTATAATCGTAAAAATTGGTATCCACACACATCGAGTAAATCGTCCTGTCCGGTATGTATTCCAGTGTAATCGTGCCGCTTTTCGGCGATTTCTTATACCGTTCAATGCTTGCAACCGTCCTGTCAATCGCCTGCATTTTAAATTTTAATTCCTGCATCTGGACAACCGTCTGTTCCTTTTTCTGCCGTAAAATCTGCTCAATCAGATTAATATCCTGTTTATCGAACAATTCTTTAATTTCTTTTAATTCCATGCCCAGTTCTTTCATGTACTGAATCATATCAAACCGGGCATTCTGCTTGATGTCATAATACCGGTAATGTGTTTCCTCGTCTGTGTAATACGGTGTCAGCAGTCCCATTGAATCATACAGCCGCAGTGTCGGTACGGTTGTGCGGTTGATTTTTGCCATTTCACCGATGCTGATATATCTGTCTTTTTTCTCCATATAATTTTTCATTCCTATTTTGCAGACATTTTAATGCCAAAAAATAAACCCTAATGTAACATTAGAGTTTATTTTATCATAAATATTCTTATTTTTCCAATCCGGGACTGCTTTTTATAATTTTACATTAACCCCGACCATCCTCGTAAAATTACACGGGCATATATAAAAATACCCTGTATGCCTGTCTGACATATTCTTTTACATTCCAATATGAATCTGTTATTTATCCCCACACCTTTTCTGCGATTTCCTTCACCAGTGCCAGCTTTGCCCACTGTTCTTCTTCTGTAAGCTTGTTGCCGATTTCACAGGAAGCGAATCCGCACTGCGGACTTAAATACAGTCTGTCTAACGGCACATATTTTGCCGCCTCATGGATTCTGTCAATTACTGCCTGCGCATCTTCCAGCTTCGGAGACTTTGTTGTAACCAGTCCGAGTACAACCTTCTTATCGCCCTCTACATATTTTAACGGTTCAAATCCGCCGGAACGCTCATCATCAAATTCCAGATAATATGCATTGACATTTTCCTTTGCAAATAATGTTGCCGCTACGCTGTCATAAGCACCGCTGCTTGCATAGGTTGAATGAAAATTGCCGCGGCATACGTGTGTATTGACAATTAAATCTTCCGGCTTTCCTTCAAGCGCGCTGTTATTAATCTCTAAAAGCTGTTCCTTAATCTTTTCAAGTCCCTTTGGTGTTACGCCAAACAATTTGCACGCCGCCGGGTCTACCACCATGCCCCATGAGCAGTCATCCAGCTGAAGATTTCTACAACCTGCCGCATAAACCTCTTTGATAAATTCACGGTATCCTTCGGCAATATCCTTTGCCACTTCTTCCTGCGTATCGTAAAATTTCTTGGTATTGCTCCATGCAAAAGGCATAATCATCTGTTCCAGAAACTGTGCCGGTGCCGGAATGGTCAGCTTTGCAACCGTATTTTCATCTTCCAGTGCCTTTACAAATTTAAAATGCTCTACAAACGAATGATTTTTCTTATAAGAAATCTTTCCCGTCACATATGTATCATCAATCATTGCAGCTTCACCGTGGAACGGAAGTCCCGTTTCAGTTTTGCTGTGTCCGACTCCGTCAAATGCCCACATAAAATCCAGATGCCATGTTGCACGGCGGAATTCTCCGTCTGTAATAACGTGATAACCTGCCTCCTTCTGCTTTGCAACCAACTCTGTAATTGCCTTATCTTCTGTCTTTTTCAATTCCTCTGCGCTCATTGCTCCTGCTTCGTAATCCGCTCTTGCTTTCTTTAAATACTCCGGTCTTAAAAAGCTTCCTACAAAATCATATCTGAAAGGTGTATATAACTGGCTCACTTTATGTTTCCTCCTGCTTCCTTTGTTTTGTCGTATTATAACGGACATTTTCCTATCTGTATAATATGAATTTATTGGCATTGTCCATAGTTTAAAACTATATCAGCAATCTAAAAAAGTGTAAGCCGTATCACCAGCTTACACTTTTTTTAACTCTGCACGGAACATAATCTTTCTCGTTCCGGTTAATTTTTCAAAATCAATTTCATACGACTGGGTGGATAGATTGATGTCCACAATCGTTCCGACACCGAAAATTTTATGCTCTACTTTATCGCCCACATCAAACGTCTTTTTCGGCAGCATCTGCGGTGTGGTCTGACCGTTTTGGACGACATTTCCCACACATTCCAGCAGGTTGTAGTCAATATCCTGTATAAATGCCGACGGGCGCACCGGAAAGCCTTCCGACTTTGCCGCATAACTGCTTAGATACAGCCGTGTCTTTGCCCGCGTCACCGCCACGTAAAACAGCCGCCGTTCTTCTTCCAGCTCATCTTCATTGCGCAGGCGCCTGCTTGGAAACTGCCCGTCTACCAGTCCGCAGATAAACACAATGTCAAATTCCAGGCCCTTTGCCGTGTGAATCGTCATGACTTTCACAACATTTTTTTCATCGTCATCATCCTGAGCCGTAAACAATGCAAAATGTGCCAGCAGTTCTTCCAGCGAAAGCTTATCCTGATTTTCCGCTTCCATTGCGGCAATGGCTGTTATCAGTTCCGTCACATTATCCAGCCTTCGCTGTTCCACGTCCTGCTCCAGTTCCTCGCGGTATCCGAAATCCAGTACCCGGTTAACAAGCTCTTTGCATGAATACTTATCATATTCTTTGTGTAATTCCGATATATTTTTATAATAAGCAGCAAGCACTTCCTTTTTTACAGTACCTTGTTCAATCTGTTCGCCGAGTGCCTGAAACAGTCCAATTTCGTGTTCTGCGGCATATTTTTTCAAATCTTCTATGGATTTTTTGCCGAATCCCTTGCGCGGTCTTTTTATTGTCCATAAGAAATCCAAATCATTCGGTGCATAAACCATGCGCAGATAGGCAAGCACCGTACGGATTTCCTCTGAATCATAAAACCTTGCGCCTTTTAAAATCTTATACGGAATTTTCTTTGCAAGAAAGGCTTCCTCCAACGCTCTTGTCTGGGAAGCCGCACGCACAAGCACCGTGTGGTCTGCATATTTTTTCCCGGTTGAAACCGCCGCTTCTATCTGTTCTGCAATCCACACCGCCTCATCTTTTTCATACGGCAGGCAGTTATACACCGGCTTTGCACCATGTGGATTTTTGGTATACATCTGCTTTTCCAGACGGTTCTGGTTCTTCTCAATTAAAGAATTTGCCGCCGCTACAATCTCCGGCGTACTGCGGAAGTTGCGGCTTAACGAATAATCCACGACATTTTCATACCGCTCATTAAAATGCACCATATATTCCACATCAGACCCGCGCCAGCCGTAAATACACTGGTCATCATCGCCCACAACTGTCAGGTTGTGATATTTTCCGCTTAATAAATAAAGTAAATATTCCTGATTTTTATTTACATCCTGATATTCATCACAAAGCAGATACTGACAACGGCTCTGCCATTTTTTGAGTGCCTCTTTATACTGCGTGAGAATGTAGATTGCAAACTGTATGATATCCTCAAAATCCAGCACATAATTATCGCGCTGTTTTTTCAGATAAGAATAGTACACCTGATAAAACGGGTCCTCCGTGTGACCGATTTTCTTTTGCAGGGCTTCCCTGCCGGTATCTAGCATCAGCGGAATATAGGCTCTATCCTGTTTTTCCTCACAGATTCTGTCCGCATATTCCTTTGCCGTAAAATCTTTTAACGAAAATCCCAGTTCATCGGCGACTTCACGAATCAAATCCACCTGCGCTTTCTTATCCAGAATCACAAAAGTCTTCGGATAAGAAAGGCGGTAGATTTCTTCTTTTAGAATTAAATTACAATATCCATGAAAGGTTCCCGCATAACACGTTGCAAAGTCCCCTATCATTTTTTTCAGACGGTACTTCATTTCATTTGCCGCCTTATTGGTAAATGTCATGGCAACAATGGACGACGGCTCGACATACAGTTCCAATATCAGATAGACGATTCGTTTCGTCAGTGCAAATGTCTTTCCCGAACCCGGTACCGCACGCACGCGGATATTGCCTTCTGTTGCTTCTATAATCTGCTGTTGTTCCTTTGTTGCCTGTCTTTGTGACATTTTCTACCTCCTGCGCCGCTTCCACTCCGCAGCGTCAGCGGTTTTTATTTTACACATCCAATCAGTTCATGAATGTCTTCAATGTTATTTTTCTTCATATAAGCAGCGATGCCGTCTACAATCTCAACGGTGGCCATCGGATTATGGAAATTTGCCGTGCCGACAGCTACCGCACTCGCGCCTGCCATGATAAATTCAAGGGCATCTTCTGCGGTTGCGATACCACCCATACCGATGATTGGCAGACGGACTGCATTGGCTACCTGATAAACCATGCGGACTGCGACCGGTTTTACTGCCGGACCGGACATACCGCCTGTTTTATTGGCAACTGCAAATGTTCTCCTGTTAATATCAATCTTCATGCCCGTAATCGTATTAATCAGTGAAACCGCATCGGCGCCGCCCGCTTCTACTGCCTTTGCCATTTCCGTAATATCGGTTACATTCGGGCTTAACTTCATAATAACCGGGTGCTTTGCGACCTTTTTCACTGCCGCCGTAATCCGTTCTGCCGAAGCCGGATTCTGACCGAAAGCGATACCGCCTTCCTTGACATTTGGGCAGGAAATATTGATTTCAAGCATGTCCACCGGCTGTTCGCTTAACTTTTCCACCGCATCGACATAATCTTCCTCTGTTTTTCCACAAACATTGACAATAATCTTTGTATCATACTGCTTTAAAAACGGAATATCTCTTGAAATAAACGTATCCAGTCCCGGATTTTGCAGACCGATTGCATTAATCATACCGCCGTAGGTTTCTGCAATACGCGGTGTCGGATTACCCGGCCACTGTACATTGGCAACGCCCTTTGTCGTTACGGCACCGAGCTTATTCAAATCAACGTATTCTGCATATTCCATACCGGAACCAAACGTGCCGGAAGCGGTTGTAACAGGATTCTTCCATTCAACTCCTGCAATATTTACGGATAAATTCATTACAGTTCTACCTCCTCTGCGTTAAATACCGGTCCTTCTTTGCAGACTCTTTTGTTATGTACCTTCGAATGGTCGTCTACCTGTGTGGACTTGCATACACAGGCAAGGCACGCACCGATTCCGCATGCCATTTTTTCTTCTAAGGACAGGTAACATTCCAGTCCGTTTTCTTTTGCATACTGCTTAATAGCACGAAGCATCGGTGTCGGACCGCATGCAAATAAAATGTCACCTTCAATGCCGCATGCCTTTACGGCATCCAATACATTGCCCTTTGTTCCGGCACTGCCGTCTTCTGTTGCCAGATACACTTTACCGTATGCTTCAAATTCATCATTTAAAAACAATTCATCACGATACCCTAAAACAATGCTCTTTTCACAATCTAACTGCTTTGCCAGCTCCAACATCGGCGGAATCCCGATACCGCCGCCAAACAAGATCGCTTTACGTTCCTTTGATACCTTTGAAATGTCATAGCCGTTGCCATGCGG
>OGNE01001260.1_pt1 | contig 11459 bp, 10 predicted proteins | sample 1573401 | NCBI WGS metagenome assembly OGNE01 (sample SAMEA2581884, study PRJEB24529) | metagenome | biome: Human gut stool | place: China | collected 2011 | reverse complement strand
ATCGGAATGTCCAGCGAACAGAAACATAATATTTCGTTTATACCGTTTTTCTTTTTCATTAACATATAAAATTCTGACTTGTGAAAGGACGCTTATATCTGCCCTTCAAACTCTAGGAAAGCACCACAAAATCTGCTGCTCCACGGTAAGTTAAACTCCGGTTTTGGGACGTATCCCTGAATGGATAGCGCCGGTTGGACAGACATCTTTGCATTTTCCACAGCGGATACATTCCGCACTGTTTGGATTTTCATAAACCTTGACACCCATATCACATTTCTTTGCGCAAAGTCCGCATTTCGTGCATTTGGCGGCATCAATCTCGTAATGGTAGAGTGAAAACCGGTTGAAAATACCATAAATCGCACCAAGTGGACATAAATACTTGCAGAATGGGCGGTATATCATTGTAGATAAAATAAGAAGAATGACAAGGATGCTGACCTTCCACCCAAATAAAAAGCCGATGGCACGCTGGAGTCCCGGATTTTTTGCAACAAGCGGAATACCGCCGAGCAGTGTGCCGGACGGACAGATCAGCTTGCAGAACCATGGACTTCCATAGCCGCTTTCCCCGACAAGAAGCAAAGGCATGGCAATGACGAACACAACAAGGATGACATATTTTAAATAGCGCAGATAGCGGTCAAATGGGACTTTTTTGATCTTTTTGACAAAAGGGATCTTATGCAGCAGATCCTGCACAAGACCAAAAGGGCAGAGCCAGCCGCAGACAAAACGTCCCATGAGAGAGCCGAAGATCATTAAAAATCCAATGACATAAAAGGAAAATTTATAATTTTTACTGCCGAGCACAGCCTGAAGGGATCCAATCGGACAGGAACCGACAGCACCCGGACAGGAGTAGCAGTTTAAGCCTGGGACACAGAGCTTTTTGCTTGTGCCGCGGTAAATTTTTCCCTCGGTAAAACCGATGACATATCCATTTGTCAGGGCGGTGAAAAGAACCTGTACCCATAAGCGTAAATGTTTTCGCTGTTTTTTTATCCAGTTCATGATGAAAAACCTTTCCTTGTAAATTCGTGTAATGTATTTTCTATTATCCGATGCCAATGCATTCCAGACAGATGATATTTGACTTATTCTGTACAGTGGTATGCTCATTTCGATGGATTCCATTTAAAATAAATAAAACCCCGATAGCTAAAAGTAAGATACCTGTGACAGAGCGTTTTTTGATATTCATATAAGTTTCGCCTCGTTTCGTGAGTTCCGGCAGTCCGGGAAACTGCCGGAAACCTGATCTATAAGTGACTATTCTGCTAAGTAAGAGTCAATGAGAGCTTTCCAGCCTTCATAGTCCTTAGAACCTTCGATTGTGTCAAGGATGGTTCCATCTGATCCGACTACATAAGTGGTAGGGTATGCCATAATATTTAAAAGGGATTCATTTGTGGCAAGCGTTCCATCCATACGAAGCTGTGTGTAAGATGCATTTGCGTTACTCATAATATCTTTGATCTGAGCCATTTCGTCATCTGAGATACCCATGCCAAGGTCGCCGTAAAGTCCGTAAACAGCAGCACCCTTGTCTTTGTATTCACTATTGATCTTATCAAGATCAGGAATTTCATTGACACATGGGGTACATCCGACATTCCATACATTTACAAGTGTTACTTTGTTTTTGGCAAAAATAGAGGAATCCATTTTATTACCATCTATATCCGTAGTATCCATGTTCGTGAAAATATCATTTGTGGAAGCAGTGCTGTCGGAAGCAGTTTGTGCAGTGCTGTCTGTCTGTTCAGTTGTGGCCGTTTCCTGTCCGGCTGTTGTGGAAGAAGTATTGCCGGTGGTGTTTCCGGTCTGTCCGCATCCTGCAAAAAGAAGTGCGCCTGTAAGTAAAAGTGTTGCGATAGATAATGTTTTGTTTTTCATAATAAGAAAATCTCCTTTGTTTTTTGTTGTTCAGACTATTGTCTGATTGATTTGATAGACATATCATAACGTTCCAATGTGAAACTAATATGAAATCAGAAAATTTTTTTGTTGATAATCTTTAGAGGTCATAATAAACTGAAAGTAGTGTTATTGTTATAGGAAAATAGCACATTTTAACAGGGAAGTACTAAATTAAGGAAAAGGAAAGTATAAAATGAATATTTTAATTGTAGAGGATGATACAGCGATCCGCGAGGGCGTGGCGGAGTTTTTAAAAGAAAATGAATATGAGGTCTTTTGTGCAGAAGATGGGGAGAAGGCACTTGAAATTTTAAAAAGCAAAGAGATACATCTGGCGCTGTTAGACATTATGCTGCCGAAGAAAAATGGAATCGAAGTGTTAAAAGAACTGCGGACATTCAGTGAACTTCCGGTGATTATGCTGACGGCGGTCACGGACGAGGAAACGCAGGTGCAGACGTTTGACAACCTTGCTGATGACTACATATGTAAGCCGTTTTCACTGATATTACTTTTGAAGCGGATCGAAGCACTTTTGCGGGCACGTTATAAGACGGAAAATACATGGAAATACAAAGATGCTGTGGTGGATTTTTCCGGGTATCGGGCAACGTATCTTGGAAAAGATGCGGCAGTCACACCGAAAGAGATCAAACTTTTAGCAGTCTTGTTGGAGAATGCGGGACAGGTTGTGAGCCGGGACCAGATTTTAGACCGGATCTGGGGTGAGGAGGAAAGCCCTTTTGACCGTGTTGTGGATGTCTATGTGAAAAATCTGCGGAAAAAACTGCAGCTCGACTGTATTATCACGGTAAAGGGCGTCGGCTATAAGCTGGAGCTGCCATAAAATATCAATAAGTGAACAGCCTGCAAAAGAAGGCTGCATTCAGCGGTGTGCGCAGAGTAGGAGATTGAATATGAAGAAAATGAAATTATTTCCTAAAACATTTTTATATACGTTTTTTATGCTGCTTTTTATCACAACATCCATGCATCTGATGATTTATTTTTTCTATCCGAAGGTGTACTTAAGCCGGATGCAGGATCAGCTGGAAAAGAAAATGGACACATTGCAGCAGGAGATAAAAAGGAATACTGCAGCGGAAGCAGGGCAGATTTTTTCTGATTTTGCAAAACAAAATAATGTCAATGTTACGGTAGAGTGTGCCGGCAGTGAAGTTACTTATATGGGAATGGATTTCCAGATATCACTGTATACCGATGCCGATATGGTTTTTGATGTGAGCAATCTGGAAAATGCGGAATCGATTATTGTGAAAAATAAAACAATGGAAGCAGACGATGGGATTGAAATCCAGGTGGAAGTGATGGCAAGTGCCATGCCGGTGAAAGAGGCGGTGGATATGATCACATTTTTATTGCCGTTTACGTTCGGAGCTGCCATTCTCTTTTCCATTGTTTTTTCTTATTTATATTCGAGACGCATTACAAGACCTATTTTTCACATGCTGAATGTCACGAACGATATGAAAAATTTAAAACCGGAAGCGGCATTTCATGTGCAGGACGAAGATGAGGTCGGTCTTCTGGCGGAGCAGATCAATCAGGTTTATGAGCAGCTGCTTGCAACGATCCGGAGTCTGGATGAAGAAAAAGAGCATATGCTTGCTGTGGAAAAGTCGAAGACTGTTTTTCTGCGTTCCGCTTCCCATGAACTGAAAACGCCGCTTTCCGGGCTTCGGATCCTGCTGGAAAATATGCAGTATAATATAGGAAAGTACAAGGATCGTGACAAATATCTTGCGGAAGCAGTTGCCAAAGTGGATGAGCTGAGCGGAATGGTCAGGGATATTTTAGATACTTCCAAAGTGCAGGATCTGCAGGAAGAGGAAAAACAGAAACTCTATGCAGGCGGGGAAATTGGAGCAGTGCTACAGGAATATGCGATGCAGATTGCTGACAAAAAGTTAGAGGTGACAGACAGTATCCCGGAAGACTGCATGCTGTTTATGAGCCGGAATACATTTCAGAAAGTGTGGTCGAACCTGATCGGCAATGCGGTACAGTACACGGAGCAGGGAGGGCAGATCACAATTGCCGCAGACACAGACAAAATCTGGATCGAAAACAGCTGTATACCGTTGACAGAGGAGCAGTTGGCTTATATTTATGAGCCGTTTTACCGTGTGGACGACACGCGGGCAGCTTCCGGGGGCAACGGGCTGGGACTTTATGTGGTGCGGGAACTGCTGAAAAAAGAGGGATTCCGCTATGTATTTGAGCCTGTGGAAGACGGCATGCGCTTTACGATTTTCCTATAGACAAAATCTATGGATTCATAAAAAATTATCCAAAAATTTCCTCGGATATTAAGAAAAAATTCATTAGGAAAAGGGAACAATCTATAGTATAATGATGGTCACATCACAATGGATTGTGAAAATGAATTTTTGGGCGTCTGCGCACGCCGGAATGAGAGGGAATATGAAGAGAAAAATAGCATGGATTCTGCTGGCGGCAATGACACTTTCCATTGCTGCGTGTGGAAATAAAACCGGAGATTCGGTTGCAGATGATGGAAATATCACTGCAGAGGCAACAGAGGGTGAACTGGATACATCGGCAAATCTGGAGGGAAGCTGTGCAGACATTCTGGATGAGATTTATAAAACAGCAAAAACAGATGACGATTACTTCAGCTACACAGATGATTTTGAAAACGTGGAGATTACCGAAGCAGAAGAAGAATATATTTTAGGAACGACAGAGATTGATTATACGGATTCCGTGTACTCTGCACCGATGATGTCCTCGATCGCTTACCAGTGTGTATTGCTCCGGGTAAGTGAAGATCAGGATATCGAAGCTGCCAAGAAGCTTTTAGAGGAAAATGCCGATCCGGCAAAGTGGATATGTGTTGAAGCAGAGAGCGTTGTTGTGGAAAACGTTGGCGACGTGATTTTATTCATCATGGCAGACAAAGATGTTGCAGATGCAGCAAAAGAAGCGTTTTTAGCGTTAAAAAAATAAATACAGAAGGTGGTGCGAAGCTTGCTTTTTTCAAGTATTACGTTTTTATACTATTTTTTACCGGCGGTATTAGTGATCTATTATCTGGCATCGGCAAAAGTGAAAAATCTGATACTGTTTCTGGCAAGCTTCGTTTTTTATTTGTGGGGGGAGCCAAAATACAGTGTGCTGCTCCTTTTTTCTGTTACAGCCGGCTATATGGGTGGAAGATGCATCGAATATCAGAGACAGAAGAAGTGTGTCTGTGCTGCTGATCCGGCAGACAGATCCGGAAAATACAAGGGTGGACATGACAGGCTTGTGGTCGGGATTTTTACGGCAATGACATTGGGATTGCTGGTATTTTTTAAATATATGGATTTTCTGGCAGACAGTGTAAATAGGATTCTCGGTACACATGTTCCGATGGTGCAGATCGCACTTCCGGTCGGCATCAGTTTTTACACGTTTCAGATCATCAGTTATTATGTGGATGTTTACCGGGGAGAGGTTGCGGCAGAACACAATTTTGTTGATTTTGCGGCATATGTGACGATGTTTCCACAGTTGATCGCCGGACCGATCGTCCGCTTTCAATCCGTGCAGGCGGAATTAAAACACCGGGAGATCACATGGGAAAAAACCGGGGAAGGTGCGGCAAGGTTCGTCTGTGGCCTCTGTAAAAAGGTTTTGATCGCAGATTCCCTTGCGTCGCTTGTCTCGGCACTGCAAAATATATCTGAAACAGCAGCAAAAACGGAAGCAGTCGTGACAACAGGAATCCGTGCGGAAGGCGCAGGGATCGGCACACTGGGTTACTGGGTGCTTGCCCTTGCGTTTATGTTACAGCTTTACTATGATTTCTCCGGTTACAGCGATATGGCGATCGGACTCGGAAAAATATTAGGTTTTACGTTCCCGGAGAATTTCAGGTATCCTTTTATCTCAAAAAGTATCTCGGAGTTCTGGCGCAGATGGCACATGACGCTGGGCGGTTGGTTCCGAGATTACCTTTATATCCCACTGGGCGGCAACCGGGTGAGCGTTCTGCGATGGTGTTTTAATATGTTCGTTGTCTGGCTGCTCAGTGGGCTGTGGCACGGTGCAGGATGGAATTTTGCGCTGTGGGGATTGTATTTTGGCGTATTCTTAAGTGCAGAGAAATTAATCGGAAAAAAATGGAAAGAAAGATCCTTTAAAATAGCAGACATATCCGCAAATAATGACAGTAATGGTGGTAACAGGAAAAATATGTTTCTGATCTGTGCCAGAAACAGCATAGAACATGGTTATGTTCTTCTGGTCGTCCTTTTTAGTTTTGTCATTTTCCGTGTGGAGAGTGTCCGTGAGATAAAAGAACAGCTTTTAGGATTAGCCGGAAGTTACGGAAATGCAATGACACCGATGGCAGCTTATGAGATAAAGAGCTATCTGATACTTTTGCTCATCGCGTGCGCTGGTGCGACACCGTTTCCTGCGATGTGCGTTCAGAGATTAAAAAATACAAACATGTGGAAAAAGTCAGGATGGCTGTTACAGAGCTGTTATATACTGACAGGGCTAGTGCTTGCTACGGCATTTTTGTTGGGAAGTTCGGTACATCCGTTTTTATATTTCCGGTTTTAGGGAGAGTGAGTGGGAAACCACATTCATCTGACATCGGATCGTTAATGAGGAGGGCAGAAGCATGGATTGGAAGAAAAAAATAGCAGCAGTTGTTTTTCTGCTCGCACTTGTCTGTGTCCCGGTGGCGGCGTTTCTGCTGCCGGATCAGGCGGTTTCTAAGACGGAGAGACGGAAACTTGCGAAGAAACCGGCATTTACAGTGGCTGCTTTTTGGGATGGAACGTATATGGAGCAGTTGGAAACGTATTTTTCCGAGCAGTTTCCGGTGAGGGATGGATTGCGCACAGTGAAAGCGGAGACGGAGACGGCACTTTTAGGAAAAGCGGATACCAATGGCTATTTTAAGGTGGAGGATGGCATTTATCATCTGGAGGCAGAATTAAATGAAAAGAATGTGGGCAGAGTGGCAGATTCCGTAGAGAAGCTCTGCGCAGAACAATTTCAGAACGCAGATTGTTATGTCGCAGTCATCCCGGACAAAAATTATTATCTGGCAGATAAACAGTATCCAACACTGGATTATGAAAGGCTGGATGAGATGATACAGGCGGAGATCCCTTCGGCACAGAAAATCAGTTTATACGGTAAGCTGCATCTGAAAGATTATTACCGCACGGATCTGCACTGGAAACAGGAAAAAATTACAGGCGTAGTAGATACACTTGTGCAGTCTATGGGACAGCAGACCAATACAATATCTGACGGCTGGCAGATTGCCACAGAGGATTTTGTCGGAGCTTACGGGGCAGCCTCTGCATTGAAAACAACACCGGATAAGATGATTTACCGGACAGATCCGTCCGTAGAGCGGATGCAGGTCTATGATTATGAAAGAAAACAGTACGTAAGTGTCTATGCACCGGAAAAAATCGGTGGGATGGATGATTATGATTTTTACCTGTGGGGTGCAAGAGCGCTTCTGACCATTCAGAATCCGGAGTGCCATAATGGAAAGAAGCTGTTGCTGTTCCGCGATTCTTTTGGCAGCAGTATCGCACCGCTTTTAGCGGAGTATTATGAGGAAGTAACGCTGGTTGACCTCCGGTATGTCTCAGCTTCGCATGCGCTGGAGCTTTTAGGGGACACGGAATATCAGGATGTGTTGTTTTTGTACAGTGCACCGATTTTGAATCATGGGGATAGTTTGAGGTTTTGAATTTCAAAAAATCCTGTAACCAATCCCATCTATTTGCGTCTTTCCTGGTGAAGGGAAATATGAGAGAATAGAATAGACCAGTGTAAAAGCAGTGGGAGAACATGAGGATACGTGCAATGGAAGATGAAAAGATTATTGAATTATATTGGAATAGAGATCAGGGCGCAATCGGACACACGGCAGAGAAATATGGCAGTTATTGTGGCAGGATTGCGAAAAATATTCTTTTGAATAAAGAAGATTGTGAAGAATGTGTCAATGACACCTGGATGAGAGCATGGAATGCTATGCCGGACGAGAGACCGGCAATCTTATCTGCGTTTTTAGGTGCGATCACAAGAAATTTAAGTCTGGATCGATACCGGAAACTGCATACGGCAAAAAGAGGAAAAGGGGAAGTGGAGTTTATTTTTGATGAACTGACAGATCAGGTGGACAAAAAAGAGCCATCGCACTACATAGAGGAACAGGAATTAGTGGCGTGTATCAATCATTTCCTCAAAAATCTCCCGAAGGAGCACCGCGTGATGTTTGTGCGGAGATACTGGTATTTTGATAATATTACAGAGATTGCAGAGCGCTGTGCATGCAGTGAGGCAAAGGTGAAGACAACACTTTTTCGTGTCAGGGGTAAATTGCTGGACTATCTGAAAAAGGAGGGCTATGCATTATGAAAAATACGGACTGGATAGATGCGATCGGAAAAATCGATCCGGCTTATGTAAAAGAGGCGGAGCAGTGGAACAAAGCAGCACAGAAAAAGAGAAATCTCAGGCATTTTACCGCAATGGCAGCGTGTGTGTGTATTCTGCTGGCTGGAGCAGTGGTATCATTTGATCTGTGGGTGCAGAACAAGGATACAGGCGCAGAGACAGAAAGTGCTGTCGCAGAAGGGATGAACGAAGGTGCATCAGCTCCAAATGAGCAGATTACGATCAACGAGGTCAGTGAACTGACAACGATTGCGATCGATGTGGGGAATGGACAGGAAGAGCGTATGAGTGCAGAGGAGTTGGAGCAGTATTATGGAGTGACAGTTTTTCCCAAAAATCTGCCGGAAAATCTTGTGGCATATGCAGAGGAGCATGATACAGATACAGCCTATGTACAAAGCAGTATACAGCCATTGGACGGGGAAAAAGAGAAAAATCAGACCACGGCTGAAAGAAGTATTTATTATAATAAAGATCATCAGGTAGTGGATGATAATAATACATTTCTGTATGAGAGTGAGGATGGAAACAGAAGCCTTGAGATCGGTGTCCGCACGATGGAATCCGGGATCATCACGGAATTTGAGGATGATGATTTAAAAACTTCTGAGATCAATAATAGGGAAGTGACGATCGCACGTCTTGCAGCGGAGGATGAATGTTATCTCGCGATTTTTACAAAGGAAGGTGTGACGTTTACCATCCGGACGAAGAATCTGACCGAGGAGGAACTCCTCATGGTATTGCGTGAACTGTGTTGACCTCAAAGGGGAAAAACGACTGGAAGTAAAAAAATAAAATTTCCGTGTAACATTTTTCAAAAAGGATTGTTATATAGATGAGGTTCCAAAAGCGCAGGCTGAGTCACAGGAATGGGGACGGTCGTTTTTATACGGGAGAGGAGGAGTCATGGAAAAAGATATATTAAAGCAGATATATCAGAAATATCGCAAAGAAATATATCTTTACCTCTACTCTTTGTGCAAAAACAGCAGTCTTGCGGAGGATCTTTTGCAGGAAACTTTTTTAAAAGCACTGCTTTCGCTGCCGGATGACCACACAAACATGCGTGCATGGCTGTATCTGGTGGCACGCAATCTTTTTTTCAATTATTACCGCAGGGAAAAAGAGAAAGTACCGCTTGGTGAAGTGCAACAGATACAGAATACCGCATCGCAGGAGGTTCTGGAAGGCATTTTGAAAGAGGAGAAAAACAGGCTTCTTTATCAGGCAATGAATGAACTGGAAGAACGGAAACGGGAGATTCTGCTGATGCAGTATTTTGGCGGACTGTCACAGAAAGAGATTGCGGCGATCTTAAAAATGACACCGGAAAATGTACGGGTACTGTCATATCGGGCAAAGCGTGAACTGCGGACTTACATGGAGGATCATAACTATGACTTATCGTGAATTGTTAAAATTATATCAGGAAGGAAAATTAGACAAGGCACAGACAGATGAAGTGGAACATGCCATTGAGAAGCAGGAAGCTATCAGTGAGTACCTCTATGAAAAAGAGGAGATTCTGGGACTCGAAGTACTTCAAGGGCAGGAGAAAGAAGAGGTTTTTGTGCAGGGCAATGATGCAGAATCCGAAGAGGAACAGCGTTTTGTAAAAATGATACAGAAAACGATCCGGCGAACTTTTTTGAAAATGGGTGCGATCGTCGGAACAGGCGTGCTTGCCGTCGTGCTCTGTGTGATCTTTGTTCTGCCGCAGGTTGTATCGGCTTTTTACTATAATCCAAATGAAGTGGTGGGAATAGGCGAAGGCAGTGATATTACAACAACACGGATGAGCCTTGACCTTTCTGTATATTCCGAACTGTTCTGGCCGGGCAGTTACCGGAACACAGTCAATGCGGTGGCAGAGGGTTATGGAACATACAATATTTCTATTCCGCAGGGGATTTCATTTGGCGGAAAATTTACAACCGTCAACGGCAGGCTAAAGCGTGGAAAGCTGACGCTTTATAATACAGATGAGTTCAAAATGCCTTATGGAAATACGTTTATGGTGCCGGAAGAGGTGGAAGAATACTCTAGAATACATTTTTTCGACGAAGATACCAGACAATTCTGGGGACCGGCAGGAAGTGAGGAGGAAGCATATGCGTCTATTGAGAAACTGGATGATAATGCGTATTACATTGCATACGCGTCCCTGGAAAAACTGACTGGTTATGCAGATTTTTATAATTGGGCGAAAAACAGGGAGATGGACGCACAGCTGTGGTGTGCAGTCTATACATCCGATGAAGATGGCTATATGTGTGACTCTGTACCGGTTGGGATGCTGATTAATCCAAGTGGAAGCTGCATCGACTGGGACAGGGAGACTTATCCATATCTCTGCCAGCTTGATAATCGTGCGGATACAGACAGCTGGCATATATCAGAGGATACAGAGAAAATGGAGACGCATTTTATCAGTCTTTTGAGCTATCTGCGCGATCATCCGGAGATTGTGAAGATTTTAAATGGGTATCAGGAAATTCCTTACGATATGATGATCGAGAGTGTAAAGCAGGATGGACTGCGTATTTATGGATTTTCAATCGTCTGCCAGAAGAAAAAATTATTACAGCTGCGGGATGAAGAGGGGATTTCCTATCTGTATGCAGTGCCGTTGGATTAAATAAGGTTTTGGGGCAGGGAAAGCGTTCAAATTTATTGTTTATCGGTGCACAGTTTCTTTACTTCAGCGATAGACAAACCAGAGAAATTGGCGATTTCGTCTAAGGAAAATTTGTCAGATTGCAGCATTCGACTGGCAATTTCAAGAGCAGCGTGATTTTCACCCTCTGCAAATCCGGCTTCATGTCCGGCTTCGCGTCCTGCCTCAAACTCTGCTTTTCGTAATTTTTTTTCTTCTAATTCTTTATCATACTCAAAAATACTCATACTGATGACCTCATTTCGGTTCTGGGTAAGAAATTCCGCCAGAATCCCTTCCCGGATGCATTCATCCACTGCATGTTTTACGGCCTCGTTCAAAGGCATGTCTGATGCATAGTGGCGCACTCTGGCAACATACTGTGCATATTCTTTTAACATACTGCAAT
>OGNE01001253.1_pt1 | contig 11523 bp, 9 predicted proteins | sample 1573401 | NCBI WGS metagenome assembly OGNE01 (sample SAMEA2581884, study PRJEB24529) | metagenome | biome: Human gut stool | place: China | collected 2011 | reverse complement strand
CCATTCCAAGTAGTCGATCTTTGCCGTCCGCCACTCGTTACGGGTACGGTCATAGGTGAGAAACTGCTGCTTTTCTTTCTCCATGAAAATCTCATAGACCGGCAGCGTTCCTCCAAGGCGCATTGCATCCGGGTCATACAGGGTGACTTTCAAAATGCCGCCCTCTACCGCGCTTCGTACAAAACCGCTGTATCGGCGTCGATAGAAAGTGTTCCAGCCCGAACCGACCTTGACCGGCACATCCTCGCGGGCAACCGCAAGCATTTCTTCAGTCGCAGGCAAATTCTTCATTTTCAGCAAACTGCTTTTTTTCATTTCTGCACCGCCTCTCTTTTTACAAAATCAATGTCATACCATACATCAGGCAGAATTTTTTCTCCATCGACCTCAACGACCGCAATCTGACAGATTGCTTCGGTTTCACGCCGCTCTCTGGCAAATGCGAGAATATCGCCCAGTTTTCCACACGCAGCGGGTGTCTTGCCTCGAACGATGGCATAGCCGTTGCGGCTGGTGCTGTGCTCACGCTGTACCTTGTCGCTCACCTTGCGGCCTGGGTGATCCACCATGTAGGCAAGTGCATGAAGAAAGAATTCTTTCCTCGTCAGCCGCCGCAGGATCGTCAGTTCCGTGCAGGCAATTTTGGAGTCACGATCGTCCTCGTCAATATCCCCGCCGGGCTGCACCAAGCAGTAAATGGAGCGATTCATGTCGCCATAGTAGGAAAGACAATCCAGCGGGTTCTCCGCACAATGGAAACCGTTGCTGGCGCAGTTTGCCTCCGGGGTGACATTCTTTCCCATGACGAACCGATAGCCACGGCAGGAGAGATCCGGCTCAAAGCCTTTATAAGCATACATCAGGCTGCCTCCCCAAAGGAGGAGAGGTCGCCCAACGAGATCTGCCCGTCGTCGGCTTCCGCTTTTTTCGGCGGTTCCTTTTTCTCCGGTTCTTTTTTCTTTTCTTCCTTTTTCTTCTTGGAAACAGACTTGGAAGCTGTTTTCCCACGATAGGGCTGCGGGACAAACTTCTCTTCATCCCCCTGATCCTCCTTGGCATCGGGGTCACGGAAATAGTCCTCCGCCCACTGATAGCAGAGATCATCGGGAATATCGCAGCCGTATGCCTGCTGACCGGGTCCCGGCTGAACGCCGTTTGCCTTTAGCTCGTCCTGCACATAATCCCATGCCTTCCGGCTGATGTACTGGAAACAGTGGATCATTGACTTGCGCGGGTGCATGGTGAGGCGTGCGAAAGCAATATCCTCCAGGCACTTGGTCTGGATAAATTCTGCCACACACTCTTTCATGTTGCGCCGGGTCAGTTTTTCTGTATCTGCGTTGACCCGCTGCATGGAGGCGTTCACCACCTCGTCGTCGCTCATCGCGGCCAGACGCTCCAGCTGCTCCTGCTCGGCCTTTTTCTTTTCAGCCTGCCGGGCTTCCCATTCTGCTTTACGCTTGGCTTCAGCCGCCTCATGCTCGGCACGGCGTTTTTCCTCGTCCGCATCGGTGGTTGCATCGGCCTTGGCGGGTGCCTCCTGCTCTTTACCGGCATCCTCCCCATCCGTGTCCGCTGCCTCGGAAGCATCGTCTCCGTTCATTTCCGCCAATTCCTCGGCCCCATCGTCTGCATCAAATGCGGGCGATGACGGCGTTTCCACGGTAGGGGAAGCCGCTGAATGGCTGGCCGACGGCACCGGCAGCTCGTCAAAGCTCTCCCCCTCGTCAAAAGTTTCCTCATCCTCAAAGGCGTTTCCTGCCGATACCTGTTCTGCGGGAAGTCCGAGCTCCTCCTGCTTGTTCAGCGCCATTTCTGAAAAATATCCCATAGTGATCTCCTTTCCGTCGTTTCATAAAAAGGCACGGAACAGGCCAATGCCCATCCCATGCCTTTGCCACATTGTTTTACAGCACATAAACCAATGTACTGTAACCGTCAAAGCAGTAACACACCACATTCGGATATTGCTTTGACCATTCCTTGATTTGATCCTGTATTGCTTGAGCCGCCCTGCGCGCTGAACCGTTCCACGGCGGCGGAACCGTCACCGTGAAAAAGCCTTTTTCTGTACGGGGCCGCACATCAGCGTCCAGATGGACGCATTGCTCCAGGAGTGCCAAAAGCTGGCTCTCCTTTGTCTCACTCACGACAACCATCAAAACCTCTCTTGTGTCTTTTCTGGAATTTCCTTCTTTGCGAGCATAGGGGAAAACTTTACTTGTCTAAACTGGTCTTGTCCGCTTACATAATAATACGCCCGCTTGGCACCGTGATTCAGTTCCACTACATCGGAAACCGCCATTGGCCGCCCGCGGCAGCCTTCAGGCAGCCGCTCCCGGCAGTCGGCAAACAGGCGCTTCAAAAGTGTGTCATCCGATTCCTCCGCTGGGCAGTAGATTTCTCCACTTCCTGCCACATAGTACATCGCCGCAGGCGGCTGTTCATAACCAGCCGCTTTTAACGCTGTAATATCCTTGAAAGCAAATGGGATCGCGTTCTCTTCGTCCAGTTGAAGTTGATAAAGTACAAACCTTTGTTTTCGCCGCTGTGGCTCCAACAGGGCGGCAAGAGCGTCCCGGCCGCCGCACAGGAAGGTTTTATGTTCCTCCCCTGTCAGCCCCAGATACTCTGTCAGTCCGATGTCTTGCTCGGCCCGGTGCTGCCACTGTTCCACGCAGTCCTCAATGTGGGCCAGCTTGCACAGCCCGCGCAGATACTGCTCTTTGAAACTCAACTTTTCAATTTCCTTTTGCCGCTGACTGCCCTGGCGCAAAGCCAGCTGCCAGTCATCAAACCCTTTATAATTGGGATTCCAAGTCAACCGCCGGCAATTCATGCCGTGCTTTTGCGCCATTAAGTAAATTTTGGATGCCCCGGCCATGGTCATTTTGTTGTTGTACTTGTCCATGTCATGGGCTTCGATAATCTCCTCTGTACCACTCTGCGCCAGCAACGCGAACATAGCGTCCAACGGACTGGTGTTATTGGCGCCGGCAATCGCGGCGAAAGTGCGCCCGGTCAGGCAATGGGAGATGTCTGCTTTCAAAAGACCTTCAATCACATAAACGACACGGGCAGATGGATTTCCTGCCAGATGTACCGGGCTGCCCGATCCTGTCCCGCCCTTTTTTGAGGAAGACGAAAACCAGATATATTTTGCTCCCGGCTTTTCCGGCGGATCATCCTTGTTTTTCAGCGGTATATCCAGTTTGATCTGGAATCCCTGCAACATGCCGTCAAAGCCGATGGCAGGGATCAGGATGCCGGCTGTCTTTTGATAAAAAGCCATAGTCCAATGTCCACCGTTATCCTGGTAAAAGCCCGGCACTCCCTGCACCTTGCAGCCCTGCTTGATCAGCCGTTCTGTAATAGACCGGCATAGAAAAGGCGGTGGGGTGCTCTTAAATCCCAGTGCGTCAATCTGTTCATCAGACAGCCCGCGTTTAGGGGAGCGCAGATGTTCCCGATGTGCCGGCCGCAGCGTAAGTTGAGCAAGCAGCAGGGATAGCGTCTGGTGGATCTCCGCTGGACTGGCCTTATTCGACTGTGGTACTGTTTTTCGCTCGGAAGAAGAATGGCCGGCAGGGGCAGCCCAGGCCCCTGAAGTTGAAGGGCTTGGGCTGGCCGGCCGCTGTTGGGCTTCATTCCCGGAGCGTGCGTGTTCCTCTTGGATATTGTCACACAGAGCTTCTGCAATCTCCCAGTAGGCATCGGATGTAGTCGTATGGTTAAGTTCAGCATACAGCGCCAGCATTCCGCCATGTGCATCGCAGTAGTTGCACCGCCAGACATTCTTGACGAAATTGACATTCATCCGTCCCCGGCGGTCACCGCAGAACGGGCAGTCCACATAGACGCTGTTCGCCTGTTGACGCCTGATGCGTAGGTTTAATAGATTGACAACTTCCATGATGCCGAAAGGAAATTCATCCGGGTATGAGCCCATTTGTCATTCCTCCCTTCATACCCGAGCCAGGGCTTCGCATCAACCAGCCTTTTGAAGTGAATTGAGGACCAGTTGGGCAGCAGCCCGAACGATGTTGTCCTTGCTTTTGTTGCCCGGAGTCAAATAGAAACGCAGATTGACAGGCCGCTTCTTCGCCACCTCTGCGATAGTCAGCCCCCGGCATACGCCGCTGTCCACAACGACCTCCTGTGCCTGTTCCAGCGTCATCACCTTCAGAATATCCTCTACTGGCATATCCGGGGTGTATGCAGGGGCCTCTTGTACGACTTTGGCTTCGGGGACCTCCTGTGCCTCCTTGGCGACTGTCAGATCCTCCGCAGGGCGCTGAACTGGCAGTTCTTCCGCAGGGAGATGAATTGGCAATTCCTCCGCTGTCTTGCTGTTTTCCGGCTGCTCTGTCGTTGGCGCGGAATCCGCTGGCAGCGTATCCGTGTTTGTAGTAGGGCTTACCGGCAAACTCTGCTCATGGGCCGGAGTTGCTGCAGGCTGAATCTTCGTTCTTGCTGTTTCTGCGTTTTCAGATGCCCTCTGTGGCGTTTGTGTGCCCCCGGAAACGGAATTACCCTCGGAAAGAACAGCGGCCTTCTGCGAGGCGCTGGAGGGCTCCTGCGGCAACACAGTGCTCACAGGCGGAGTAATGGCAGAGGGCTGCGTTTTACTCACAGGCGCCGCTTTCTGTACGGAAGCGGCATGAGTGTCGGCGCTCACAAGCTGGATGCCAAATCCAGCGTCCGAAAGGGCCTGGCTCAACGCCTCATTTTGAGCTGCCTTCACAAAGTCCCTGCTATCCTGCATGGTCTGCTGGGCAACGCTCACGCTGAACGGCTCCGCGTCACTGCGGTCCAGAAATACCTTGGCCTCGAAAATCGCCATCTGCTCTGTGATCCTCATGGCCGTCAGACGCATACGCCCGTTGGGGTGTGCCATTCGGAACCAGAGTTTCTGATAGGGTAAGTCCAATTTCATGGAGTCCCCGGCACGCCGGAGGAACTTCAGCGGATCAAACCCCGGTACCTTGTTCAGTTCCGCAGCGGCAGGAACGGCCTCGTACATCGTTTTTGCATTATTGTTGTTGTCACTCATCTTCATAAACTCCTTCCTGTATAATAAATAGGGGACGCCGGGCATTTTTCTGCACCTTGCGTCACATTTTTAGCCTGCGTGCTTCAATTCTTTTTCCAAGTCCGCCGGAACGGGAATACCGGCCCGCCGGGCGTACGCCTTATAGTACAGGTGGATGCGCTCACCCAGAAGCGTGTTGCGTTTGCCGATCTCGTTGCGATGGATTGCCATGAACAGTACCTGCTTTTGACCGATGAGCACCACACGCTTTTTTGCGCGGGTAATGCCAGTGTAGAGCAGATTTCGATAGAGCATGACAGTATGTGCCTTTAAGAGCGGCATAATGACCGTATCGTACTCGCTGCCCATTGCTTTATGAATCGTGGTGGCATAGGCGAGGTCCAGATTGACCATATCCTCTATGCCGTACTCCAACTCACGGCCCACACCGAAGTCAAGTCCAACGCGAGTTCCATCTTCATCATTTTTGATATAGCGGATGAATCCCAGGTCGCCATTGGATACCTTGGCAGTGTTTTTGGTCTGCATGATCCGGTCATTGACCCTGAATACCTTGACACCGATTTTGATTTCTTCCTCGGCGGAACGGAACGGGTTAACCACTTCGCGGATCGCTTCGTTGAGCTGTTCCGCAGAGGCCGCGCCATCCGAGCGGAAAGGCGACAGGATCTGCACCCGGTCAATCCCACTTTCCTCGATCTCCCGGCAGTAGCGGGCAACAATTCGTTCAGCGGCTTCCGCCTGATTGTTGCTTGCCATGAAAACGAAATCCTGGCCGTAGTACAGCTTGGTGTTGCCTTCGTTAATGAATTTGGCGTTGTAGGCGATCAGGCTGTCCTTGGACTGACGGAAAATCTGATCCAGCACCGTCACGGTGATAAGGCCGCAGTCAATCAGTTCGCGGAACACATTCCCGGCGCCTACACTGGGAAGCTGATCCGGGTCTCCGACAAGAATGACCCGTGCTCCACCTTTGATGCGTGAGAAAAATTTATTTGCCAGCCACATGTCCACCATGGAAAACTCGTCCACAATGATCAAATCGGCCGAAAGCGGCTCTTGGGTGTTGTTGCGTTTTATTTCATCTTCCTCGCTGGCGAGCCCCAAAATGCTGTGCAGCGTTTTGGCCTTATCAACCCCGGTGCTTTCCGCCATACGCCGGCTGGCTCGGCCTGTCGGCGCCATCAAGGCGATCTCTCCCTGGGGATGCAGGCGGCGGTAGACCTCCAAAATTGTTTTCAGCACGGTTGTCTTGCCGGTGCCCGGGGAGCCTGTGATGATGGAAAGATTGTGGCGATAGGTTGCATACACAGCCGCTTCCTGTTTTGAGGACAGCGCCAATCCAATTTCTCGTTTGACCTGCTCCAAAATTTGTTCGATCTTCTCCGGAGCAGGAGGCTCCACCACACGCATCGCAATCCGGCGGGCGGTTTCATCCTCTTGTGCAAACACACGGGGAAGATAAATGTCTCCTTTGACGGATACGACCTCTCCATGCAGGATCATATCTTCGAGGACATCGCTGACCTCTTGTGCATGGAGCCGAAGCGAAGGAATAGGGATTTTAGCGTTGAGTAATTGGAGCGCCTCTTTTTGCAAAGCCTCACTGGTCAAAAACAAATGTCCGTTTTTCCCCTTGCTATCCTCCAACGCCCAGAACAAGGCGCCTTTGATTCGCATAGGGGCGCGCAGGTCGCCTCCGTTTTTCTGAACGATGGCATCCACCCTTAAAAAGCCAAAACCGGATATTTGGCAAAGCTCAAACGGACTCTTTTTCAAAATGTCCACGCTGGCCGGGCCGAAAAACTGATAAATCTTCTGCGCTGTTTTCGGTGTAATCTTGAACGGGGAGAGCAGCGTCATCAGGTCTTGCAACATCCGGCTCTCTGCATATGAGGTCTTGATGGCCTCCAGCTTGTTCTCCGTGATGCCCTTGATCTCCAGCAGCCGCTCCGGGCGATTTTGCAGAATGTCCAGTGTCTCCACGCCGAAGCGTGATACGATCTGTTTGGCGAGCGCCGGCCCAATGCCTTTGATAAGGCCAGAGGCCAGATAGCCTTCCACTCCACTCTTGGTTTGAGGGACAATTTCATGCCACTGCTCCACCTGAAGCTGCATCCCATACTTTCCTTTTTTCCATTCGCCATCCAGTTCCAGTTCTACCGCATCTGTGCGGGGCAGTTCGTAGCCGGTTGCCACAAACCGAATCAGATGATCCTTGCGTCGGCGGATAGACCTGGCTTCTTCGGGTACATCCTTCTCCGCGGTTTTTACACTGATGATGCAGAACTTATTTGCAGGATTATAGTAAATTGTCCCATCATAAGTTCCTCTATGGATCAAATCATTTTCCTCCTTTCTCATGCCGTCTTGGTATCAATTTTCACACTGAACCTTCGGGATTCTGAAACGGTTACATACTGCTCGTAAATATCAGGGTGGTCCAGCTTCAGCCGTATCAGATTGTCTTTGTCAATGCCGGGCGTTCTCACTGGATTGTAGGTGACAATATAGTTCACCCCATCCTGCTGGCAAACGGCCTTGCAGCTCTTGCCCATTTCCGCAACCAGCGCCGCCTTCAGCCGCTTCATATCCGCCTCGATCTCTTTGCTGCCTGCTTCCGTGAGTTTCTTCTGCTCTTGGAGCTGGAGATAGCGCATCAATTTGGCTGTCAGGCTCAAATCAAGCGTTACAACGGGGGCATCCTGATCCGCGGAGCCCGTATGCCGGCGCACGCTTTCAAGCACCAGATCACCATCTTCGGTATAAGGCGGCGGCGTCCTGGTAAGAACATGGTTTTCCCAGAAATACTGCTCCAGGAAAATCATCTCCTCCTCATAGGACTCATCCCGCCGGATTTCACGAATAATGGTTTCTTCCTCGTTGTTGCCATACAGGCAGCAGAAGAAGCAGCGATCCACATTCATGACAGCCATATAGTGCCGCCCTTGGGTTTCATAATAGACGGGAACAGTTTCTTCACCGTTTAGCCACCAGTTATCCCTTGCGTTATAATTTGTCGTTTTAATCTCCAGAATTGCGGTACTGCCATCCGGCAATTCCACAAAATAGTCCACATCGGCCAGCATCCACGAATACTGTGGGTGCTGGAACATTTTTTTGATCTGATAGACCTTGTACCCTGTGCGGTGTTGGAATATCTTCGCCACCAACGGCTCCAACAGGTGCCCCATTTCCAGAGCAACCCAGTTGTCCTCATTATCTTCGACCGCTACAATATTCAACTTGTCAAAGTAGAGGTCTCTTGCCGTCCGCCAGGGTGAAATTCCCAGCAGAGCCGCCACATCACTGCCGCCAATCCCTTTCCGGCGGTATGCAAGCCATTTCTCTTCGGACAGGCCCGCCGTTTCCACCAAAATTTGGGGTTGACTTCGCTTTTCGGCGGCTACATTGCTCGCCGGCATCTTTAGCACCCCCTCCGTGTTCGGCGGGGAATAGCGTGTACTCGAATCATTGGACTATGGACTTGGCTGGATTTGGGCACCTTCTGATGCTGCCAGTTCTCCAAAGGCCATTTCCTTTTTGCCCTAGGCTCCTGCCTTCGCTTTTTTACATTCATGCGTGTTACCTGCCTTTCTGTAGTTTGATATATCCTCAAAGCCGTTTCCGGCATTTGGGCGACAAAAAAGCGAGCATGACAAAGGGCAAAACGCCTGTTGTCCATAGTTGCCTATGAACCAATGTCATCCTCGCTGATGAGGAAACCCCGAAAAATAAAAAAAGCCAGTAATATACTGGCCCGAATGGGCGCAGCAATACTACTGGCACAAATACAATCTTAACTGCGTGTGCAATGCAGGGCTTTGAGCCTTGCCGTACAGATACAAGATCTGTATCCCACATGGGGAACGCACAAAAATCAATTACAAGTACAGGATAGCACAATATATTGATTTAGTCAAGAATGAATATCTATATTTGGTGTTTCGGGCGCGTGCTTTTACTTTCTCAAAAGTTTTTGAGAAAGCATGTAATGTGTGCAGAAATTCCTGCACCATTTTCCTATTTATAGGGCGTACAGATATAGCAGGATGTTCCATGCTGATCTGTACGCCTTTGTACTTTGAAAAAAGAATAACTCTGTTTCAGGGGTTATACAGGGAGCGCGGATAGTGTGCGGAGACTTTGTGTGCTCACCCACGGTTGAAATACTGCATAGCAGGCCCTGGCAATACGCGGCGGAAAGCCCCGGCGCAGGAAGTGACCTGGGACAGCTTACTTAAATATTTGGAATCGAACGCCTTGTTTTTTACTTTTTTGTTGATGTGGCGGCAGAGAAAGCGTATATGATATATGTAGGGAATCGTAGGCTTCTTTGTCGGCCACACAGAAAGGAGGCTATTCGTGGCTGATAAACAATTTCTTGAAAACACAGATCGGAATAATGCAGAAAAACGGAGCTATTCCGTTTCAGAGGCTGCTGAGATCCTGGGCGTCAGCAAACGCTCCATTTATAACCTGTGCGCCAGCGGAGCATTCAAATCTGTACGCATAGGGACTAAATTGAGGATTTCCAGAAAGTCCTTTGACGAATGGCTTGATGGTTCCGATTGATTTGGAAGGGAGCCTACAACTATGGCATCAATACAGAAACGCGGTAAGAAATATGCTGTTGTCTACACCTATGATGACTCAAAAGGTGAGAAGAAACAGAAGTGGGAAACTTTTATAACCAAAAAAGAGGCGTTGAAGCGGAAAGCCGCGGTGGAAAATGAGATCAATAACGGCACTTTTATTCCGCCCAGTGAACTGACCGTAAAAGATTTTCTGCGAGACTTTGTAGAACTATATGGAACCAAAAGATGGGGACTGTCTGTTTATGCTTCTAATAATGGCTTAATCAGCAATTACATTAACCCGTTGATTGGGGACGAAATTGTGCAGGACATCAATCGCAGGTCAGTGGACCAATTCATCCAGAAGCTGCAGAAAACGCCTCCAATCGAAACTCCATACAGACATGCACGGACAGACTTTGTTACGCCATGCACCATTGAAAAGATTATTAAGCTGATGCGCTGTGCATTTCATCAGGCTGTCCGCTGGGACATTATTGGTAAAAATCCGTTCGAGGATGCAATCTTGCCCAAGCGGGAGAAAAAGGTCAGAGCCATCTGGACTGCCGATATTATTCGAGATGCTCTCAACCACTGCTCGGATGGAAAGCTGTATGTCGCAATCAACCTGGCCTTTGCCTGCTCCATGCGGATGGGCGAAATCACCGGCCTTACATGGGACTGTGTTCATATATCAGATGAAGAAATCGCTCGGGATGATGCCTTCGTCTGGATTGAAAAAGAGCTGGCCCGTGTTGACCAGAAGGCTATCAACGCAGTTGGCGAAAAGGACATCCTCTTTGTATTCCCGCGCTTGATGGGCGGGAAGTCTTCTACGCGGCTCGTTTTGAAAAAGCCTAAAACAGAAAGCAGCATTCGTAAGGTTTGGATTCCGCGAACTCTTGCCTTTATCTTGCGGGAATGGAAAGAGAAGCAGGACAAGCTCAAGGAGTTTATGGGCGATGACTATATCGACTACAATCTGGTTTTGGCGCAGGAAACGGGCCGCCCCTGTGAAGATCGGATTATTGGAAATCAGTTTGAACGATTGAAAAAATCCGCTGGTCTTCCAAATGTTGTTTTTCATTCTCTCCGTCACTCCAGCACAACTTATAAGCTGAAAATCAATAAGGGAGATGTTAAGGCAACGCAGGGTGATACCGGTCATGCACAAAGCGACATGGTTACCCAAGTTTACGCACACATCTTGGATGAGGATCGGAAGGTCAACGCCCAGAAATTCGAAATGGCCTTTTATGCGAACGCGGATTTGCGTGGCGTTGAGCAAAGGCTTCGCGCAGAAAGCGCCGTTGCTGAACCTGACTCTGAAATTCTGCTGAAGCAATTGGAGGCTAAACCCGAACTCATGGATGCCTTCACGAAAAAGTTTGTTGAGCAGTATGGAGAACAGATTATGAATCAGTTAGCAAAAAAACTGATTGGTGCATAAATACACAGGAAAGCATGAGACGACATAAAACGCTGCGGCAGTGCTCATTAGCAAAATGAGCAGTTTTTTCAAGTTTGGCATAAAAATCGTTCGAGTCCTGTGATGGAAATTTGAGCAGATGGGAGTAAGAAGTCTCCACTCTAACCAATGATAAAAAGGAAATCTGTTCTAATCCTCGTAGCGAAAAAAGATAAGGAAAATGCCGCAACCTCTTGCGGTTACGGCATTTATGGCGTCCCCGGGCAGATTTGAACTGCCGGCCCCACGCTTAGGAGGCGTGTGCTCTATCCAACTGAGCTACGGAGACATATTCGATTTTTCATGGTCAAGGATGGAGCGATCCGCCTCCCAGGACTTTGATGACCTGATTATTAGGAGGCGCTTGTTATATCCATTTAACTATGGGAACAAATGCCGTATTTCCTGGCTTTTTCAGCCCTTTC
>OGNE01001247.1_pt1 | contig 11554 bp, 8 predicted proteins | sample 1573401 | NCBI WGS metagenome assembly OGNE01 (sample SAMEA2581884, study PRJEB24529) | metagenome | biome: Human gut stool | place: China | collected 2011 | reverse complement strand
TGATATACAGACTGATATGCCAATCGTATGTTTGCGCCAACTGCACATAAGCAAATAATATCCACTATACTCTCCTCTTCGGTGCTATTCCTGCTCTACATATCCGGGGGAGCGGTGAGCAACATTGGATAATAGACTACAGACAATATCATCAGAGTTTTGACATCTCTTACCAAAAACTGTATGGTAAAAAGAGGAACTGATTTCCTACAATATTTCCTTTAAATTCCAAGCCTGTATATGCCTGACCCCTTCATTGGAAGGGAATTGTACCTCATCCATGGAAACGACATATTTTTCATAATTATCACCTATCGTCAGCAAAGGAGCATATTCCCGTTCCATGGTTTGTGCCGTTTCCAACATGTAAGTTGCTTGAAGATAAATCACTCTATCGTCCTTCATAGCAACAAAATCAACTTCTTTATCCCGAAAAGAACCTGTATATACAATATAGCCTAAACGACGAAGTTCCAAATATACTGCATTCTCCAACAAATACCCGACTCCATAAGCAAAGCCCGGATAAAGAAAATTCTTAAAGGACAAGTCATTCAGATAATACTTGCAATTACCTGCCACCACATCCTTTCCTTTTATATTGTAACGTTCTGTTTTATAAGCAAGAAAAGCTTCTTCTATATAACCTAGATAATTAGATAAGGTATCATAACTCACCTTCCGGTTCTTGGATTTAAAGAAATTAACAATATGCTGAACGGAAAACAGATTGGACGCATTATTCACCAAATAAATAAAAATATCATCCAATAACCTTACATCACGAACGGGTTTACGCTTCACTATATCACGCAACAAAATCGTATCTTTCACAGAAGCGACATACTGTTTTTCTGACTCGACAGTGGGCAGGTTGTACAATTCGGGCAAACCGCCTTTCTGTAAATAGGCCAAATAAGAAGCCCGACCGGCAGGTTGCTGCATCAACTGTAAATATTCAGCATAACTATAGGGGAATATATGAAATTCTACATAACGTCCCGACAAAAGAGTGGCAAGTTCACTGGAAAGCATTTTAGAGTTAGAACCGCTGATAAACAATTCACTCTCTTCGACAAAGTCTTGCGAATGGGAGTTTACAAACCTTTCCCAGCCATCCACATTTTGAATTTCATCGAAAAACAAATATACTTTTCCTTGCGGTTTAAGCTTTTCCCGATAAAAACGATACAGACTTTCCAATGCTTTATAATCATCAATAAAATCAAATTCCAGATACTCCTTATTTATATATAGGATATTAGCCGGATTTACTCCTCGTTCCGAGACAAGACTTGAAGCAATTTGCCTGAGAATATAACTTTTGCCCGAACGACGTTGTCCTATAAGTACCTTCACCAAGTTATTCCCCACAAAATTGCCAATCTTGTCGGTATAAGATTTCCGTTCCAGTCCCAATTGATACGTATTTCCACCCCAAAGGTTATACTTTTCTAAAGCTTTCCATTTATCGTCCATACTCGAATCTTTTCCCACAAAGATAGTTTTTTTCGAGTATAATCGAAAAAAAAACACTGTTTATTTCTTTTTTCGAGTATAATCGAAAAAACGTATCTATCTCAAACTGAATTAAAGAAAACGAATACAATCCGGCAGTATGTAAAATTTAACAAATTACTTAAACAAGCAAACTATTATTTTCCTACATTTGTTACCAGTGAAACTTTAAATACGAAAGAACATGAAAGCAAATCCTGTATTTAGTTTATACATCCCTACCAAATTAGTATTTGGCTGCGGAGAAATCAAGAAATTATCCAGTGAAAAATTACCGGGAAAAAAGGCACTGGTCGTCATCTCATCCGGAACTTCCATGCGGAAATATGGATATTTGGAGAGAGTACTTGCCCAATTAAGACTGAATAATGTAGAAACACTGGTTTACGATAAAATCCTTCCCAACCCCATCAAAGAACACGTCATGGAAGCAGCCGCCATCTGCCGGGAGGAAAAGTGCGACTTTGTAGTAGGACTGGGAGGCGGAAGTTCCATCGACTCAGCCAAAAGTATAGCTGTTATGGCCTGCAACGATGGTGACTACTGGGATTATGTATCAGGGGGTAGTGGTAGAGAACGCCCTGTTACCAAAGCACTTCCCATTATCGCCATCCCTACCACCGCCGGAACCGGAACAGAAATGGATCCATGGACAGTGATTACCCACGAAACGGCTCAAGAAAAGATAGGCTTCGGTTGCCAGCTGACCTTCCCTACCTTATCTATTGTAGACCCGGAACTGATGGTTTCCATTCCTCCGCACCTCACCGCCTATCAAGGGTTCGATGCATTCTTCCATGCCGCAGAGGGTTTTATCGCCAATTGTGCAACACCCATCAGTGATCTTTACGCCTTAGAAGCCATCCGTCTGATCTACAAATATCTGCCAGTAGCCGTAGCCGACGGAAAGAATTTGAAAGCGCGTGCCAAAATTGCTTGGGCCAGCACCTTGGCAGGCATGGTGGAAGCCACTTCAAGCTGCACTTCCGAACATTCATTAGAACATGCCATGAGTGCTTATTATCCACAACTTCCTCATGGAGCAGGACTCATTGCCTTGTCTGAGGCATACTTCGAAACTTTCCGGCATGACTGTACAAAACGTTACATGAAAATGGCTGAAATGATGACCCAGAAAAAGAGCAACCGTCCGTCCGATTTCATTGATGCATTGATTACACTGCAAAAAGAATGTAAAGTACATTCTATCAAACTGAGCGAATTTGGTATCCAATCCGAAGATTTCCCCAAATTCCTGCAAAATGCAAGAGATACGATGGGAGGACTGTTCACTCTCGACCCACGCCCGATTACAGACGAAGAAATCCTGCATATCTTTAAAAATTCTTATAAATAATGGATAAAGAACTAGACCTTGCCGTAACCTGTTACGGCAAGGTAAAACCATTGAAATATGATTTGGTCCTCCTCCCTTGGGGAGCTACCGAACCGCATAATCTGCACCTGCCTTATCTGACAGACTGCATTCTGAGCCACGACATCGCACTAGATGCTGCAAAACTGGCAAAAACACATTACGGTATTCGTTGCATGGTCATGCCTTACGTCACTGCCGGTTCACAGAATCCGGGACAACGCGAGCTGGATTTCTGCATCCATTATCGCTATGAAACGCAAAAAGCGATTTTAAGCGACATAGTTGCCTCTCTATACGCCCAGGGATACCGCAAAATGGTCATTATCAACGGACATGGCGGCAATACATTCAAAAGTATGATACGTGACTTGTCACTGGACTATCCCGACTTCCTGATAGCCAGCAGCGAATGGTTTGCCTTTGTTCCTGCTAAAGAGTACTTTGATGAACCGGGTGACCATGCAGATGAATTGGAAACTTCTGTTATGATGCATTATCATCCGGAATTGGTAAATTTAGACGAAGCCGGAAACGGAGATTATAAGAAGTTCACCTCACAAATGTTGAATGAAAAAGTGGCATGGATTCCGAGGAACTGGCAAAAAGTTTCGCAAGACACCGGTATAGGCAATCCAAAAAAAGCAAGTGCCGAGAAAGGTAAGAAATACGCCGAAGCAGTCGTCGCAAAATATGCATTACTGTTTGAAGAGTTGGTACATAAAGAACTTTATTAATGCCTCATCACTCAAGAAGATCATCTGACCTTTTTAAACGATGGTCTTCTATGTTCATATCACCTCCGCTTCTTCGTTATCAGATACATTTTCAGCTACCTTAGTTATACTTGCCATTTCAAAGTCCATACATATCCATATAAATATATGTATAACCATCGACTATGAAAAGAATAAATGTCCCCATGTGCCCATAAACAAACCACTCCCTGTACTATCTGCACAAGGATACTTCTCCAAATAATTTATTTCATCTCCAAAGGCTGAAATAAAATTCATTTAACAAAATAAAGAGATTTCCTTTATAGGATAAGTTCTATCAGAACTACATTCTTAAATTAAGTTTATATCACATCGCAAATATAGAATATTTTTTATTAAATCAACTTTAATTATAAAATTATTTTTTGATATACGACACAAAAAGTACAAAACGGTCAATATTTACGGATAAATAAGCTAAATAAAAGTATATAAAAAGGGATATCTTTTATCTTTTTCCGCCTCAAAGTAGCATAACAGTAGAAATTCAGTAGAAAAATCCTTTTAAAATTCCTTCTTAAATAAAATAAAATACAATCTATTTTCCCTTTATGGACACGGAATAGTTCTGGTAGAACTTCAAACAGTAACTTTAAAAACAAATCTATGAAGAAAACCTTATTCATGCTTTTTTGCCTGTTATGCTCCATAGGAGCCATGGCACAAAAGAAAACAATCACGGGTGTGGTCACAGACGCCACAGGTGAAGCGGTTATTGGCGCCAGTATTGTAGAAACAGGCACCACGAATGGTACAGTTACCGACTTAGATGGTAATTTTACACTTTCCGTAGCCAACGATGGCAGTATCAGAGTATCATTTGTCGGTTATCAGACACAAACTTTAAGCGTAAAGGGAAAGTCAACTTTTAAAATAGCATTGAAAGAAGACTCAGAAATGCTCCAAGAAGTTGTTGTAACCGGATATGGCGGCAAACAGTTGCGCACAAAAGTAACCAACTCCATTTCCAAGGTAAAAGAAGAAACATTAAAACAAGGACTTTATTCCAATCCGGCACAAGCCTTATCAGGAGCCGTGGCAGGTCTGTCCGTCAGCCAGACTTCCGGTAATCCGGGAGCAGCTCCTACCTTGGTACTTCGAGGAGGTACTAATTTTGACGGTTCAGGTTCACCTTTAATCCTGGTAGACGGCCAAGTACGCGGTTCTTTAAGTGACATCAACCCGGCCGATATTGAATCCATGGAAGTATTAAAAGATGCCGGAGCCACCGCCATCTATGGCGCCCGAGCCAATGACGGTGTAGTACTAGTCACTACCAAACGAGGCAAAGAGGGAAGTACACGTGTAGAGCTTTCGGCCAAACTAGGCTGGAACTACTTCCACAACTCTTATAACTTTATGAATGCGCGTGATTACATTTACTGGATGCGCACTGGTTACATGAATGCTTACACGGGAGACATGAAACATCCGGACGGATCGGCCGTACAAGGATGGTCTTCACTGACCGGTCTGACCGGTGCCACTCCTTATGGAACAGGCAACAAATATTGGGCAGATGATGACAAGACAATCCCGCTGAATGGAAACGAAAACAGCCAGGCTATATGGAGTACCATGAAATATTCGGACGATCTGGCTTTCCTGCTCAACCAAGGATGGGAAACCATGACTGATCCTATTTATGGAGACCAACTGATTTTCAAGAATACAGATATAGCGGATTTCAATATCAATTCCCCATCTTTCTCACAAGACTACAACCTGAGTGTAAGCGGAGGAAATGAAAAGGGAAACTACTATGCAGGCTTGGGATACAACCATAGTGAAGGTACAGCCGTAGGAAACAAGTACCAACGTATCACTTTCACATTCAATGCCGATTACAAGCTGAAACCATGGTTAACCTCCAACTCCAGCTTCAACTTTGCAGATGCAACCTGGAACGATCTTCCTCCTACCCAAAGCGCAGAAGCCAACTACTTCTCACGCGTTTTATCATTACCTCCCACTTTCCGTGGATATAATGCTGACGGTGAAATGCTTTTGGGACCCAATTCAGGCGACGGAAACCAACAAATCAATTTTGACAAGTTTGTCCGTGACAACAATACAGACAAGTTCACCATGAACCAATCTTTTACCGCAGATATCATGAAAGGACTCTCATTAAAAGTGAACGCCATCTGGTTCTATTCAGAAGAAAAATATGAAGCTTTCAACAAAGATTATTTATCTTCTCCCGGAAACTGGGTAACCTCACACAGCACCTCGGCTTCCTACGGACGCACATTGGACCAAACTTATAATGCAGTGTTAAACTACAACTATCAAATAAACAAAGACCACTATCTGGATGCCATGGCCGGCTTCGAGTACTACGACTCATATTATAAAGGTTTCAGTGCCTCAGGATCGGGAGCTCCCAGTGACGCTTTCGGCGATTTGGAATATACCAGTGATGACAAAGGCAAACGCAGCATAGACTCCTCACACAGCCGCCAGCGTATCATGTCATTCTTCGGTCGTGTAAATTATGACTACCAGTCAAAATACTTGCTGTCTTTTGTTCTAAGACGGGACGGCTACTCCAAACTGGCCAAAGACAATCGCTGGGGTGTCTTCCCCGGAGTATCTACCGGATGGGTGTTCTCCAAAGAAAAATTTGCCAGTGAATGGGCCGATATCATCTCATTCGGTAAATTGCGTGCCAGCTTCGGTCTGAATGGTAATGTAAACAAAGATTTTGTAGGAAACTACACAGTACAAGGTGCTTATGCAGGCAGCAAATACAACGGCAACGCTTACTTCCTGTTAAACAACCTTCCTAATCCCTACTTGAAATGGGAGAAGTCAAGAACTTTCGAAATCGGTCTGGATCTAGGCTTTCTGGCCAACCGCATCAATGCCAATTTGACTTACTACAACCGACTGACCAGTGACAAGTATGCCAACATCACCATCCCGTCTACTTCGGGTGTTTCTTCCTTTACCTCCAACAACGGTAAGTTCCAGAACCAAGGCTTTGAATTCGAACTGGCATTCAAAGTTATCGACTCCAAAGACTGGAAATGGAATCTGAACTGGAACGGCGCATTAAATAAAAACAAAGTAGTGGCATTGCCCGACAACGGTCTGGAAAGAAACCGTCAAAATGCATTTCAAGTATATACCGGACGCCAGCTGGAGGACGGAAGCTATGAAAAAGCATGGGTAGGCGGTTATCAGGAAGGACAACGCCCAGGTGATTTGTACATGTTCGTAGCCGAAGGAATCTATCGTTCCGAAGATGAAATACCAGGAGGACTGATCGACTTGTCAAGTGGTAACAACGGCTCAAGCAACCGTCCCCTTTACGGAGGTGAGGAAGGATATAACAAACTGACAGCCAATCAGAAAGCGAATTCTCTCCGCATCCAGCCGGGTGATGTGAAATGGAAGGATGTAAACGGTGACGGCATCATCGACAATTATGACATGGTGAAAGTGGGCAACACTGTACCCAAATGGACAGGAGGTATCAATACTTCAGTCACCTGGAAAGACCTTACTTTATCAGCACGTTTTGACTATGCGCTTGGTTTCAAAGCGGTAGACTGGAAAACCATGTGGATCATGTCTTGCGCACAAGGTACTTATAACACCATTGCGGAAACCCACGACACCTGGTCACCCGAAAATCCCGGTGCACAATATCCTACTTATGTATGGGCCGACCAGTTGGGCAAGCGCAATTACTGCCGTCAATCCTCCATGTTTGCCTACAACGGTAACTATCTGTCTTTCCGTGAAATAGCCTTGTCATATAATCTGCCAAGCAACTGGGTGCGCAAAGCAGGACTAGGCTCAGTCATGCTCTCGGTAACCGGTCAGAATCTGGGTTACCTGACAGAAGCCAAACATTTATTCTCTCCGGAAAAGACAGACAACAATGGTGGATACCCATTGCCCCGCACTGTCATTCTCGGTGTAAACGTTTCTTTCTAAACTTATAAACTCTAACAGATTATGAAAAAAATATTCTATATCCTTTCAATATGTGTGATGACCATTCTCCAACCGTCCTGTGACGCACTGGATCTGGCACCGGAAGATTATTATGGAGCCGGAAATTTCTGGAAAGAAGCTTCCCAGCCCAAAGCATTCATGTTGGGTCTGCACGCCCAATTAAGAAGTTACTATGACATGTTCTACACCTTGGGCGAACTCCGCGGCGGCACACAACGTGTGGGCACCTCCTCGCTGAACACCAGCTTAAACTATGCCGATATCCGGTCACAGAATATCTCGGAAGATATTCCCGGCATATCCAATTGGAACGGGCTATACTCTCCCATCATGCAAGTAAACCATTTTATCCAAGAAGTAGAAAATGGGTGTACGTTTCTGGATGATGCAACCCGGAGCCGGTACTTGGGACAAGCGTATGGCATGAGAGCCCTGTATTACTTCATGCTATACAGAACTTTCGGGGGAGTACCTCTCATCACCAAAGTAGATATACTGGACGGCAAACCATCGGCAGACAAATTCTATGTGGAGCGCGCCACACCCGAAGCCACCATGGAGTTTATCAAAGCGGATATTAATAAATCCGAAAACTATTTCGGAAATAACACCTCTTTTGATGCATACGACTGGTCACGCTATGCCACTTTGATGCTTAAAGCAGAAATCTATATGTGGGCAGCGAAAGTATCCATCACCGGATTCACAGCAACCGGGGCAACCGATTTACAGACTGCCAAGACTGCCTTATCCGGGATCATAGGACATTTTGAATTAATGGACAACTTTGCCTCCATCTTCTCATGCGACAATAAAAAGAACACTGAAATTATTTTCGCCATGCCGTTTATAGAAGGTGAGGCCAGCAATGACGGAGGCAGATTCCTTTATCAGGATGCTGTATTTCTGGGGCAAGCATATGGTCGTAACGGTAAGGTGATTGAAAAAGATACCTTAAACTTGAAAGGTACCGGTGGAGTATTCCGTGACGAGTACACTGAAGATTTCTGGAAAACGTTCAAAGAAGGAGACAGCCGCCGTGATGCCACATTCATGGAGTATTACATGAAAAATGATAATGGCACGCTCAGCGAATTCGGATGCGTAATGAAAAAACGTATAGGTACAATCAATTCCAATGACAACCGCATCTATATTTCGGACATCCCCGTTTACCGCTATGCCGATGCGTTACTGATGATGGCGGAAATTGAAAACGGATTGAACAACCCTTGCGCTTCGTATATCAACGAAGTACGCAAACGTGCATACGGAGACACCTTTGAAGAAAACAAATACACGGAAGGCAGCTATGCGGAAAATGAACTAGCCATTTTGCAGGAACGGGACAAAGAGTTTGTCAGTGAAGGCAAGCGCTGGTTTGACGTATTGCGTATGCACGATGCATCCGGACGTTCTTTGGTCTTTTCTGCCAATGCCAACTATCCGGGCACAAATCCTATCCTCGGTACAGAAGAAGCATATAAAATGCTTTGGCCGGTTAATATCGGTACTTTGAATGTGAATCCGTTATTAACTCAAACTCCGGGATACGGGAAAAAATAAGCCAAATCCTCCTGTTTAGTTTTCAAGACAGATGTTTTAACATAGAAAAATAAAGGTGTGTCGTGAGATACACCTTTATTCATTATGCATATAGTTGATAAAACATCAATAACACAGAAAATCAATAACTATTTCCGTTCTTTTGAAAGTTCCTCCAATGTTTTTTCCTCGTACCTGCAAATCGCCTCCTTATAATCCTCGGAAATCAATTTCGGTTCTTTGTTTCTGTTAAATCAGTCTGATATATCTTTTTTAAGTTTAGTCACTTCAAAGAAAAAACTATCCGACTGATATGAAAACCTCATAAGAAAAATATTTCAGAGATTTTTAAACAGGCTATCAAAATATATTTGATATAATAAAATTTTAATGTACATTTGTGAAGTTAACTATATACTAACCTTTAAAAGCAAATCTTATGAAAAACAAATCACTTTTTTTAGTCCTAGTCATTCTTTGTTTGACTAGCGTAGAGATCTATTCTTCCCGACAAGAATTAAAGTTTGACGCACCTCTTCCGAGCAACACAGAAAACGGAAATGCTCGCAGTGATTACGGACCTCCCGGTGAAGGAGATAAATGCTGGTATTTCGATGGAGCGTCTTCTTGTGTAAATTTTTCATTCAATAATTGTTATGAAGACCCAAACCAAAGGTGCGGAAGAGATGAAGGAGCTCCCAATTAATTTAACCGACTAGCAAATCATTCCATAGGGTATTTAAGATCTTTCCTATTCATAATTAGTTGATCCAATCTACAAACTGAAGATAATTAAATACCCTATATTTAATCTATAGTGTATGAAATATTTTTTGTATATCTTCACTTATCTGCTTCTAGGAGCATCATGTTCATCTCCTTCTCGTCCAATAGACTATGGTACAGAATTAACAGCTACAGACTCCATCTGCCTGTCTATAGATGAACATACACATTATGAAAGCAAATCTATATTCCAATTTGAAGAAAACGGACATGAGTATCTTTCCTTTTTGAATGAAAAAGCAAGCTATAAAGTTCATATCTATGATTTGGATACCAAACAAGTTATTAAAACAATTCATCTACAAAAAGAGGGGAGAAATGCAATGCCATCAACTAATGGCTGTTTTCCACTTAGCTCAAAGCATTTTTTAATTACAACTTGGAATGGAGTTTTTGGAATTATCAATGAAAAAGGAGAAGTGGAAAATAAGAATAGCTTTTGGAAAGACAGCGTAAACTTTCATGCTTTCGACCACATTTGTTGCATGAGTTATACATATCGACCTGCCATAATTAAGGATTCTATTTTATATTTCAGTCAATCATTATTAAAATATCCCCGTAAAAAAGATGAATGGGATAAAATACCCATATTTGCTTATGCAGACCTTCATAAAAAAAAACTAGGGTGGACAGAACTACGATACCCATCTATTTTTAACAAAGATGAGATAGACTACATTCTGTATGACCCTGAAATCAGTTACACATATACAGGTAAAGAAGTTGTTGTTTCACTGGGACAATATGACAGCATATTTGTATCTTCTGATTTCAAACATAAAAAAGCGTATAATGCTAAAAGCCATTATCTGCCCCACGTGCGTCCAGTCTCCCAAAATTTACAAATTGATTTATTCAAAACCATACATGACAGAGGATTACAGCCCCATTACCACCACTTGATGTATGATAAATACCGAAAAGTATTCTATCGGTTTGCCTTAATGCCGGATGATAATATAAAACCATTCTCCAACAATCCGCATCAAAGTTTCTCCATCATCATTCTAAACAAAGACTATGAAATTATTGGTGAAACAAAATTTCCCGGCAACACCTATGCCCATCACTTGTGCTTCGTAGGTAAAAAAGGCCTGTATATTTCAGAGAATAATGAAAACAACCCTCAGTTTGATGAAAACAAGCTAGTGTTCAGGTGTTTCACACTTCAAGGCCGGAAAAAATGAAGAAAAAGAACTACTCAATCATTCTATGTGGAGGACTGTTCCTGGCAAGCTGTATGTCCAATAATGACAAATGCCTTCAAAAACTGTTTGATGAAGTCGGAGTTGAGAAATCACAAATCCACAATGCCACCCACCTTGTTACCATATTGGGTAATGGTTGCAAAGGATGCATACACAAAGCTCTGTCAGAAATACATAACTCGACCGATACTATTTATATAATTGCATGTAAAAGTAAAAAGACTTTCAATTTAATTGACAATAAATTCAATCTCTCAAAAATAGCTTATATAATGATTTAAAAATCAGTTTATTGGAATTTTTGCAATTTTAATTGAGGAACAAACAAGAAACAAAATCGTTAATTAAAGGTATTTCCCAATTTTTTGTTT
>OGNE01001244.1_pt1 | contig 11581 bp, 10 predicted proteins | sample 1573401 | NCBI WGS metagenome assembly OGNE01 (sample SAMEA2581884, study PRJEB24529) | metagenome | biome: Human gut stool | place: China | collected 2011 | reverse complement strand
AATTGGAAACGGGTGAGCCCATGGTGTTTGTGATTGACGAGATTTTAAAAGGGACGAACACGCGTGAGCGTCTGGCGGCATCCAATGCCATTTTATCCTACATGGTACAGAAACAGGGCTTTCTCCTGATTGCCACACATGATCTGGAGCTGGTGTATGCCCTGAAAAACCGATACGACACTTATTATTTTGACAGTCAGGTTCATGAAAAAGATATCGTTTTTCCATACAAAATCAGACGTGGGATCGTCGGGAAAACAAATGCCATAGATTTGATGGAACTGCTGGATTTTCCAGAAGAAATTACAGACCAGGCACGGCGTGAGGTGGGAAAGAGATAATTGTATTTTCAAATATATAGAAGGAAGGAACGGGACAGATGAAAATAGGACAGGCAGCGCAACTGACCGGATTAACCATCAGCAATATCCGCTTTTATGAAAGAAAGGGGCTGCTCGAACCGGAGCGGAATGACCAGAGCAAATACCGCAATTACAGTGAACAGGATATCCGGCGGTTAAAACAGATCATTTTATATCGGAAAATGAATATGCCAATCGAAAAAATTGCCTCGATGCTGGATGATCCGACAGTTTCTGAGGAACTTGTCCGGCAGCAGTTGCAGGAGTTATTAAATAAGCAGCAGGAAATACAGGGTTCCATCGACCTGTGCCGGAAACTTGCAGCAGATCATGCCTACGATGGCGAAAATATTGATTTTTACCTCAACTATGTAAAAGAAGAAGAGAAAAAGGGACGTAGCTTTGCGCAATTGGAGGAACTTGTCGGTGATTTTTCGGAGTACAGCGAGTTTTATAAAGTGAGTGGCGATCCGGTTTTCCAGTTTCTGTTTTGTAAGGTCAAAAATCAGAAGCTGTTTGGATGGGTATGGTTTGCACTGTGGATCGCACTGAGCGTTTTTTTTATTGTGGAGTTTGGATTCGGTGACGGGCATATGCCGCTTGTGGTAAAAGCGATCGTTATCGGGGCTGTGCTTGTCCTTTTATGGTATGATTTTATCCGGTATTGCAGAAAAAAGCGAAAATATACCGTTAAATACAGGAAAACAACAGCACCATAAAAGGCATGGTCACAATGGCACACAGCGTGGTCACTACGTTAATCGCGCTGGCATAGTGTGCATCGTTTCCGTACACCTGGCACATCTGTGTAACGGTAGATGCAGATGGGGTGATTACTGCGAGAAATACAATGAGCATGATCTTTTGAGCATCTGCAGACAGTGTGGCAAGATGGCTGATTTTTATGAGAAACAGTGCAATCAAAGGAATGACAAGCATTCTGAGAGCCGATATGAAATACACACGTTTATTTGCAAAAATTGCTTTTAAATCCATTCCGGCAAAAAGCATTCCGGTTACAATCATGCTGGCTGGCCCGATCATATTTCCAACACTGGAGATGGTATTTGTAATGAGTTCCGGCAGCCGGATTCTGGTGAAAAATAAAATGGCACCAATGGCAATGGAAATCATATTGATGTTAAGGATGATTTTTTTCCAGTCATAGGAAGATTCACGGCTTATGATTTTCTTGCAGTGTGTCCAGAGAAAAATAAGCTGCACGCTCATGAAGACACATCCGTAAAGCACCCATTTCTGTCCCAGAACGAATGTCACGATAGGAACAATCAGATTGCCGGAGTTGGAGTAATAGATAGAAGCTGTTTCCACTTCATTTAAGGAAAACAGTTTTCCCATCACGAAAACGACAAGCACGGATGCAGCAAGCGCGATCAGAAGACCATTTACGGTTTTTTTAGTATAGTCCACCTGAAAAGCGTTTATAATCACGCATGGAATGATCAGGTACAGTACGATTTTGGATAAAACCTTACTGTCTTCTTCTTTGACAATTCCCACCTTTACAATAATAAATCCCATCAGAATCATGAGAAAAAGTTCAAAAATCTGTTCCATTAAAAGAATACTGATCTGCATAAAATCACCCTGTCTTTCTAACTGCCTATCATAGAACTTGTAAAATAAAATTGCAAGAGTATACCGGTTATTTGCAAAAGCAGAAACTGTGTAAGTTTATAGTTCCTACTTTCATGATAGAATCATATCCTGAAACGTGTGATATGACAACACAAATACGTCCTGAAACGTGTAACATCATAACACAAATACGCCTTGAAAATGTTGACGGCTCTGCCATAAAGGAATATTATATAAAGCAATAAGAAATGCTGCATATAAATTCCACTGACAGGGAGGACGCACGATGAAACGTTTTACATTGGAACAATTGGTGCCTGACACAATAAACTTGTTGATACCGGAACAAGATGGCGTATGTTTTGAAGAATTTTTATATCAGCTTCGACCAAACGAACGAAAGGGGAATTCGTGATGAAAGGAATGATGAAAGTCAAACTGGTGATTGCTTTGTTGGTGGTAATCGCTGTTGCAATTTTTTATTATGTTTCACTTCCGGCAATTAACATTCATGCAACAGAAACCTGGAAATTTATTTTTCTGATTTTGGCGGTGCTTTTCGTGCTTTATATTGTAAGAAAGGCAAAGATAGCAGGACAAAGCAAGATTGAACTGTCCTTTATTAAGGAATATACAGGTTTAAAGATTGGAGTGATTGTCTTTTTACTGTTTTTGGCGGTTTATGTGGCAGGCTCCATTTTGTCCTCACCGATTGTCAATGCAGCAAAATATCAGAAACTTTTAAAAGTGGAAGAGGGGGAATTTACCGAGGATATCAAACAGATTTCTTATGACCAGATTCCACTGTTAGATCGTGACTCCGCATCCATTCTGGGAAATCGTAAGATGGGTAGTCTTGTTGATATGGCGTCGCAGTTTGAAGTCAGTGAACTTTATTCCCAGATTAACTACAAAGGGGAACCGGTCCGTGTGACACCGCTCCGTTATGCGGATACCATCAAGTGGCTGACGAACCAGAAGGAAGGAGTTCCAGCCTATATTAAGATTGATATGGCAACGCAGGATACGGAGCTGGTTCGTTTGTCAGAAGGCATGAAATATACGCCATATGACCATTTTCATAGAAACTTAAAGCGTCATTTAAGATTTCGTTATCCGACCTATATTTTCGATGATATCAGTTTTGAGATTGACGAGGAGGGTACGCCTTACTGGATTTGCAGTGTTGCAGATTATAAGATTGGTCTGTTTGGAGGTAAGACCATCGGCAGAGTTGTGCTTTGTAATGCTGTGACAGGTGAGTGCACTGATTATGCGGTAAAAGATGTGCCAAGCTGGGTAGACCGTGTTTATTCTGCCGATTTATTGGTACAGCTTTATGATTATTATGGATCTTTAAAACATGGATTTATCAACAGTGTGTTAGGACAGAAGGATTGTCTGACCACCACGAACGGTTATAATTACCTTGCAATGAATGATGATGTCTGGGTTTATACCGGAGTAACCTCCATCACAAGTGATCAGTCCAACGTTGGATTCGTCCTGATGAATGAGAGAACGATGGAGACAAAATATTATCAGGTAGAAGGCGCAATTGAAGATTCTGCGATGTCCTCTGCGGAAGGTAAGGTGCAAAACCTTGGCTATACAGCAACCTTCCCACTGTTATTAAACATTACAAATGAGCCGACCTATTTCATTGCATTAAAGGATGATTCTGGTCTGGTAAAAATGTATGCGATGGTAAATGTGCAGAAATATCAGATTGTAGCAACCGGTGATTCTGTCAGTGAATGCGAAAAGAACTATATGGAACTGATGAAGCAAAATGGTGTCAATGCGGAAACAAAAGAGAGCGACAGTGTCAAGAAAGCAACCGGTACGATTGCAAAAATCACCGATGCAGTGGTAGAAGGAAATACGCACCAATATATTTTGCTCGAAAATGATTCCGATATTTACGATGTATCGGTAGTAGATTACCTTGATATCGTGCGTTATGGTGTAGGAGATACCATCACATTTGAATATATGGAGGGTGAGCAGGCCAACACCGTGCTTGGGATTGAAAAATAGAACTATGATTGTAGTTACAGAATAAGGATAGAGGGGCAAGGTAAGCCCCTCATATTAAGAATTACTTAACTCTATCGTCATACCAAAGCAGATATTTTGTGAGTAGTATACCTGTGACAAATCCGACCATCGCATAAGTGGCTGCATCAATAGAAATAGAGAACAATTGGACAATTGGTGCCTGACACAATAAACTTGAAGGTAAGCAATATTCAATTTTGTAAATAAGCATATCATTCAGCTAACGAACGATAAAAACTCATTTCCTCCTCGGAAACTGCCTTATTTTATTGCAGCATTTCCTGCTTAATTTTTTCGTATAAAGGACGAATGGTTTCCGGCACTTCCTCCAATTCGTCCGCAATCTGATCCAGAGGTTTGCCTTTTTGAATTTTTTTACGAATCTGCTCTGACAATTTTTCTTCTTTCCCGATCTCTTTCCCGATCCTTTCGCCATCCTCAATTGCTTCGGCGCGCTGCATTTCCAGCCGTCGTTCAAATGTATAGTCTAATGTCATCACGTGCATTACCTCCTCCCTGTGTTGAGCCAGAAAATCCCTAAGCACATTTTCTTCCATACACTGGTTGATAGCTTTCTCAATGGCATCTTCCAGATTTCCACTGATTTCATTATTTTTCCGCACCATATCCACAAAATACATATATTCACGCAATGTCTGGCATTTTGACAGCAGTGGGGTATTTTTTCCACTGTTGATATTGTAAACATGGCAGACCAATTCTATCTCAGGATCCTCAGTTTCTTTTTCAAATGCATCAGAAAGACGAAGATCATACTGATCCGGCGCATCTTCTTTTCCATTATAGAACACGACAAAATGGGGCACTGGAATCTTTAAGATTCTTCCACCATAAATATCACGCTTCTGATCCTTGATTCTTTTTTGTATAATGCTTGCAAAATAAAGCAGATCCCTCAGTGGCATATTCGGGCAATAGGTCGACTGATGCTCATACAGGCTCAGATTCGCATCAAGAATGAATGATGCATCATTCCGTACGGTAAGCGAAAAGCTTTTGTCATCCAAAGTTGTCATTTCAACCAGTTCTGGATCGTCATAGTCCGTTCCATTAATCGCGTTATAAATTTCCATTGCACGTTTCTTGTCCTGAAGAAGCATGCTGAACACATCACTTTTGTATTCTTTGTTTGCCATACAGTTTCCTCCTTGTGTAAGCCACAGAATCTGTATGACAACACATCCCATATCAATACAAATCCTGCTTATAACAAAATTAAGTTAAAATAAAGTTGAATTTTAAAAGCAAGACTTTCCGGGATAATTTGAAATGAAAAAATAAAATATATGATATAGACGGCTCGCCAGGTACTGTCCGCCCAAGCTATGGAAAAATATGTATTTGCTTTGTGACAAGTATAGCATTTAAATGCCTGAGATGCAACAAAAACCTTCCACATTTATGCAAACAGTAACGTCCTGAAAAGTGTAGCACTATCACATAAATACGTCCTGAAAAGTGTAGCACCATAACACAAATACGTCCTTAAAAATGTTGACGGCTCTGCCATAAAGAAATATGATATAAAGTAATAAGGAATGCTACATATAAATTCCACTGACAGGGAGGACGCACAATGAAACGTTTTATAAGGGAACTTCTTTTCCGGTAGGGAAAGTTGATTTCATGGATCTGTATGCGTTCAAAATTTATATGCTTGATGTCGGGCTTCTGCTTGCCATGACAGATCTGGATGCAAGCGTTATCATTGATGGAAACAGGATTTTTACAGAGTTTAAAGGGGCGTTGACGGAGCAGTATGTGCTGCAGCAGATGATAGCGGAACTGGGTGTGGAACCATATTATTACACAACGGCAAATTATACGGGCGAAATTGATTTTATGCTGCAGGCACCCGGATCGGTCATTCCGGTAGAGGTGAAAGCAGAGGAAAATCTGCGGGCAAAAAGTCTGCGGGCTTTTTGTGAGAAGTATCATCCCAAGCATGCGGTGCGGACTTCCATGTCGGATTTCCGTGAGCAGGACTGGATGACAAACATCCCGCTTTATAATATTGACCGGATTGGAGAATACCTCAAATGAGCACCATAACTCGGCTGGAATTTAAAAACGGGGCAAAAAAAGAAAATAAATATATCAAAAATGGGGCAAAATATGAAATGTTCGATTGAAAAAACGGGGCAAATTTTGTTATCATGGAGCATATGGAACAAATATGAGAAAAAACGAGGAAAATCCCATGAAAATGACAACCCTGTGTTACATAGAAAAAGACGGAAAATACCTAATGCTCCACCGCACCAAAAAGCAGCACGACATCAACAAAGACAAGTGGATTGGTGTAGGTGGACATGCAGAAGGCACGGAAGGACCGGAGGACTGCCTGTTACGTGAAGTAAAAGAAGAAACCGGCCTGACACTGACTTCCTACCAGTTCCGCGGGCTGATCACATTCATCAGTGATGAAGCGCCGGAGCCGGAAGAAATGTGCCTGTTTACCGCGGATGGTTTTACCGGGGAGCTGATCGAGTGCAATGAAGGCGATCTGCAGTGGATGGACAAAAAAGAAGTGCTTGCGCTTCCGACCTGGGAAGGAGATGCCATTTTTTTAAAACTGCTGATCGAGGAAGACGAGCACCGCTTTTTTACACTTCGGCTTGTTTATGAAGGAAGTAAACTGGTAGAAAAACAATTGTACCGGTATTCATAGAAAACAGATTAAATTTGAAATCATTAGTGCTCAAAGATTACTCTGCAAACAATACCTTCGCAACCTCATATAAAGTTTTGCCTTGCAAATGGTAAGAGGAGCTGTACCTGGACAGGAGAGGAAAGGAATCATAAAAATGGAAAACGAAAATCAGACCGTACATAAGCGCCGCGTGCGTTACAAAGGAAAATACCCAAAGAAATTTGAGGAAAAATACAAAGAACTGCAGCCGGAAAAATACAAAGATACCATTGCACATGTGATCGAAAAGGGCAATACGCCTGCAGGCATGCATATTTCTATTATGGTAAAAGAAATTCTTGATTTTCTGCAAATTAAGCCGGGACAGACCGGGTTTGATGCCACACTTGGCTATGGCGGTCACACAAAAGCTATGCTCAAGCAGCTGCAGGGGCAGGGACACATCCATGCGACCGATGTCGACCCGGTAGAATCGGCAAAGACGAAAAAACGTCTGGCAGAGCAGGGATTTGGCGAGGATATATTGACCGTGCATTTGCAGAATTTCTGTACGATTGACGAGATTGCAAAAGAAGTGGGCGGCTTTGATTTTATTCTGGCAGATCTTGGGGTTTCGTCTATGCAGATTGACAATCCGGAGCGTGGATTTTCCTTTAAAGTGGACGGACCGCTTGATCTGCGGCTGAATCAGGAAGCAGGAATCAGTGCGGCGGAGCGGCTGGATACGATCAGCCGGGACGAGCTTGCGGGAATGCTCTATGAAAATTCGGATGAGCCGTACTGTGAGGAACTTGCAAAAGCGATCACCGATGAGATCCGCAAAGGACACCGCGTGGATACCACCACAAAACTGCGCAGGATTATTGAAGACACTCTCGATTTTCTGCCGGAAAAGGAGAAAAAAGAAACCATCAAAAAGACCTGTCAGCGGACGTTTCAGGCACTTCGCATTGATGTCAACCGCGAGTTTGAGGTGCTTTATGAATTTATGGAAAAGCTGCCGGGTGCTTTAAAACCGGGCGGCCGCGTGGCGATTCTGACATTCCATTCAGGGGAGGACAAGCTGGTAAAGCGTGCTTTAAAAGAAGGCTACCGCGCAGGTATTTATTCGGAGTATGCAAAGGATGTGGTGCGTCCGTCCGCGCAGGAGTGTGCGCAGAATGGACGAGCACGATCCACGAAGATGCGCTGGGCGGTACGCAGCCTGTGATCCTGTACACAATCATAATGCCATTATTTGAGCCTTTGATAGGTGATGGGAATTTCTTTTGCTCCTTTACGGTAGGAATCCACCCACTTTTTCAGGTCAGCAGCATCTATGGCGGTTTCTTTCCCTTTGGCATTTGTCAGGAGATATACGATACCGTCGTGATCTTTATCAGCGGAATCCGGAAATGAGGAAAATCCGTCAATGCTGTCTGCCCATTCTTTTTTATTCCAGTCGGTCACAGAACCTATTTTTGTGTAGGAGGCATCATCGGCCTGATAGGACCATACCTGATAAGGCCAGAAAGTGGTGGGGTCGGCTGCACGAGCGGGGGAATAAGGACCACCGTAAGGACTTCCGTGGGAAATATCCTCTTCCACAATTCCATTGTAGAGAAAATGCAAAAATTGTGCTATAATGCAAGCGCGTGTTTTACAAAAAACACGCGCTTATTCACGTAGGAAGGAAAAGAAAACTATGTTATCCACAATTGAAGCAATCAACAGTGCGGTCAACAATTTCATCTGGGGTGTTCCTGCCATGATCTGTATCATCGGTGTTGGTCTGGTATTGAGTTTCCGGACCCGGTTCTTACAGATCCGCAAGTTCCCATACGCGATGAAAGTGACATTTGGCCGTATGTTTAAGAAGCGTGAAGCAGCGGACGGAGCCATGACACCGTTTCAGGCGGTGTGTACGGCACTGGCGGCAACGGTCGGCACGGGAAATATTGCCGGAGTGGCAGGAGCCATTGCCATCGGCGGTCCGGGAGCCGTGTTCTGGATGTGGATTTCCGCAATTCTCGGTATGTGTACCAAGTTTTCAGAAGTGACGCTTGCGGTGCATTTCCGTGAAAAGAATGTGCATGGCGATCTGGTCGGCGGTCCGATGTATTATATTAAGAACGGACTCAAAAAGCACTGGCACTGGCTGGCGTATCTGTTTTCCGCGTTTGGCGTACTGACCGTATTCGGAACAGGGAATGCCACACAGGTAAATACGATTACCACAGCCATCAATACGGCATTAATGAATTACCATGTTATTTCAAAAGATGCGGTACCGACTGTTAATCTTGTGGTTGGGATCATTCTGGCGATTCTGATTGCACTCATTCTGCTTGGAGGTATCAGGCGGATTGGACGGGTGACAGAAAAGCTGGTACCGTTTATGGCATTGATCTATATTGTTCTGGCAGTGGGAGTGATTATTCTTAATATCGGACATGTCCCGGCTGTCTTTGCTTCGATTGTGGAAGGGGCATTTCATCCGGCCGCAGTGACCGGCGGCGCGGTCGGCAGCTTTTTCATGAGTATGAAAAAGGGCGTATCCCGTGGAATTTTTTCCAACGAGGCAGGGCTTGGTACGGGATCTATTGCCCATGCCTGTGCAGACACGAGAAAACCGGTCAAGCAGGGATTTTTCGGTATTTTTGAGGTGTTTGTAGACACGATTGTCATCTGTACGCTTACCGCGCTTGTTATTTTGTGCAGCCAGGTTCCGGTCAGTTACGGTCAGGCGGCAGGTGCAGAGCTTACAATCAGTGGATTTACCGCAACATACGGAAACTGGGTATCTATTTTTACTGCGGTTGCCATGTGCTGTTTTGCATTTTCCACCATTATCGGATGGGGATTATACGGGACACGCTGCATCGAGTTCTTGTTCGGTTCCCGTGTCAACAAGCCATTTATGCTAGTGTATGCGCTGGTTGCCATCATAGGAGCCACGATGGATCTGGGTCTGATGTGGAGCATTGCGGAAACCTTTAATGGACTCATGGCAATTCCAAACCTGATCGCAGTATTTTTGCTTTCCGGTGTCGTTGTTAAACTGGTGAAGGAATACTTTGCCGGAGATGGTGCAAAAAGTTAAAGGAAGCTGAAAAGAAAAAGGGCGAAAAACTTGACATTTGCGCGTTTATCATAAATAATAAGGTACTGAAAAAACAAAGGAGGAACTTGTTATGAAAAAATTTGGAATCAAAGAAGTTGTAGCAACCGGTATCGGAACCGCATTGTTCATTGTTTTGACAGAAGTGCAGATTCCGCTGGGAATTATCCCGAATACATCCATGCAGCCGCGTGCCGCAGTGATGGCATTTCTTGCCGCAGTGTTTGGACCAGTTGTTGGAGGAATCATTGGTCTTTTGGGACATGCGCTCGGAGATGCACTGTTTTATGGCGGTGTATGGTGGAGCTGGGTATTCCCGGATGCAATTTTTGGGATTTTAGTTGGCTTATTTGCAAAGAGTTTTGAGATTAAGGCTGGTGGATTTAATAAGAAGAAAGTCATTCTTTTTAATGTGGTTCAGGTTGTTGCGAATGCAGTCGCATGGATCGTTGTTGCACCGGTGCTTGATATTCTCATTTATGCAGAGCCTGCAAAGAAAGTATTCTCACAGGGCGTATTTGCGTTTGTAGCCAATATCATCATTGTGGGTGTACTTGGTTCATTACTCGGACTGGGATATACAAAGATTGGAGCAAAATCATCAAGTCTTACAAAGGAAGACTAAAAACGTATGGAACCGATTATTGAATTTGAAAATTTTACATTTAAATATCGGTCACAGATGGAGCCGACACTCCGGGATATCAATTTGAAAATTTATCCCGGAGAGAAGGTGCTCATCATTGGACCATCGGGATCAGGGAAGTCGACATTATCAAATTGTATCAACGGACTGATCCCTTTTTCGTATGAAGGAGACAGTACCGGAACTTTAAAAATCGAGGGAAAAGATCCGAAAAAACTTGGAATTTTCGGACTTTCCAAGATGGTCGGAACCGTGTTGCAGGATACGGACGGACAGTTTATCGGTCTGACGGTTGCGGAAGATATTGCTTTCGTGCTGGAAAATGACTGCATGGCACAGGAAGAAATGTTTCGCAAAGTGGACGGTGTGGCAGAGACGGTAGAAGTAAAAGAGCTGCTTTCCCATGCACCAGCGGAGATGTCCGGTGGACAGAAACAGAGAGTTTCCATGGCGGGCGTTATGATTGATGATGTGGATATTCTTTTGTTTGACGAGCCACTCGCCAATCTTGACCCAGCGACCGGAAAGAAAGCGATCGCGTTAATTGACAGAATCCAAAAGGAACAGAAAAAAACGATCGTAATCATTGAGCATCGTCTGGAGGATGTGCTGTACAAAGATGTAGACCGTATTGTTGTGGTCGGAGACGGAACCATTGTTGCGGACATGAAACCGGATGATCTGCTGGTTGGAAATATTTTAGAGGAACAGGGAATCCGGGAACCGCTCTATGTCACGGCACTCAAACATGCCGGATGTACCATCACTGCACAGGATCATCCGCAGCATGTGGAAACCATGAATTTTGAACCATACAAAACACAGGTGCGGGAATGGTTTGAGACTACGCAGATTCCGCAGAAACAGGAAACACAGGAGAAGGTACTTAAAGTAGACCATCTGCATTTTTCTTATCAGCCGGAAAAAGCAATTCTTTCGGATATCAGTTTTGATGTAAAGAAAGGCGAAATGATCAGTATTGTCGGGAAAAACGGTGCCGGAAAGACGACACTGTCCAATCTGATCTGTGGATTTTTAGAACCGAGCAAAGGAAAAATTGAGCTGAACGGAAACGATATCTCACCACTTTCGGTCAAAGAGCCTGGGGAGCATATTGGAATTGTCATGCAGAATCCGAA
>OGNE01001242.1_pt1 | contig 11608 bp, 12 predicted proteins | sample 1573401 | NCBI WGS metagenome assembly OGNE01 (sample SAMEA2581884, study PRJEB24529) | metagenome | biome: Human gut stool | place: China | collected 2011 | reverse complement strand
GGAGTGTGCGTATGATCAATCTGAAAATCGACCCGGAGTTCCAGTCCCAGATTCCTCCTCTGACCGATGATGAATTTAAGCAGCTTGAAGAAAACATCTTGAAAGAAGGCAAGCTGCTTTCTCCTTTGATCATTTGGAATAACATCCTTGTTGACGGCCACAATCGTTATGAAATCGTTCAGGAACATCCCGAAATCTCTTTCTCCACCATGCCGCTCCCGTTTGAAAGCAGAGAAGAAGTCCTCGCTTGGATTTGTAAGAACCAGTTGGGGCGGCGCAATTTAACCCCGGAGCAGAAGTACTACCTGATGGGCAAACAGTATGAAGCCGAAAAAGCCGCGCACGGCGGTGATCGCAAGAGCAGCGATGCAAAATCAAGTTCGCTAAATGCGAACTTGATCGACAGCACCAAAACCTGCGACCGAATCGCAGAAGAAAACGGTGTGAGCAAGGACACCGTTTTCCGCGCCTCGAAGTATATGAAAGGCGTGGAGATCGCAGAAGAACTGATGCCGGGGCTAAAGCAGAGCATCCTGTCCGGACAGACGAAAGTGTCCAAAGCGGATATGCACCGCCTTGCCAGGGCGGCCTACAATGACCGTGCACAAACTTTGCAGGACATTCTGCACCCGGAGCTGAAGGTGGAACCGACGCCTGACGCTGACGGTGTGATCCGCATTCCGGGTAAAGCGCCTGTCATGCCATTCCGAAAGTTTGAATCGGTTTACGACAGCGATGCTTACCCGGAGGATGTACGGTACGAGTATGTGGCGTTGGAAGAACTCACTACTCGTTTCCGCATTTCGTTCAACTACCAGTTGGAGAAGATGCCCGATAATGCGCAGCGTGATGTGATTCTGGAGATCATTCACAAGCATAAGGACTATCTTACTTCTCTGGAAGCCGCACTCACAGATGTTAAAGACCAGACAGCATAACAACAGGCACATGGTATGCTGTTTACCGATGTCCAAAGGAGCGTGCGTTTGAACAAAAAGAAAAAGTCCACAAACACTTCCCCTTATCCCGATGAAGCCATCGAACGTCTGGCACGGGCGTTCTACCCGGCCATCCTTGCCTGCTGGAACAGCGAGGAAGGCCAGCGCGAGTTTGCCGCGTGGCAGGCGGAGCAGGCTCATCACACCACCAGTAAAGAGAAACAGAGCGTTCCCGACGGGGAACGCCCTGCTGTACATATCACTATTGTCTGTGGCTTTGGCAGGGTGCGTCCGGGTGGGCGCACCCTGTTTTTGTTTTGTCCTTAATCTTCTAGCCCATGGCTCCCAGCCACATTCTTCAAATATTCCTCCGGATTGCCATTCAGAATCAAATCGACATAGCCCAGTGGGTCATTGTAGATGAGGTAGTCTAACTCCGACCTCTGCGCCATGGTTACATCCAGCGCATCCTCGACCCCGGTGCAGTCGATGGAGATTTTTCTCCCGTCCCGGAGCAGCAGTTCCACGCACCCAGTGTCCATGTTAAAGTGGCAAACTTTTTCATCGTACTTCATAACCGTATCCTCCTGAAATCGTTGTCTGGTTTGTATTGGTCGGTCTATGATTTCGGATTTCATCTTCCACGGACACCTGCGTTGAATTTTCCGAAGAAAACAAATAATCCGAACCCATCTCCTATCGGAAACAAGTTCGGATTATTTTTGTTTGGTCCGAGTGGCGAGAATCGAACTCACGGCCTCTTGAACCCCATTCAAGCGCGCTACCAAAACTGCGCTACACCCGGTCATCATCCGTTGCCTCCCTACCGAAGCACCGGCGACATGAGATATTATACTCGGATAAGGCAGTCTTGTCAACAGATTTTTGCAATTTTTTTGGATTTTTTTGAAGAAAGTATGATTTTGACGGTGATGCGCTGCTTTGCATCGTACTAATTCCTCCCGCCGTCGCATAAATTTCTTCCAAATGGCTTTCAAATGGGAAGAGAGGGGAGAGCATTTTGGCAAAACAGGAACGAATCGAGCAGGCGGCAGTCTGCCGCGAGATAGGAGCCCGCACCGGCGGCGACATCCTCATTGGTGTGGTGGGGCCGGTGCGCACGGGCAAGAGCACCCTCATCAAGCAGTTTATGGAAAAGCTGGTGCTGCCCGCCATCGGCCCGGAGGACGCGAAGCTCCGCGCCCGCGATGAGCTGCCCCAGTCGGCAGCGGGGCGCACCATCATGACTACCGAGCCCAAGTTCATCCCGGAGTCGGCGGTGCCGCTGGCGCTGGAGGGCGGGGGAGAGTGCAGCATCCGGCTCATCGACTGCGTGGGCTACATGGTGGAGGGAGCCATGGGCCACGAGGAGAATGACAAGCCCCGGATGGTCAAAAGCCCCTGGTTCGACGAGGAGATCCCCTTCGACCTCGCCGCCGAGACCGGCACCCGCAAGGTCATCCGAGACCACTCCACCATCGGCATCGTCGTCACCACCGACGGAACCATCAGCGAGATACCCCGCGAAAACTACATCCCGGCAGAAAAGCGGGTCATCGACGAGCTGGAAGCGCTGGGCAAGCCCTTCGTCATCCTGCTCAACAGCACCCACCCCGACGCCCCCGAGACAAGAGCGATGGCGGCGGAAATGGAAGAGAGCTATGGCCGGACCGTTCTGCCTGTGAGCTGCCTCGACCTCGACGAGGCGCAGCTGGGCGAAATTTTGCAGAAGGTGCTCTACGAGTTTCCGGTGCGGGAGCTGGATTTCGCCCTGCCCCGCTGGGTGACGATGCTGGACAAAGGCCACTGGCTCCAGACCGAGGTATACACAGCGGCCATGCAGCTCTCCGAGAAAATTTCCCGGATGAAGGACATCTCCGACTCCGGCCGGGCGGCGTTGGACTGCGAGGCCGTGGAAAATGCCGCCCTCAGCGGGATGAACCTCGCCGACGGTGTAGTGCGCATCACGGTGCTGCTCAAGCCCGAGGTGTTTTATAAGGTGCTCAGCGAGCAGACGGGCCTCGAGATCGGCGACGAAGCCGGGTTGATGCCCTGCATCATCGAGCTGGCCAAAGCCAAGCGTGCCTACGAGAAGATACGCAGTGCGATGGAGCAGGTGGAGGCCACCGGCTACGGCATCGTGATGCCGTCCATCGACGAGCTTTCGCTGGAACAGCCCGAGATCGTCCGGCAGGGCGGGCGGTACGGCGTCCGTCTCGAGGCCAGCGCGCCGTCCATCCACATGATGAAGGCGGTCATCCACACCGAGCTGAGTCCCATCGTCGGGACGGAGAAGCAGAGCGAAGACCTCGTGCAGAGCCTTTTGAAGGATTTCGAGGACGACCCCGTCCGCCTGTGGGAGTCGAACATCTTTGGCAAGAGCCTCCACGAGCTGGTCAACGACGGCCTGCAGAACAAGCTGCTCCATATGCCGCAGGAGGCCCGGGGCCGTTTGCAGGAGACGCTGGAACGGGTCATCAACGAGGGCTGTACCGGACTCATCTGTATCTTGATCTAACAAAAAGTCCGCTGCACGAAACCAACGTGCAGCGGACTTTTATGCTATTTCTCTTCTTCGGTCAATTTGGTGATGAGCATCTGATAAATCTCATTGCCCTTCAAAATGAACTGCTTTTTTACCATCTCAGCGCTCAGCCGGTCGGGAGTGCCGATGTCCAGACAGAACAGCTCGCTGTCCAGAGCCTTCACCTGACAGCGCACAGAGCAATGGCCGTCGGCCTTTTCGCTGATGCGGGCGCTGTACTCGGCTTCCTTGCGCGCCCAGGTCTGGCTGCGCAGCACGGCGGCGACCGCCTTTTCCCGCACACTGCGGGGCAGGTCGTAGGCCAGCTCCTGCGCCACTTTCCGGCCCTTGTCGGTGATGGTGTACCGGTCGCCGTCCGCCGTCACGAGCTGCTGCCGGGCGATGTCGTCCAGGCAGGAGCCGATCTCAAAATAATTTACCAAAGCCTCTTCCATCAGGGCGTTTTCGATCTCCGTCCGTGTGATAGGCCCGGCGTTCTTGACAAGATAACACAGCAGCAATCGTATCTCGGTGCTGTTGGTCAGCCCACCGGGACGCACACCGGCGGTAAAAGCATCGTTGGCGGCCATTGTTACTCCCATCTCCCGTGTTCTATAGTATTAACTATAGTATAAAGGGTTTCACGCCGGATTGCAAGCCATGACCGAAAAATCCGTCTCGATGCGCTTGTGGCTTTCGGGGGTGGAGTAGAGCCAGTGGTCGAGGTGGCCCTCGGTGATGAAGTACCGCAGCTCGAAGCGGTGGCTCTGGCTGAGGGCGTGGTTGACGATGACGAGCTTTATCTTCATCTTCTCGGGCAGGATGTTCTTGATGTAGACGCTCACAGCCTGCCCGGGGCGCAGGTCGGGGCAGCTCTCGGCGAGGCCCGCGAGGTTGGGCGCGATCTCGATGAAGGTGCCGTACTCCTCCACGCTCCGCACGATGCCCACCACCGTTTCGCCCACCGTAAATGCGGCAGCGTTCTCGGCCCAGGTGCCCAGCAGCTCCCGGATGGTCAGCACGAACCGCCCCTGTGCGTCCCGGCTCTTGATGGCGCAGAGGATCTGCTGCCCCACGCTGACCCGGTCGGCAGGGGAGGAGATACGGCTCACCGACATACAGTCGATGGGCAGCAGGGCGCTGATGCCGCAGCCTATGTCACAGAACGCGCCGAAGGGCTCGATGTGGGTCACGATGCAGGGCAGGATGTCGCCGGGCTGGAGCTGGTCGAGGTATTCGGCCTTGCACATCCGCTGGGCTTCAGCGCGGGAGAGGCGGTAGACAGTCTGTCCGTTTTCGTCGGTGTCGATGCCCTCGATGACAAAGCAGGTGGGCCGGCCTACCCGCGTCAGTACGGCGATGTCCCGTACGCTGCCGGTGTCGGCCCCGTCGGCGCACTGCCCGAAGGGCATTACAGCCCGGCAGCCGCCCAGCTCGAACCGGAGCTGACGCTGGGTGTCGAAGGCCAGCGCCGTGCTCTGCAGGATCTCGCGGCTGGCCATCGCGGCCCGCAGTTCGGCGGCGCTCAGGCGGGAAGCATTGCGGTAGTTGTTTTCGGTACGAAACGCTTGCATCATCTTTCATTCCTCTTTCTCTGTTTTTTGGGGTAGCATTGCAGCTATAAAACCATATGCAGCTGCATTTGCATTTTATACGAGTTTGGATTATACTATAGATGTGTGTCTCTCTTTTGGACACACGGCCTGTACTATAAATGTGCAGACAGGAGGGATTCAATATGGATATTGCAGTCGGCGATACCATCCTCACCCGCAAACAGCACCCCTGCGGAGCAGCAAGCTTCGAGGTGCTGCGGGTGGGCATGGATTTCAAGATCCGCTGCACGGGCTGTGGCCGCGAGGTCATGCTGCCCCGGGCGAAGATCGAGAAGAACATCAAAAAGGTCATCAAACCGGGCCAGGAATAGCCCGGCGGCACAGCACATTCAGAAACTGTTTTGTAAGGAGAACTGCCTGATATGCCGAATCTGACTTCCCAAATGGAGGCCGTCTGCCGCCGGTTCGAAGAACTTTCTATCCGTCTCAATCAGCCCGAAACTGCCGCCGACCCGGCGCAGTTCCGCCGCCTGATGCAGGAGTACCATGAAGCACAGCCGGTGGTGGACGCTTACCACGCCCTCACCACTGCGCAGGACCACCTGGCACAGGCGAAAGCCCTGCTGGAAGGGGACGAGCCCCTCGACGCGGACTTTAAGGCTATGGTACAGCAGGAACTGAGCGAAAAAAGTCAGGATGTGGCAGAGCTGGAAAATAATCTCAAAATTTTGCTGCTGCCGAAGGACGCAAACGACGAGAAAAGCGTCATCATGGAGATACGCGCCGGTGCCGGCGGCGAGGAAGCTGCGCTGTTCGCCCACAGCCTCGTGCGGATGTACACCATGTACGTCCAGAGCCGGGGCTGGGAGATGGAGCTGCTGAACCTCAACGAGACGGAACTCGGCGGAACCAAGGAAGCCGTCTTTGCGGTCAATGGCAGGGGCGCCTACAACCGCCTCAAGTACGAGAGCGGCGTCCACCGGGTGCAGCGTGTGCCCGAGACGGAGACGCAGGGCCGCATCCACACTTCGACGGCCACCGTGGCCGTGATGCCGCAGGCCGAAGAGGTGGACTTTGCGCTGGACATGAAGGACCTGCGCATCGACACCTTCCGCTCTTCGGGTGCGGGCGGCCAGCACATCAACAAGACGTCCAGCGCCATCCGCGTCACCCACATCCCCACCGGAACCGTGGTCGAGTGCCAGAACGAGCGCAGCCAGTTCCAGAACAAGGACAAGGCTCTGGAGATCCTGCGCAGCCGCCTGCTGGCCCAGAAGCAGAAGGAGCAGCAGGACGCCATCAACGCCGACCGCGCCGGTCAGGTGGGAACAGGGGACCGCAGCGAGAAGATACGCACCTATAACTTCCCGCAGGACCGCTGCACCGACCACCGGATCGGCCTGACGGTACACAACCTCGACAAGATCATGGACGGAAATCTGGACGACATCATCGACGCCCTTGCCACCCGTGAGCAGGCCGAGAAACTGCAAAAGCTAAACGCATAAACTTGCGCAGAATGCGCACGAAAAGCTGTAAAGAATAATTGCTTTACAGAAGAAAAGAGCGATGATTCGTATGAGTATCAATACTGAAGTCCGCCCGGCTGACACGGAGGGCATTGCCCGCGCAGCCGAGCTTCTGCGGCAGGGCGAGCTGGTAGCCCTGCCCACCGAGACAGTCTACGGCATCGCGGCCGATGCCCGCAACGGCGAGGCCGTGAGCAAGATCTTTGTGGCGAAGGGACGCCCGCAGGACAATCCCCTCATCGTCCACGTCACCGGCCCTGAGATGCTGCACGGCCTCGTCAGCGAAGTGCCGGAACGCGCCCAGCTGCTGATGGCGGCGTTCTGTCCCGGCCCGCTGACCATCATCATGCCCCGCGGCCCCGAGGTGGCAGCGGAGTGCTGTGCCGGTCTGGACACCGTGGGCATCCGGATGCCCAGCCACCCGGTGGCACGGGCTGTCATTGAAGCCAGCGGCTGCGCCTTTGCGGCCCCGTCGGCCAACCTCTCCGGAAAGCCCAGCCCCACCAACGCACAGGACGTCTTTACCGATATGGACGGCCGGCTGCCCCTCATTCTGGACGGCGGCGAGTGCGACTGGGGCGTGGAGTCCACCGTCGTGTCGGTGGTGGGCGAAAAGCCCACCCTCTTCCGTCCCGGCCACATCACGCTGGAAGACCTCGAGCGTGCGCTGGGCGAGGAAGTGGAAGTCTCCAAGGCCATCCTCGAGAAGCTGCCGGAGGGCGCGGTCGTCCGCAGCCCCGGCATGAAGTATAAGCACTACGCCCCCAAGGCAGATGTGACCCTTCTGGACGGCACCTTCGAGCAGTTCAAAGCCTATGTGGATGCCCACGCCGCCGAGAACCCCAGCTGCCTCTGCTTTACCGGCGAGGCCGAAAAGCTGGGCGTACCCTGTGTGGAGTATGGCCGGGAGGGCGACGGAGCCGACCAGGCAAAGCACATCTTCCGCTCCCTGCGTGCGCTGGATGAGCAGGGTGATGCTGTGGTCTACGCCCGCTGCCCCCAGAAAGACGGCCTGTCCATGGCCGTCTATAACCGCCTCATCCGCGCGGCCACGTTCCGGGTGATAAAGCTATGATAACGCTGGGTATCACCGGCCGCAGCGGCTGCGGCAAATCGACGGTCACGGCGGTGTTCGCGGCCCGGGGCATCCCGCTGGCAGACGCCGACCAGCTCTCCCGCGAGATCCTGCTTCCGGGTTCGCCGCTGCTGCCTCGGCTGGCTGAGCGCTTCGGGGCAGATATTATAAAGGAAGACGGCACCCTCGACCGCCGCCTGCTGGCTGACCGCGCCTTTGCAACGCCCGAGGGGAAAGCTGCGCTCGACGCGCTGACCCACCCGGAGATCGTCCGACGCATCCGCGCCGCCAAACAGGCCGCGCAGCAGGCGGGGGCGAAGCTCTTTGTGCTGGACGGCGCGGTCATCATCGGCACGGCAGCAGAGGCCGAGTGCGACAAGCTCTGTGTGGTCACGGCACCGTTTGAAGTCAGCGTGGAGCGCATCGCGGCCCGGGACGGCATCTCGCCTGAGATGGCCGCCCGCCGCCTCAACGCCCAGACGCCGGAGGCTGTGCTGACCGCCAGGGCAGACTACATCCTGCCCAACACCTCCACCCGTGAGGCGCTGGCGAAGGCAGCAAACGAGCTCTGTGACGCTCTCATCGGGGAGGGATGCTGCGCTTGAAAACGCTGTTCCGACTGCTGCGCAGACTGGTGGTGCTGGTCTGCATCGCGGCAGTGCTCCTGATGGCTCTGCCGCCCCTCGCCCGGGAGGCCGACCGGCTGCTCTACCCCCGCAAATACAGCCGGCAGGTGGAGCAGTGGGCCGCAGAATACGAGCTCGACCCGCTGCTGGTCTATGCGTTCATCCGCACGGAGAGCGGCTTCGACCCCGCCGCCACTTCCAGCGTGGAGGCCCGGGGGCTGATGCAGATGACCGAGGAGACCTTTATCTGGCTGCGCAGCAAGATTGCGCCGGATGAGGACCTGACCTTCGATGAGCTCTACGACCCTGACGTCAGCATCCGCTTCGGCTGCTACTACATCCATCTCTGCATGGAGCGGTACGGCGGCGATGTGGCTACCGCTGCCGCCGCCTACCACAGCGGATGGGGGACAGTAGATAATCTGCTGCGGATGGAAGAGCATTCCTCCGACGGGCAGACCCTGAAAGGCTTCCCTTATAACCAGATGCACCATTACGTCGAAAAGATAACCGCCAGCTACGCCGTCTATACCCGTCTCTACGGCGGCTGAATCTCAACCAATGAAGAAGAACCGACAGGCCAAAAACCTGCGGGTCTTTGATAGATGAAGCTGTTTTCATGGCCAGAGTGTGCCGGATGAACGAGGATTTTTGCTTGCAGGCAAGGCGATTTTTCGCAGCGATCCTGACGGATCGCAAGAGAAAGCAACGCAGTCTGCGGGTAAAAAGGCCGGTCAGACGGTGTGCAATGGCCGTGAAAACAGCTTCCAATAAGTATAAGAAAACAGAAAGGCAGGAGAGATCCTATGGCAGAAAAAACTCCGAACCAGCAGCTGGCTGAAAAGCTGCTGTTTAAGCCCGCTTACGTCGGCGACAAGTCCGCCGCCGTCAAGCAGGAGGCCCACGCATTCGCTGAGGGCTACAAGAAATTCCTCGACGCAGGCAAGACCGAGCGCGAGGTGGCCGCTGAGAGCGAGCAGATGCTCAAGGACGCAGGCTACCAGCAGTTCGACCCGAAGAAGACCTACGCCCCCGGCGACAAGGTCTACTTCAGCCAGCTGGGCAAGGCCATCGTGGCTTCCACCATCGGCACCCGCAGCTTCGAGGACGGCTTCCGTCTGGTCATCGCTCACACCGACAGCCCCCGTCTGGACCTGCGCCCGACCCCGCTGTACGAGTCCGACCACTTCAGCTACTTCAAGACCCACTACTACGGCGGCATCCGCAAGTATCAGTGGGGTACCATGCCGCTGGCCATCCACGGCGTGTTCTCCCGCGCTGACGGCACCACCGTCTCTGTGAACGTGGGTGAGGATGAGAACGACCCCGTCTTCTGCATCACCGACCTGCTGCCCCATCTGGGCGCTGAGCAGGGCGAGCGCAAGCTGAGCGACGGCATCCGCGCCGAGGAGCTGAACATCCTCATCGGCTCCGACGCTGTGGACGACGAGGAAGTGAAGGAAGCTGTCAAGCTGAACACCATGATCCTCCTCAACGAGAAGTACGGCATCACCGAGAAGGATTTTGCCCGCGCTGAAATCGAGATCGTCCCCGCTTATAAGTCCCGCGACGTCGGCTTCGACCGCTCTATGATCGGCGGCTACGGCCACGATGACCGCGTCGATGCATATCCCGCTCTGATGCCCGAGATCGCCACCAAGGATCCCACCTTCACCACCGTCTGCGTCCTGACCGATAAGGAAGAGATCGGCTCTGACGGCGTCACCGGTATGCAGAGCATGTACGTCTTCCACTTCATGCAGGAGCTCTGCCGCACCGCCGGTCAGGACGACATCATTGCATTCCGCAACAGTGTCTGCCTGTCCGCCGACGTCACCGCTGCTTACGACCCGAGCTGGGCCAGCGCTTTCGAGCCGATGAACGGCACCTACGCAGGCCGCGGCATCGCGCTGTTCAAGTACACCGGAAGCCGCGGCAAGAGCGCTGCAAACGACGCTTCTGCCGAGCTGGTGGGCTATGTCACCCGCATGATGGACGCCGACGACGTTGCATGGCAGATCGGTGAGCTGGGCCGCCTCGACCTGGGCGGCGGCGGCACCATCGCAAAGTATGTTGCCAACCGCGGCATCCCCGTCATCGACATCGGTGTGCCTGTGCTGTCCATGCACTCTCCCTTCGAGGTCATCCACAAGACCGACCTGTACATGGCTTATCGTGCCTTCGTCCTGTTCAATCAGGCCGCTGAGTAAGCTGCTTCTACGTACCAAAGCCCCGGAAAGTCTGCCGTCTGGCAGGCCCTCCGGGGCTTTTTGCTATGTCGTGGGCAGGGGGACGGCCTGCTCTACGGTAAGGAAGGTGAAGCCGTTGTCCTTGTACCACTGGATGATGTCGGGCAGGGCTTCGGCAGTGGTGCGGGTGGTGGCCGAGTCGTGCATCAGCACGATGCACTGGGTCTGCTCGCCGGTCTCCCGCACGATGTTGCGGAAGATGGTGCCTGCACTGGGCTTGCCGCCCACAGCGTCCTCAGCGCAGACGTTCCAGTCTACATAGGCGTAGCCTTTTGCAGTGACTTCTTCTTTGAGCTGCTGCATCAGCCCGCGTCCGCCGTAGCGGCGGCTCACGGTGTTGGTACTGCCGCCCGGGAAGCGCAGATACCGCAGGCCGTCGGCCCGGACGTAAGGGGAGAGACGCTCCTTTAACAGGTCGATGTCCTTCCAGTAAGCGTCCGCGCTCTGGTAGATGTCGCTGTACTCGTGGGAGGCGGAGTGGAGCGCGATCTGATGTCCGGCAGCAGCAGCCTCAGAGATGAGGGGAAGATATTTGTCGTTGTTGCCGGTGGCGACTACAAAGAAGGTCGCCTTTACTCCGGCACGGTTCAGCGCGGACAGAACGTCCGGCGTCGTCTTGCTGGGGCCGTCGTCGAAGGTCAGACAGACCCACTTCTCGGGCATCGGCTCCGGCTCCGGGGACGTTTCTACGGAGGACGCCGAGGCAGGGGAGACGAAGCTTTCGTCCGGCACCGGGGTCAGGTCGCTCTCCCGGCAGCCTACGGGCGGCTCTGCACCGCAGAATATCCCCAGTCCGAACCCCGCCGCCGCCCCGACAGAAAGCAGCAAAAGGCTCCACAACAATCTTTGATGTTTGCTGGATTTGAAAAAAGTCATTTCCAAAAACCTCCTTCTTAAGTCATTTCTGCACGGAAACTCCATTTACAAGATATGAATGGCAAAAAAATCTATGAAAACGCTTGACATCGCCGGGGGAGTATGGTATTATACTTGAGCAGTCAGCGATACGGCTTAGACCTCAAGGCCGAGAGAAATCAAGATTGCATCAAAACTTCATATGCGAGGGTGGCGGAACTGGCAGACGCGCACGTTTGAGGTGCGTGTGGTTTAT
>OGNE01001241.1_pt1 | contig 11612 bp, 10 predicted proteins | sample 1573401 | NCBI WGS metagenome assembly OGNE01 (sample SAMEA2581884, study PRJEB24529) | metagenome | biome: Human gut stool | place: China | collected 2011 | reverse complement strand
TAAAGAACCATCTCCAATAACTGCAATAACATTATAATTTTCATCTGCCAGATCTCTCGCCTTTGCAAGACCGCAGGCAAGACTGACTGAAGTTGACGTATGTCCGATGCAGAAAAAGTCGTGTGCACTCTCGGACGGCTCAGAATATCCCGATACATCATCATATTTTGCTTCATCTAAAAATGCATCTGCACGTCCTGTCAGCATTTTATGGCAGTAACTCTGATGTGAAACGTCAAATACCATTTTATCCTTTGGTGAATCAAATACATAGTGCATGGCAATTGTGGCTTCAACCATACCAAGGTTCGGACCGACATGTCCGCCGTGGACACTTAACTTCTGAATCAGTGCCTGGCGCATTTCGCCTGCAAGCACCTTTAACTGTTCTACATCTAATTTTTTTACATCTTCAGGTGACTGAATCTTTTCCAAATACATAAATTCCTCCATTCCACACCCATAGTAATGCTGTGTAGTCATTTTTTGTTATTTATAGCATACAACTTAAAGTTCACTTAAAGTCAAGTCTTCTTTTATTTTTTTATTATTTTTATAAATCCTTAATATTTTACACACCTGTGCTTGCACATTTTTCACGCTTCTGTTATGATAATAATCTGTTTGTAAACTGTTTTTGGGCAGTATCAGCATTCAACAACAATAATTTGATTCAATAATGGAGGTTTTATGGAAAAGAAACATAGAGGAAGCTTTACCGGCGGGCTTGGATTCGTACTTGCCGCCGCAGGAAGTGCTGTCGGACTCGGAAATCTGTGGCGGTTCCCTTATCTGGCTGCACAGTACGGCGGCGGCATTTTTATCTTAGTTTATATTATATTGGCACTGACGTTTGGATTTACACTCATGACCACCGAAATTGCAATCGGACGGAAAACCAAATTAAGTCCTACAAGAGCCTATGCAAAAGTGCATAAAAAATTTGGATTTATCGGACCGATTGCTTTTATCATTCCGGTTATTATCCTGCCGTATTACTGCGTAATCGGCGGCTGGGTAACAAAATACATGGCTGTATTTATCTCCGGACAAAATGAAGCCGCCGCAGAAACTTCGTTTTTTTCAAACTTTATCAGTCAGAAATACGCACCACTCATTTTCTTTTTTATTTTCCTTGCACTGACCGCATTGATTGTCGTGTGTGGAGTTGAAAAAGGAATCGAAAATGTCAGCCGTGTTTTAATGCCGGTTTTAATCATTCTTGCAGTTGTTATCTGCATTTACGTTGTATTACTGCCGGGTTCTGCCGCCGGATTAAAATATTACCTGTTACCGGATTTTTCAAAGTTTTCATTGAAAACCGTCTGTGCCGCAATGGGGCAGATGTTTTATTCCATGAGCCTTGCAATGGGCATTATGATTACGTATGGTTCTTACACACGTGACGATGTCAGCATGGTAAAATCTGTCAATCAGATTGAAATTTTTGATACGGTTATTGCCCTGCTTGCCGGACTGATGGTTGTTCCTGCCGTATACATTTTCAGCGGAGAAGCCGGAATGTCACAGGGCGGCGCCGGACTGATGTTTATTACACTGCCGAAGGTCTTTTCACAAATGGCAGGGGGACGTTTTATGGGTGCACTCTTTTTTACATTGGTATTGTTTGCCGCACTGACAAGTTCCGTATCTGTCATGGAAGCAATTGTTTCGATGATGATGGACCGCTTTGGGCTGAGCCGTATTAAATGCTGTATCGGTATTGTACTGTTTTCCATTCTGCTCGGTGTGCCATGCTCTTTAGGCAACGGTATATGGTCCGGATTTACAATCTTTGGCATGGATTTCCTGACTTTCTGTGATTTTATCAGTAACAGTATACTGCTGCCGGTTGTTGCATTTTTAACCTGCATTATGATTGGCTGGTTTGTCGGCGCCGATTACATTATTGCAGAAGCCACCAAAAACGGCGAAACCTTCAAGCGCAAAAATATTTACCGCATAATGATCCGCTATATCGCACCGGTACTGCTTTTAATTATTTTAGTTTTCTATACACTGGCGCAGTTCGGTGTCATTCAGTATTAATAATGAACAGAATAATAAGTCTGTAAAAATAAAGACTGTGTCTTAACGGCTTTTGATATGTCCCCGGAATCGGGAGTATATTGAACCGTTAAATTCACAGTCTTTTTATGATAGCTCATTTTTTTATATTCTGCTTGACAACAATATCTATACACACATTTTAGATTTTACAATTCATGATAATGCGGGCAGAAATCTTCATGATATCTGTCTTACATGCGGAAGCTATCACTTTGTATATAACTTTCAACCGCTTCTTTGTTCAACCGTTCCCCGATTACAATCAGTACATCCTGCCCCTCGGCTATCGGCTGTAAAGTGATTTTGCTATGTGTGGCATTTAATTCCAGCCACTTGTCATTGTCTGCTTTTAAAAATCCTTTTATTCTGAAAATATTGCCGCAGTTTTCATCTTCAAACAGCTTTTTTACTGCCGCTTTTAATGTTTCTTCCGACATTGTGCTGTTCATAAAATAAAGCGATTGAAAACCGTTCTGCTCCGATAAATCCATTTTCTGATAATTTTCATAGACATATCCACACCGGGAAAAGCTTTCTAAATCTGAATCTGTAAGCTGTATCGTTCCCTTTTTTACAATCTCCGTGTCAAATCTTCTTTTACAGCCGATTTGCGCTATGGCACGGTTTAAATGTGCAATCGTCTGTTCTATCTGCACTCCGTCTGCTTCGTCTGCATGGCTTAAAAGAATCTTTCCGGCATTGGCGGCTTCCGAAGCCAGCAGATAATCTGCCTCCGCCGACAGTTCATTTTCAAGTTCAGCATCAACAACCGCTATCACATTACCAATCTCATACCAGTTATCCAGCGGTTCTTCATGCAGTACGTCAAAAAATTCGTCCACATCAAAAATACCGGAAGGCTCGACAATCACACGGTCATAGCCACACATCCCCATTGAAATCAGCTTTGTACGAAAACGGCGGATATGCGTTTCTTTATCACAGCCGCCCGAAATCATTTCCAGTTCGCACTGTTCTCCCATTAAATCCTGCAACAGCATCATATCAACATTGACTGCACCGTAATCATTTTCAAGAATTCCGATATGAAATCCCTGTGACATCAGATACTGTGCGTATTTTTTGATAAATGTCGTTTTACCGGAGCCTAAAAAGCCCGTAATCAAATCTATCTTTACCATAACTGCCAATCCTCTTTTTAAAATCGTATTGCAAAATGCTCCCTCTACCGGTAATTTTGCCGCAAAAAAGCGGTGCATAAAAGCTTTACGCCCTTTGCACCGCTATTTTATCACATTTTACAGATTTCTGCTATCTCAAATCTGGAATACATTACACTGCATACCGTATCCACACGGCACCGCTGTCAAATTTCTGAACGTCCGTAAGCTTTAATGCCGTCACATCATGGCTCATTTCCAGTCCGTCAAATACCGCAGGCATGCCGCCTCTGCCGTCAATTCCCGCACCGATTAAAATACTGATTTCATCTAATAATCCCGCTTTCAAAAATGCGGTATTTATCTTTGGACCGCCGACAATACCCATTCTTTCTACGTGAAACTTTTCTGAAAGAATCTCTACGGCACGTACAAGGTCTACATTTTTCTTTCCGCAGGCAATCCATGAAATATGCTGTCCGTCCAGATAGTCTAAATACTCTTTTGTCACATTTTCACCGGTCAGAATCAGATACGGTTTCTCCATGTCTGCGGCATCCGGCCAGAGCAGTGTGCCTTTTGTATCGACAATCACTTCATAACCGTTACAGTCTGCCTTCTTTGAAAAGCTTCCCTGTCCGTAAATTTCTGGGTTTGTCGCGGCGAACTTGCCCGGCTCTGCCATTTCAAGTTCTGCAGTTACTCTGCCGCTGACCGTTGTCGGCACATTAATTTTATCCAGTGTCGCATAGTAATCGGACACACCGCTTAACTTTGATGTCATGGCACAGTCAATTCTTCCGTCTATAGATGTCATCATATGACAAATGATATACGGCTTTTTCATTTTATAATTTTCCTCCGTATACCGGGAAAGCGCTGCTTTCGCCGTAGTTTTCAATCTTCTTGAAGTTTTTAAGTGTCTGCATATCTTCTTCGCTGATTGCAAAATCCACCTGTGCATTGCTTACCATATGCTGCGGATTGGCTGTCTTTGGCAGGGAAACCGCACCAAGCTGAATGGTATAGCGGATACAGAGCTGTGGAACGGTTACACCGTATTTATCTGCGATTGCCTTGATTTCCGGCTGATTTAAAATTTCACCGTGTGCAATCGGTGAATACGCTTCAACTGTAATGCCGTTCTTCTGGCAGTATTCTACCAGTTCAAGCGGTGTATTGCTGATGTGAAGCAGAATCTGATTTACCATTGGCTTGATTTCTGCGATTTCAACAAGGCTTTCAATATCACCAATCTGGAAATTCGATACACCGATTGCCTTTAATTTTCCTTCTTTATAAGCATCTTCCAAGGCTCTCCATGCGGCTCTGTTACCTTCCACATAACGGTCACTGCTCTGGTTGACCTTATCCCAAGGCTGCGGTGAATGGATAATCATTAAATCCAGATAATCCAGTCCCATGGTTTCCAGTGTTTTGTCAATGCCTGCCTTTGCTTCTTCATAAGTCTTATGCTCTGCGGCTACCTTACTTGACACGCCGCAGGTTCTCACGCCTTCACCGACACCACGCTCATTTCCGTATGCCTGTGCCGTATCAATCAGGCGGTATCCTGCCTTTACAGCTTCTTTTACGGCTTCTACCGCCTTATTGTCCTCAATAAACCATGTTCCAAGTCCTAACTTCGGAATCTGTTTTCCGTTACTTAATGTATATGTTTCCTGTAACATTTCTTTTCCTCCTGATTCAATATAATGTTGACAAATATATTTTTATATAACAGAATACATTTATAGGAAACGAGTTTGTTACCGTACGGCTATTGCCTAAGCGGGGTGCTCGTTTCTTTTTTTATATTCATCGAATATCAAAACATCACCATATCGTATAAATATAATTTTCCGTCAGACGCGTTACTAATCAACATTTCAACCCGGAAAATATTATATCTTTCTACAACATTTTCCTGACCATACACCGGAATTGCAAATCTTGAAGTAAAACGATACCAGCCCTTTTGTGCATCTATTCCGTGCTTTGTTTTCAGATTCTGCTGCCAGCGCCTGTTCCCCGATATATTGTTTTAAATACTGTTCAACTTCTTCCCACGCAATATTCTGACGTCCGTGAAATTTTATATTTTAGCCTAACTTCCCATACTCCTCATCGGATACCGGCTCGCACCACTCATTACTGCAATTTTCGCCCGGCACTTCCACAGCGATATGTGAAAACCAGCTATCCTTCTTCGCACCGTGCCAGTGCTTTACTTCCGCAGGAATTGTAATAACCGTTCCCGGCACTAAGCTGACCGCTTCTTTTCCTTCCTCCTGATACCAGCCTTCTCCTGCTGTGCAGACAAGCAGCTGTCCGCCGCCCTTTGTCGCATGATGAATATGCCAGTTGTTACGGCAGCCCGGCTCAAATGTTACATTTGCAAGGAACAGTCCGTTTTCAGGATTTGTCAGCGGATTTAAAAAGGATTCGCCGGTAAAATACTGTGCATATGCCGTATTTGCATTTCCTGTACCAAATACATTCTGTTTTTCAAATTCTTCTCTGTTTGTTGTCTTCATATGAACCTCCATTCCACAGACATTCCAATATCGGAGAAATTGCGGACGGAACTGATTTTATTCTGCACAGAGGATATTTGTGATGCATGTGGCGCAAACACCCGTGTAAAACGCAGCAAAACTACTTTTTAAGTTCCGGCAGTTCCTCACGAACCTTTACAGCCTTATCATACAAGTTAAACTTAACTTTAAGTCAAGTATTTTTGAAAAAATTTTTATAAAAAACAGATATTCCCAAAAGCTTCCTGCTTTTAAGAATATCCGTCTTTCATCTGCTCTTTATTTGTGATACGGCGCTCCCGTCATAATCCGGTACGCACGATAAATCTGTTCTAAAAGAATCACCCGCATCAGCTGATGCGGGAATGTCATCTTAGAAAAACTCAGTTTCATATCCGCACGGTTTAAGACACGTGAATCCAGTCCGAGCGAACCGCCAATGACAAATGCCACATGGCTGCTGCCCGAAAGTCCAAGTTTTTCTATTTTTTCAGAAAGTTCAACGGAATCCAGCATCTTCCCTTCAATTGCAAGTGCAATGACATACATATCTTCTTTGATTGCAGAAAGAATCCGCTCACCTTCTTTTGCCTTGACCAGTTCTATTTCATGCACACTGGCATTTTCCTTTGTCTTTTCGTCTGCCAGTTCTACAATCTCTAATTTGCAGTACTTTGACAACCGCTTCCGGTACTCCGCCAGCGCATCTGTATAAAATTTTTCTTTAATTTTGCCAACACAGATTACTGTTATACGCATTTTTCGCTGTATCCTTTCTGTCCTGTCTTATGCTTTTACCGTTTACGCTTCAACTACAAAATATCTACCGTCTGAAATGGCAAATACCTCCAGCTCGTCTGCCAGTTCTTCATCGGATACACCTGATACGTCCATGCCTTCTTCGTCTAAATATGCCCGCACCTCTGAAATATTTTCAAATACCTGTGCAAAGCAGTCTTCCAAAAATTCTTTTGCTTCTTCAATCGTTTCTGCTACCGGTTCATCAAATAACTTTCCCTGGTCCTTTAAAAATACTTCTGCACATTCTTCTAAATACTGCTCCATAATTTTTTCACCTGTTTCCTTTTAAAATATTTGTCGTGATGATTTTAAATTCTTCTATAAATGAAATACATTTTTTAAAGTATATTCAACATTTGCCGTAATAAACTGACCGTGCTTTTTTATGTCATCGACTGCCTTTTCCATGACATAGGCATGTCCCACACTGTCTAACATCGGTATATCATTATAATTATCGCCAAACGCCATACATTCTTCCGGTAAAATATTCATAGACTGCTGAATCTGTTTCATGGCATTGCCTTTGCTGACCTTTAAATCCATAAAATCCAGATACAGCGAACCGGATACAACTGCCGCTGCTTCATTTCCCCAGCGCTTGAAAAAATGCTCCTTTGAATGTTCACTGCCCGACAAATCACAGACTGCAACCTTTAAAATGTCTTCCTGAATCTCCGAAAAATCCGACACCAGTGTCGTATGGTAATTGACCACCTTTGTCATTCTGTCGTGATATTCTTTGGTCTTTGGCTTAATATATGCCGTCTTTTCGCCGGATACCAGCACTTCACAGTATTCCTGTGCCAGCACATCTTCAATGATTTCCAGTGCCAGTTCCCGCTTCATCGGTGTCTTTGCAATCGTCTTTCCTTTATAGGAAACCAGTGCACCGTTCTCACTGATATATACCAGTTCTTCCGCCACCGGTGCAAACAGCCGTTTTAAACTTGTCATCTGTCTTCCGCTTGCCGGCGCAAATAAAATTCCTCTGTCCAAAAGCTTTCCAATCGTTTCAAACATGGAATCCTCTACACTCTGCGCACCATTTAACAAAAGTGTGCCGTCAAGGTCACTTGCCACCAGTTTTATCATGTTAATCCTCATTTCTAAATATTAAGCACTTCTGCATTTTTTAATTCCTGATAAACTCTCGCCACCGGAAGTCCCACAACTGCATTGTAATCGCCGCTGATTCCTTTGACAAATGCGGCAAATCTTCCCTGAATACCGTATGCCCCCGCTTTATCCATCGGTTCACCGGTCGCAATGTAGCTTTTAATTTCTTCCGCGGACATCTCATATAACGATACCGTTACCGCCTCAGCAAAACAAATCTGCTTCTTCGGTGTCAGTATTGTAACTCCAGTATATACAAAATGCTCTTTTCCTGCAAGACTTTCAATCATCAAGTACGCATCTTCCTCGGATTTTGGCTTGCCAAGCACTTTTCCGTTGTGATACACAATCGTATCTGCACCGAGAATCACCACATCCCGGTACGATTCTCCCTTTTCCTTACAGATTTGTGCCACGGCTTCTGCTTTTATCTTTGATAATTCTTTCACAATCTCATCCGGCTGTGTGGCTGTTGTCACTTCCTTCACATCACTTGTGATAACCTCAAACGGCATTCCAATCTGTGTCAAGAGTTCCCGTCTTCTTGGCGAACCCGATGCCAGTATTATTTTCTGCATAATTCTCTCCATTTATTTTTACCGCATAAAAACCGCCACACAAAGCCCGCCTTTTTAAGACAATCGGCTCAGTGTGGCTGCCTGTAGTTTTATTTTTTATTCTTCAATCAGGCTTCTGTTCATTGCTGATTCAAGTGCATCAATGGAAGCACGGATAATATCGTGGTCGATGCCGATACCGAAGCTGCCCTTTGCGCCGTGTTCAATGCCGACATAAGCAATGGCGCTGGAATCTGAGCCGTCTTTTAAAGCATGTTCTTCATAGCACATAATTTCACAAGGCTTGTTGAAATGCTTTGCAAGAGCATTGCTGACTGCATCTAAACGACCGTTGCCGCTGGCTTCGATTTCAACCTTTTTACCGTCCTGCTCAATCGTTACAACGGTCTGGATACCGTCCACCTGTTTGAAATGAACTTCCGTAATCTTAAATACCGGTGTAAATTTCTTATAACGCTTTTCAAAGATTTCAAGCACTTCGTCCGGCGCAATTTCCTTATGCTGTACATCGGAAATATCCTTGACTGCATATCCCAAATCTTCACGCATTTTTTTCGGAATAATCATGCCGTAGTTATGCTCTAAGACATATGCGACGCCGCCCTTGCCGGACTGACTGTTAATACGGATAACATCGGAATCATAAGTACGTCCAACATCTTCCGGATTAATTGGCAGATACGGTACTGTCCAGTGTGCAGGGTCTTTTTCCACACGATAATGCATACCCTTTGAAATCGCATCCTGATGAGAACCGGAAAATGCTGCAAATACAAGCTTTCCGCAGTACGGATGTCTTTCATGAATCTTCATCTTTGTCAGTCTTTCAAAGGTTTCAGCAAGCTTTGGCATATTGGATAAATCTAATTCAGGATTGACACCCTGCGCATACATATTCATTGCCAGTGTGATAATATCGACATTACCGGTACGCTCGCCGTTGCCGAATAATGTTCCTTCGATTCTGTCTGCGCCAGCAAGCAGCCCGAGTTCCGCATCGGCAACACCTGTTCCTCCGTCGTTGTGTGGGTGAAGTGAAAGCACTACATTGTCACGGAAATGTAAGTTTTTGCTCATATATTCAACCTGACTTGCAAATACATGCGGCATAGACATTTCTACGGTCGCCGGGAGATTGATAATCGCCTTGTTATCAGCGGTCGGTTCCCAGACGTCTAATACAGCATTACATACTTCCAACGCATATTCCGGTTCTGTTCCCGTAAAGCTTTCCGGGCTGTATTCAAACGCGAAGTTGCCCTCTTCTTTTTCAGCCAATTCCTTTAACAGCTTTGCACCGTCAACGGCAATCTGCTTGATTTCTTCCTTAGACTTTCTAAATACCTGTTCTCTCTGTGCCAGTGAAGTTGAATTGTATACATGTACAACGGCTCTCGGTGCACCCTTTACCGCTTCAAAAGTCTTCTTGATGATATGTTCTCTTGCCTGTGTTAATACCTGAATTGTTACATCGGACGTAATCATATCCTTTTCGATTAATGTTCTTAAAAATTCATATTCTGTTTCTGAAGCTGCCGGGAAACCGACTTCAATTTCCTTAAATCCGACCGCTACAAGAAGTTTGAAAAATTCAAGCTTCTGTTCCAGGCTCATCGGCTCAACAAGCGCCTGATTGCCGTCTCTTAAATCCACGGAACACCAGACCGGTGCTTTATCAACATACTCCTTCTTTGTCCAGTCCATGCAGGAAACCGGCGGCATAAAATAACCTCTCTGATACTGTCTGTAATCGAACATTCTTCATTCCTCCAATAATATTATTATGATGCCAGAAGCAAAAAACCAAAAGATATTGCCCCTGCATCTGATTATAATAAGTAAAACAAAAAGTCTCCCGTCCCAGCATATCAAACCTATGCTAAGAGACGAAAGACCATAATCTCACGCGTTACCACTCTTATTTCACGAAAATCCTCGTGCACTCACTGAATACGGGCAAAAGCCTTATATTCTGTCCACTATAACGGCTGGCTCCCGGCTACGCCTACTCAAAACAATCTTATATGTCATGCTTTTTTCAGATAGCAGCTCCAAGGCGAGTTCAATGCTTCCCTTCCGTTATCTCACACCAACCGATAACTCTCTGACTCCGGTAGACATCTAATATTCCTCTTCATTGCATTTACTTATTATGGTAATCATCATACATGATTGACTTTAAGATGTCAAGTCTTGTTTTAACATTTCTTTAAAATGCTTTGTTTCCTCTTTGGAAACCGGCTCTTTCGCATACCGTGCCTTTTCATATAACTGCGTAATCTGCGCACCGTATCCATCGTCCTTTGTAATATATTCTGCCGTAAGCTCCTGTGGGGTCTGTGTACCGTCCGGTCGGTGTTCTTTTGCCTTTTTTAGCACCTGCCGCTTATACGCTTTTCGCAGGCTTTCCGGTGCCGTCTTTACGGTATCTGTTTCTGTTTTCTGCTTTCTGACACGCACGGTTTCTTTTTCAAGCGTTGTAATTTCTTCAATATAACCCTGTGGTTTTCTCTTTTTATTAAAGTTCTTTACATAGCGGTAAATCAGATAACAGATACCGGCAGCTGCCGCAATGATTAAAATAACCGCAAGTGCTTCCAAAACAGCCGATGCCGCCGCAGAAGGTTCATAAATTTCCTCTACATCACTCAAATCCGCATCAGTTTCAGCCTGCGTTGTCTGTTCTTCCGCAACGGTCGAATCTCCACCTCCACTGCCCCATATTGCAAGAATAACTTTTAACAGTCCTTTCAGCGCCGCCATGCCGCCGGCACCTATCACTTGAAATATATTGCCGTACTCGCCGTTATAGAACAACAGCATTGCAATCAGCATTAAAAATACTGTTGTGAGAATAATCCGGGTGTTGACCTGCTTTAACTGCTGTACCGGAAAATGGGTCTTATCTTTGTTAGTAAGAAATACTGTGTTTAATTTCTTTAAATCCCGGTAGACAACCTCCAGCAGAACAAACAACACAAACAGCACAACTTCGCTGTTCATGACAAGATTACTCTCCACAAGGTGCCCAATCATGTATCCTAATATCATAAATGCACAAAACGGCAGCGGAATCTGTTCGCTTGCCACTAGATTTTTTTTGATTTCAAGCTGTTCCGCCAAATCCAGTCCGTCGGCATCATCGGATAACGGCGTATTGCTCAAATCATTCTTTTGCAGTGTAATTGTTTTTAAACGAATCGAATACCCCGCAATCAGTGCCGCAATTAAAAAGTATGAAAACTGCTCCGCATCGGTTGTTCCCATAAAAAATGCCGCCGCAATAATCGCAATATGAAGCACGATAAACGGCTTAAACAGTTTGATTTTTCTGCGGCTGTAATATGCCGCCGCCACAAACACACAGATAATCAGGGATTTACACA
>OGNE01001235.1_pt1 | contig 11629 bp, 13 predicted proteins | sample 1573401 | NCBI WGS metagenome assembly OGNE01 (sample SAMEA2581884, study PRJEB24529) | metagenome | biome: Human gut stool | place: China | collected 2011 | reverse complement strand
ATTGAAAATTTGTGGCCACGGGACGATTCTTGCTCTCACGAAAACCCATACTTTTTGAAAATCCGCTTTTCGCAGCCAAAGGAGGATGCACCATGAAAAAAGAGATCGAAGCCTTCGTCAACGCAGCCAACGAGCAGGAGTTGGAAGCCGCATGGAATAACCTCTCGGCAGAGGAACAGCGAGTTTTCGAGCAGCTCATGGAGGAAGAACCACCCGAAGATGCACTGGCATTTTTCGCACAGCTGTATGATGATGCCCCGAAAGAGCAGACCAGCGAGACTGTGAACATCTCCGAAAATGAAATCTATTTCAAGCGGAAGCCCTTGACCGAAGAGCAGAAGAAACACAGCTCTTATGTGGACGAGAACGGCAACCTCCATGTCAAGAACCTGTCCGCTTTCTGGATTCCAGAACTGACCACCACGGAGAAAGTCGGTCACACCACCTACACCGTGACCGGCAGCTATGAGGGCAAGGAGTCCTTTTTGAAGAAGCTGGAGCGCATTGTTGCCAAGAACGCCCAGCAAAAATTTGAAGATGAGGGTGCAGACGAATGACAACTGCGTCCAATTCTGCTATACTTGACCCGGTAACCAATCCTGTACCGACAGTTGCTCCACAGAGTAAGGAGGACACAACAATGTCTGGAGCAACGAATAAAATCACCGCACTTTACTGCCGACTGTCGCAAGAGGACGCACGGCTCGGCGAAAGCCTGTCCATTGAGAACCAAGAGTTAATATGTAAAGGGTGGTTTCTGCCATCTAATACATATGACTGCGGCTCATTTGTGGTAAATTGAAAAGCAGTTGTAAGAAAGGAGTCAAAAAGACTTATAACCGCTGGAAATCAACACAAAAGGAGCTGAATTTTATGAAAACTATCTTTGAAGAAATGGGCGGTACATACCGTCAAGTGGGCGATTATTTCATTCCCAACATTACTTTACCGGATGACGGCGAATATCAGATAGGCAAATACGGGCGTATGCGCCGCAGCTATCTGAAAGAGCATCGCCCTGTCCTCTATGCAAATTTTCTTACAAGTGGAACGCTGCACCGGCACCTTGCCGAGATCGACCAAACCTGCAATGAGCGAATGGAAATCATCGTTTCTGCTATGGCGAAGCAAGAGGGTGCAACCGAAGCCCTGAAAGCTGCTGACCAGATGGAATGGGTGCGCCGGATGAACAGCATCCGCAGCCGTGCAGAGGAAATTGTTTTAACCGAGCTTGTATATGAATGACAAATGCCCGTTATTGGCTGTATGGCCGATAACGGGCATTTTCCCCAATTGGGCTTTATCTTCAAATAGGTTGCATCATTTCAAGTACAATCCCATCGGGATCTCTGAAATAAAAAGCCCTGCTTTCTCCTAATTCGTTTGCCCGGAAATCGAAATACTGCGGTTCAGATAAGCATTCTACATGATTTTCGATAAGACTATTATAAACACGCTCAATATCATCCGTATAGAAACATACTTCTGAGATAGATGTTGTAAATAGATTCCCCTTCACTTTTTTTACTTTATTGTCCACAAACTGAATCAGTTCGATTGGTGGCGCTTCAATAGCTTTAGAGCCGTTCAGATAAGCTACTCTCGCTTTTGTATCTTTCATTCGAAACAACCTGTCTGTTTCTTCGCCAGCCATGAATATTTCTCCTTGGAATTCAAGGCCAAGGATGTCTCTGTAAAAAGCAATGGAGCGATCTAAATCAGATACAGTTAATCCAACGTGATAAATTCTCTCGACCATTTTCTAAAAACCTCGCTTGATGAAATACTCCCGTTCGTATATTCCGCTTGATATGATACCGTCCTACACTTACAAATACTTGCCGTATATCAAGTGATCGGTATGCCGATCACCCAAATGTACGATTTGCGGAAGCCGACCCCATTCCACATAACCATACTTCTCCAATAAGCCAACGCTTGGCCGATTGCTGCCAACGAGAATTGCAATCAGAACTTTAAGTCCTTGCTTCTTTGCCTGTTGCTCTAATGCGGCAAGCAGATGAGTGCCGATATGGCGCCCGTGTGCCGAGAAGTCCAAATAATAGCTGACCTCCGCCACATGATTAACAGCTTCACGACCCTGTCGGTAAGCTGTTAAATAGCCATAGCCCACAGGTATCCCATTCTCAAGACATAAATACACCGGATAACCATCGGCAGCGTGCTGACAAATCCATTTTTCACGCATTTCGGAAGTGACTGTTTTTGTATCACAAGTGCAGTTTCCCGCAAGAATTGCCTGATTGTAGATCGCAGCTATAAACGGTGCATCTTCCTTAGTTGCCTCGCAAAGAGATATTGTGTTGCTGCAATTTCCTGACGTGTCTGAAAATGCCCAAAGTGCTTTATCTGTCATTTTATTCGTCCTTTCACCGTCGCAGATATATCAGAGGGGGCAGAATTGCAGCCGGAATCAAAACCAATGATTTTCTTCTGCAACAATTCGATGAACCGTCCGACATGGTATCCATCACAAACTGCGTGATGAACCTGAATTGCTAATGGAAGCATCTTCTTCGTTCCTGCATCAAAAGCCTTTCCCATTGTAAAAATCGGAAGCAGATAGCTTCCGTCACCGAAAACTTGTAGATTAAATGCTGTGAATGAAAACCATGGAATCATGGATACATCAAATGAATTGACGGGCCTTTCGGGTTTCGGGGCATATTTTTCAGATGAGGAATATTTCGCAACATCAGCCTCGTAACTGCTCAGAAAAGCAGTATAATTTGATTTGTACGCTGTCCATATCCCAGAAAACGTCTCTTGCTCCTGATTGAAAATAGTGTATGCAGGGTGCATCTCACTAAAATAGCCAAGTCCTTTTTCTGTAAGAGCGGTGCGAAACTCTGGCATTTCATTGACGGTCTGCGTCAACAGCCAAAGCATTGCCGGATATAGCCGTTGCCCGTTCAGATTTGATATGTCGATATTGACGCACGTAGAATAGGAGCAGCGCACATCATTGTAAAAATGCAGATAATGTTCCTTGCGCTCCCAGTTTTCAAAGTCTATCAAAGTAAACATACAACATCTCCTGTGATTGTTCTATCAATCTTCTTCGCTGGTTTTCTTCCCCCGGCTCTTATAGACATTATACTGATTCTTGCACCGGGGACTGCAAAAAGCGGAATTGGAGCGGCTGCTCAGGAATACCTTCTGGCAGTGCTTGCACAGCCGCAGGGGCTTTTCTCCGTCCACCAGCAGGAAGCTGAACATCATCTGAATGCCCAGCAGCAACGAATGGAAGTCCCAATAGATGGTCGGCTTGTCCAGCAGCTCAATATGATAGCTGGGTGCAATGCCGCCGAAGGCGGCCATACCCATACGGTACAGATTTCTTGTATCCTTGTCGATCAGATCATAATCGTTGTAATACAAAATGGATGTGGTCAGGGTAAAGGCCCAGTCCTTAAACTGCTGCGCCACCCAATCGTAAGGCTCAGCATACTCTCGCTGGAAGCTCATGGTTTTCGCCATAGGCTCGTTTATGAAGGTCATGGTCAGCGCCACCATCATGTTGTCGCCGGACACGCTCCATCTGGACTCAATGCCCTTCTTGACCAGATCCAGCTGGTCAAAGGGATAGAACAGCGCCAAATAGTCCTCGGTTTCCATGGATTCTGCCTTGATGAAGTGATTTTTCGGCAGATACACCGCCTCATAGTCCATGAAGGAGGTTGTGGTGGGCAGCGCCGTCATCAGACCCAGCAGGCCGTAATGGGTTACAAACTCCAGAATGGCCTTCTGCACCTCGTCCTCCGGACTGCGGTTCATCATCAGCATACCCACATTCAGCGCATCCAGCACGATTCCCGGCGCTTCCTTCAGAGGATTATAGATGTCGGGCTTGGTATTCTTCCCCGGCGTGATATACCGCTTTCCGTCTGCGGCAGTTTTCAGTTCATAGCGGTCATACCGCACCCAATGGGAACGGGACTGCTCAAAGAGATTCTTCATGGTACTGTTCCTCTCTGCTCGTAATCCAACTATATATTAACCATATTACTATTGTATCAACCGTCCTTGGCTCCGTCAAGGACGGTTTTCTTTTTTTCTCGGTTTGGTTTTGTTTTCCCGGCGGATCACGGCATCCTTGCCCATGGTTTGCAGCAGTGCTTCATATTCCTCTACGAACTCACGCTCCCGCAGAGTAATGCTGTAGTCCTTTTCCAGCTTTTCGCTCAGATGCTCATACATCCGCCTTTGCAGCTTTTTCTGAATGGTCATACGCAGCTTTCGGATATTCCGGTCGGACTGCCCACGGATGGCAGCAAGCCTTGTGGTGCTGTATTGCTTGACGAACAGGTAATACAGTACCTCCTTCTGTTCATCACTGAGCGTGAAAAAGAGCTTGGAGAGAAAGCAATTTGCGGTCAGCTCGTGCAGTTCATAGGGGCAGGAGAAGATGATGTCGAGAAAATTTCCCTGACAGAGCTGGCGGAACCTTGGCAGATTCATCCAGAGGGGAGCAATTCTCGGTTCTGGCACAGCCCGAAACTCCAACGGCACATCCCCACGCAGGTTTTCGTGGTCACGCTCCCGGCGTTCCCGATTTCTGTCCAGCTTGTTCCACTCGTCTACCACAGTCAAAAAATCCGATTCCGTCCGGGCTGCTTCCTCCAGCCGCCGCAGAGCCTCTGCGCGAATTTCCCGCTTGAGTCGTTTTTCGCTGGTGGGCGCGGCTTCCTCTTCCTCGTCCTCCAGCTCGGCGGCATAGTTTCTGGGATGCTCGTCCTGCTCCAGCTCGCTTTCCAGCTCCAGCGTGCGTTCCTCTGCCAGCGCCTCCTCCAAGCGCTCATCCTCCGGCGCACCGTCAGAAGCGTCCGCCCAATCGGCAAAGCCATCCTCGGTCAGTTCCAGAGCGGCATCTTCGGGCAGATCTTCTAATTCTTCTTCCTCATCGGAAAAATCATCATCCCACAGCAGTTCATCCTCCCATGGTTCCACGACAGCTTCACCTCCTCGAAAAATATTTTTCTTTTTCTAAAAAAACAGTTCCGATTTACACCCCGTTTTTCTCCTATTAGTAGAAAGGTAATCTGCACACAAGTTACACAGGTTACTTTTTAAGCTATCAACAGAGAAAAAGGGGAAACTGAACATGGGAAACCAGCGCAAAGACACATTTGGCTTACAACCAACGGAACCAGATTTATTATACCAAAAACCAACAAATTACGCAAGGAGGAAGCCTATGGAGCAAACGAAGCAAGAACAGTTCATCATTCGGCGTATCGGCGGCACCACCTATAAGGTAAGGGTCGCATTCAGCGAAACAGCAGCGGAGACTATGGAGGAAAAGATTCTGCGGATGATCCGCAATGAAGGGGTTACAAATGACGGCACTTGTGGTATAATGAAGATGCCACAAATGAGCCGTCAGTCTGAAAGGAGCGCCGAATGCGCATGAAACAGACTGAGGAAAAGATCACCGCTCTGTATGAGCGGCTGAGCCGTGACGATGACAACGCAGGTGATAGCAATTCCATCGTCAATCAGAAAAAATACCTCGAAAGCTACGCCCAGCAGAGAGGCTACACCAACTGCCGCCATTACACCGACGACGGCTGGAGCGGCGGCAATTTCGAGCGTCCAGCATGGAAACAGCTGGTAGCGGACATTGAAGCAGGCAAGGTGGCCCATGTCATTGTCAAGGATATGAGCCGGGCGGGGCGTGACTATCTGCAAACCGGCTTTTACACAGAGGTATTCTTCCGGCAGCATGGCGTCCACTTTGTTGCCATTGCCAACGGCGTGGACAGTGATGACCAGAACAGCAACGAGTTTGCGCCCTTCCTCAACATCATGAACGAATGGTATCTTCGTGACCTGAGCCGCAAGCAGAAAACCGCCATTCGGGTCAAGGGGGAATCCGGCAAGCCAACCACCAACTGCGCCATCTACGGCTATAAGAAAGACCCGGAGAACAAATACCACTGGCTGATCGACGAGGAAGCGGCTGCCGTGGTGCGGCGTATCTTCCAGCTGACCATTGAGGGCAAAGGCCCCTACGACATCGCCCGTATTCTGTTCGATGACAAGATCGACACGCCTGCGGTCTACTTCGGCAAGCAGAACAAGGGTGTCTGGAAAAGCAAGGAGGAGTTCCCCAACCCGTATAACTGGAGCGGCTACATCGTTGGGCAGATTCTCTCCAAGCCGGAGTATATGGGGCATACTGTGAATTTCCGTTCCCACAAGCAGTCCTATAAGGACAAGAATGCGGTGATGAATCCCCCGGAGGATTGGCTGATTTTCGAGAACACCCATGAAGCCATCGTGGATGCAGAAACATGGGAGCTGGCACAGAAGCTGCGGAAAACGCCACGGCGGCATGACACGCTGGGTGAGGCGAATCCCCTGACAGGGCTTGTGTTCTGTGCTGACTGTGGAGCAAAGATGTATAACCATCGGTCACGAGGGACAGAAAGCAAACCTTATCCCTACGATGCGTTTGAATGCTCCACATACAAGTTGGCAGGTCAAAAGCGCTCCGCCGCTTGCTGTGGACATCATATCAGCACCAAAGCGCTGCGGGAGCTGATTCTGGAAACCATCCGGGCTGCCAGCACCTTTGCCATCTCCGACCGAGACGCTTTTCTGGAGAAGGTACGCTCCGCCTCCCAGCTGCGCCAGGCGGAAGCCGCCAAGGAAACCAAGCGGAAGCTGAACAAGGAGAAAAAGCGGATTTTTGAGCTGGATACCATCATCAAGAAGCTCTATGAATCCTTTGCTGTCGGGCGCATCACCGATGAACGCTTTGACAGTCTGCTGGCGGATTACGAAGCCGAGCAAAAAACGCTGCAAGCCTCTGTCACAGAAGCGGAAGAAAGGCTGTCCGCTTTCGCAGAGGACAGTGCCCGTGTGGAGCAGTTTCTGGAGCTGGCAAGGAAGTACACGGATTTCTCCGAGCTGACCACGCCCATGATCAACGAGTTTATTGAGAAAATCATCGTCCACGCCCCGGAAAAAATCGACGGCGACCGGGTACAGGAGGTGGAGATCCACCTTCGCTTTATCGGGCAGTTTGAGCTTCCCGCACCGGAGCTGACCGAGGAAGAGATCAAGCGGCAGGAATTTTTGAAGAAAGAGCGCATCCGCAGCCGGGAGCGCTATCAGAAAATCAAGGCCGGTGAACACGCTGTCGGACAGCCCTTCATGCTGACCTGCAAGTGCTGCGGGCAGGAATTTGCCTCCAAGCGGACAAACACCCTGTTTTGCGGCCCCAACTGCCGCGCAAAATTCTACCGGCAGGAGGCGGCCGAGAGCCGCAGCCGGGCGTGTACCTGCGAAAACTGCGGCAAGGTGTTTCCTACGACGCGAAGCAGCGTCAAATACTGCTCTGATGATTGCCGGTATGCAGCGCAGATCAAGCGGCAGGGCGCACGGAAGAAAGCCTTGCGAGAGGCAAAGATTGAACCGGCCTTGCCAGAGAAAGAAACAAAATCAGCATAAGATAAGACGCAAACGGCGGCTTGCCCCTAAACGGGCAGGCCGCCGTTTTTTGCGCAGAAATGGAGGAACAATGAATCTTTTTGAAATTGTCAAATATGGCGTGAGCTGCCGGGAGGCGGCGGAGCGGTACGGCGTGGAGGTCAACCGCTACAGTATGGCGCTCTGTCCGTTCCACAATGACCGGCATCCCAGCCTGTATGTGGCGGACGACCACTATTATTGCTTTGCCTGCAGGGAGCACGGAGATGTGATTGACTTTGTAGGCAGACTATTTCAGCTTTCGCCCTACGATGCAGCGCGGAAGCTGGCAGCGGACTTTCACCTCACCCCGGACAAGCCGCCCAGCGCAGCAGCACTCCACGCAAAGCATATCCAAACAGAAGCACAGCAGCTCATGGAAAACGAGCGGCTGTGCTTTTCTGTTCTGTCCGATTATGCCCGTGTCCTGCGGGACTGGAAGGTAAGCTGTGCGCCGCAATCTTCGGCGGAAGCGCCGAATGAACGATTTGTAGAAGCCTGCCACAAGCTGGACGAGGCGGAGTATTACTTGGAGATTCTCACTTCCGGCGATTCCCACGAACGTACCGAGGTAATTCAGCAGCAGATGGCAGACAGCAAGCTGGACAGGCTGCGGCAGCGCTTAGAGAAAATTCATAAGGAGGAAACCGAAGATGGATATGACACCGCAGGCGTGGCCTGAGTGGTACGACGGCAGGCACATCAATGAGGTGTTGTTCTGCCAGCAGTTTTTGGACAAGCACCCCATGAAATGCGTGCGCGGGCGGCTGTTCACAGTGGACGGGCTGATCGAGGATGAGGGGCAGATCGGCAACCTGATTCTGGAAGAAATCTCAGGCTGCCTGACTTCCGGCTTGTCCAAGGTTGTGACAAACTTACTTGCCAGCATCAAGCTGCAAGCCTATTCGCCGCCGCTGCCCATTGAGACAGACCGCATCCATGTGGCCAATGGGACGTATTTCATGGACGGCAGCTTTACCGCCAATAAGAGCTACTGCAACAACCGGCTGGCGGTCGCCTACAACCCTGACGCACCCACTCCGAAAAAGTGGCTGCAATTCCTATCAGAGCTGCTGCAACCGGAGGACATTCCAACCTTGCAGGAATTTCTCGGTTACTGCCTGCTGCCTACCACCAAGGGGCAAAAAATGCTCATGCTCATCGGCAAGGGCGGCGAGGGCAAAAGCCGCATCGGTCTGGTCATGCGCTCCCTGCTGGGCGACAGCATGAACACCACCAGCATCCAGAAGGTGGAGAGCAACCGGTTCAGCCGTGCAGACTTGGAAAACAAGCTCCTGATGGTGGATGACGATATGGATATGAGCGCCCTGCCCAAGACCAATTATATCAAATCCATCGTGACCTCTGAGTGCAAGATGGACATGGAGCGCAAAGGCGTCCAGAGCTATCAGAGCCAGCTCTATGTGCGTTTTCTCTGCTTCGGAAACGGTGCGCTCACCGCCCTGCACGACAAGTCCGACGGCTTCTTTCGCCGCCAGATCGTGCTGACCACCAAAGACCGACCCGCAGGCAGAGCGGACGATCCGTTTTTGGTGGACAAGCTGCTGCGTGAAAAGGAGGGGATCTTCCTCTGGTGTCTGGAGGGTCTGCACCGGCTGATTGGAAACAACTATCAGTTCACAGTCAGCACCAAGGCCAGAGAGAATATGGAAACAGTCAAGCGCAGCAGCAACAATGTGATTGAGTTTCTGCAATCTGAGGGCTATATCCGCTTTCGGGCAGACAGCGAGGCCAGCTCCAAGGCGCTGTATGAGGCGTATCAGCGTTGGTGCGAGGACAATGCGCAAAAGCCCATGTCTGCCAACCGTCTCAGTTCCGAGCTTGCACAAAATGAGCGGCTTTACAATGTGGAGGCCACCAACAATGTTCATGTCGGCGGCAAGCGGGTGCGTGGTTTTGTGGGCATTGAAGTGGTCAATCCGCTGCCGTATTGAAAACGAGGAATGGACTTCAAAATTGCCGTACACGCCGTACACTCTGTACGGCTGTTTTTAACTTCATCCGCAAAATACGATTTTGCTTGTGTGTTTCGTGAAGCAATTCACGGCAGTGTGAAAAATTGACTGTTGAATCAACAGCTGGCACGCAAAACCGGCGTACAGAAGCGTACGGAAGCCGTTTTAGCCGTACACGGGCGGCTCAATTTTTCATCCCTGAAATCAATCCTTGTGAAATTCATGAAAATTTTCACCGCAAGCCGAATGCAATGCACCGCCCGGTGATTTACGGAAGTGAGAATCCACTGCACCGGAATGCGGTATATCCCACCGTTCCGCATGACCTCACGCAGAATGATGAAGCCGGTAGGGTGCTGTTGCGAACAGAGCATCACGAATGGAAATCTGAGCGGATTTGCGGCATGGCAGATTTTTCATCTCCCCACACACCAGCATCACCGATACGAAACTACACTACACGAAATAATGGAGGTAAATATTGAATGAAATCTAATCTGAGAAACGAAATCAAATCGTACATCGTCCGTCAGGGAATGACCATGCAGGAGGTGGTTGATCTGCTGCGGGACGAACACGGCTGGTCTGACAGCGTATCTAACCTGTCCAACAAGCTCCAGCGGGAGTCTTTGCGCTACACGGAGGCTGTCCAGCTTGCCGACGCGCTAGGGTACGAGATCATCTGGCAAAAACGAAGATAAGGAGGTTTTTCCACATGACGGATACGGAAAAGAAGCTGTTGCAGGCGCAGCACCGATTGGAGGAAGCGCAGGCGCGGGATCGTGTCAAGGAGCGCAAAGCCAGAACGCACAGGCTCATTCAGGAGGGTGCAATTCTGGAAAAGATGCTGCCAGAGGTACGGACGATGGAACTGTCTGTACTGGAGGATTACCTGATACAGAAGCTGCCGCAGCACGATTGAATTCCGCTGGGAGGTCTCCGGGAAACCGGGGGCCTTCCTCTTTTTTCTCCCGAAGGGCGCACTTACTCACCACCCTAAAGGGCAGTGGTATTTCCTGCGGAAATCGTGCGCTCTGCGAGGCGGATGTGGCTTCTGCGGAAGCCTCCAGACAATGCCGCAGCCCTTGCGGGTGCTGCTGTCATCGTCTGCGCAGGTCGCAGTTGTTTCTACTTTGGAAACAGTCTGCTCCCTGCCCGCACAAACCTGCCACCGGCAGCTTTGTTTGCGGCTATGACCCGAAGCTCAGCTTCGGGTCATTTTCTCTTTTGCGAAAGAGAAACAGAAAAAAGAAAGAACGAGGTGAAGAAGATATGGCGATTTATCATCTGGAAGCAAAGGTGGTCAGCCGGGGCGCAGGCCGCTCCGCCGTGGCCGCTTCCGCTTATCTGAGCTGCTCCCGTCTATATAACGATTACGACGGGATACAGCATGACTACACGAGAAAGCAAGGGCTTGTCTGGCAGCAGGTATTTCTGCCGGAATACGCCCCACAAGAATGGAAAGACCGTGAGCAGCTATGGAACGCCGTGGAGGAAGTCGAGACGGCAAAAGACAGCAGGCTTGCCCGTGAGTTCGTTGTTGCCCTGCCCATCGAGCTAAACCGGGAACAGCAGATCGAACTGCTGCAAGAGTTTATCCGGGAGCAGTTTGTGTCCAATGGAATGTGTGCTGACGCTGCCATCCACGACACCGACGGTCACAATCCCCACGCCCACATTCTCCTGACGGTGCGCCCGCTGGATGAGCAGGGCAAGTGGCAGTACAAAACCGAGAAGGAATACCTCTGCATGAGAAACGGCGAGGAATGCGGCTTTACCGCTGCTGAGTTCCGGACGGCACAGAACGAGGGTTGGGAGAAACAATACCCCTACAAGATCGGCAAAAAGAAGGTGTATATGACGCCATCTGCTGCCGAGGCGCAGGGACTTGTCCGAGCGGACAAGCATCCCAAAAGCACCCGCTACGGCAGGCAGAATCCCCTCGCCGAACGCTGGAACAGCGAAGAACAGCTTGTTGTATGGCGGGCGGCATGGGCGGATGTAACCAACCGCCAGTTGGAGATGTACGGACACGACGAGCGTATCGACCACCGCAGCAACGCCGCACGGGGTCTGGATGAGCAGCCCACCATCCATGAGGGCGTGACGGCACGGGCACTGGAGCGGAAAGGGATCATCGCTGACCGCTGCGAGAT
>OGNE01001228.1_pt1 | contig 11676 bp, 10 predicted proteins | sample 1573401 | NCBI WGS metagenome assembly OGNE01 (sample SAMEA2581884, study PRJEB24529) | metagenome | biome: Human gut stool | place: China | collected 2011 | reverse complement strand
GTAGAGCGCTTCGTTCGGGACGAAGAGGTCGCGTGTTCGAATCACGTCATTCCGATTCTTCAAGGATTTCGGTGCGGATAGGTGAGCAAATCCTTGGCAGGGGCGGGAGAGCCGGTTTAGAGTTCATCTAAACCGGCTCTCTTTTTGCACCCGGGAGCGCGATATGCGATACGGGGAACTGCTGTGTAAAGAGCGGCTGTGTTTCTAAACTTTACTTGTGCAGCAGGTTTGTCCACAGTTCTTTACTTCTTAAACTTCCTATATAATAGCTGTTAATTTTCGGTGTTTCAAAATCCAGAAGAGGAATCGTACGCAGTTTTTTATCTGCAAGCTCCTGTTCGATCATTTTGTCGGGCAGAAAGCTGTAACCGGTTGTGTTAATCAGATAGGGAATCAGTTTGGTGCTGTTGTCAATTTCAAACTTAAACTGATAGTGTGTCGGAAAGAGATTCCGGATAAATTCCCCAACGTCATTGAGTGCAAAGTTACACATCATATATTTAATAGAAGTCAGTTCTTCTTTTCGGATACCGTCCGCATGCAGGATATTATCATAACCGGTCGCAAGCACAAGATTGTCCGTGTGAAAATGGTGACATTCAAAGCCTGCGCGTACCAGCGGGACGGATGTAAAGACACAGTCTAAAATGCCGTCCATTAACAGCTGGATCATATCGGAAGAATGACCAATCGTGACTTTGACAGAGTGTTTTTTAGAAGCGCTTTCAAAGCCGGAAATCAGCGGAAACAGGTGACATTCATAAATGGAATTGGTCGAGCCGATGCGCAGACTGTTTTCGTAAGTGACGGAGGAGTGCATTTCCTTTAAAGAGGCTTCCTCCAATTCAACAATACGTGTGGCATATTTTAAGAAAATACGACCGTCTTCCGTAAGTGAAACATGTTTTTTATCGCGGTAAAACAGCGGCTTTCCGACTTCCTTTTCCAGCTCGCAGATACGCTTTGTTACGGTGGATTGGGAAATGTAGAGGGAAGTGGCGGTCTGCGAAAAACTGTTTAATTTGGCAAGGGTAATAAAGGTTTTTATGGATTGTGAATTCATGGCGCTCTCCTTATATTTTGAACAGGCATTAGGGAATGTATCAATATTCCAGTTATTGTTCAGAGCCAGCCTCCAAAATGCTTCACATTTTGTCGGTGTGGCGTATCCGCCAAATAGATTTTCAGCCATATTTGTTCACTCATGCGAGCATGGTTCGCAAATATGCTTAAAAATCTGCCTGGCTCTGAACAGAAACATATTCTAAAAAGGAATTATAGTTATTTAAATAATTCTCTTTACAAATTTTACAGGATACGGCTATAATTAGTCAATAGAAGTCAATAGAAAAAGAAATGGAGGAACAGGTTCATGGGAATGACTATGACACAAAAGATTCTTGCGGCACACGCAGGTCTTTCAGAAGTAAAGGCAGGACAGCTGATTGAAGCGGATTTAGACCTTGTACTTGGAAATGATATTACATCTCCGGTTGCAATTCATGAGATGGATAAGATGACAGTAAAAACTGTATTTGATAAGGATAAGATTGCACTTGTACCGGACCATTTTGTACCGAATAAGGATATTAAGTCTGCCGAGCATTGCAAATGTGTCAGACAATTTGCGATGAAGCATGATATTACAAATTACTTTGAAGTGGGACAGATGGGTATTGAACATGCACTGCTTCCGGAACAGGGACTTACGGTTGCAGGCGACGTTATTATCGGTGCGGATTCACATACCTGTACATACGGTGCGCTCGGCGCATTTTCTACAGGTGTAGGTTCAACGGATATGGCTGCCGGCATGGCAACAGGCAAGGCATGGTTTAAAGTACCGTCTGCAATTAAATTTGTACTGACAGGCAAGCCAAAGAAGTGGGTCAGCGGAAAAGATGTTATTTTACATATTATCGGCATGATTGGCGTAGACGGCGCGCTGTATAAGTCTATGGAATTTACAGGAGACGGCATTGCCAATCTGACAATGGACGACCGTTTTACGATTGCAAACATGGCAATCGAAGCCGGCGGAAAGAACGGTATCTTCCCGGTTGACGATTTGACAAGAGCATATATGAAGGAACATTCAAAGAGACCGTTTGTAGAATATACAGCAGATGACGATGCAGAGTACGAACAGGTTATCAATATTGATTTATCAGAAATTGAACCGACGGTTTCTTTTCCGCATCTTCCTGAAAATACACATGTAGTAGGAAGCTTTGACGACATTAAGATTGACCAGGTCGTTATCGGTTCCTGCACAAATGGACGTATTGACGATTTACGCTGTGCGGCAAAGATTTTAGAAGGCAGAAAAGTGGCAAAGGGACTGCGCGTTATTGTTATTCCGGCAACACAGAAGATTTATATGCAGGCAATCGAAGAAGGACTGGTTCAGACATTTATCCGTGCGGGCGCAGTAGTCAGCACACCGACCTGTGGACCATGTCTTGGCGGTTATATGGGTATCCTTGCAGAAGGAGAACGCTGTGTATCTACAACTAACCGTATGGGACATGTAGACTCTGAAATTTATCTTGCGAGCCCGGCAGTTGCAGCAGCAAGTGCGGTTACAGGTAAAATCAGCCAGCCGTCAGACCTTGGATTATAAGAATCGTATCAGAATGGAGGAACAACATGAAAGCAGAAGGCAGAGTATTTAAGTATGGCGATAATGTAGATACAGATGTTATCATTCCGGCAAGATATCTGAATTCATCAGACCCGGCAGAACTCGCAACGCATTGTATGGAAGATATTGATAAGGATTTTGTAAAAAAGGTTCAGAAAGGCGACATTATCGTTGCCAATAAGAACTTTGGCTGTGGTTCATCCAGAGAACACGCGCCAATTGCAATTAAGGCAGCAGGTGTAAGCTGTGTTATTGCAGAAACCTTTGCAAGAATTTTCTACCGCAATTCCATCAATATCGGTCTTCCGATTATCGAATGTCCGGAAGCTGCAAAGGCAATTGAAGCCGGTGATGAGGTGGAAGTGGATTTTGACAGCGGCGTGATTACCGATAAAACAACAGGAAAGTCTTACACCGGTCAGGCATTTCCTGAATTTATGCAGAAGATTATCAAAGCAGAAGGTCTGATTAATTACATTAACCAGAAGTAAAATGATAAAAGTGTCTGTGCAGGCAGGTATCGCAGTATCATCTGTGTCTGCACAAAATAGTAAAAGTGAATCTATGATTTGAATTTCTGCCGCTTTTTAGTAAGTGAGTCCTAACTGTTCGATATAGTGGCGGAACCTGCGTGAAATTTTTACTGTATTATAAATAGAAGCGTATTCGATGTGGGACAGTCCTTCGATATAATTCCGGGTGTAGTTCTTAAAATCCGGCAGCTGTTCTGCAAGTAAATCAATGGCGCGGTTATAGGCAATCGCGGCTTCATTTTCCGACGTATAAGTGCCGATGGTATAGTTGCCGTTAATGTGGATACGGGTTCTGTATAAAATCCGTCCGTTTTTTTCAATCTGTTCTACGCCGTTGTACCGGTTGACAACGGCAACATTGGAATAGCGGAAATCGTGTTCGTCACCGTTGCGGAATAAATAATCCTTTCCTTTTACGGAGTGGCTGCGGATACCGAAGCGTGCTAAAATACTGGTCTGCATACCGAAGTCATTGACAAAAAAATAACCGCCGCGGCTCATGATTTTGTGTCCTGAATAGTAAAATAAATCTTCAATATCAAAAGTCAGCACAATTTCCGGTGAAAAAAAGTATAAAAAATATTTATCACACAGATAAACCGGTGTTTTAATATAAATGTTATTATCCCGGAGATTCAAAAGAATCATAAATTTTTCAAAAGCCAGTGCAGAAGTGCAGGAGGAGTAGCTTGTTATTTTTTCTGCAGCATTGACAAAATGGGAACTTTTTTCATCCCGCACAATGGCATTGGCTTCGGAATAGACGGCGGCAGCAGTCTTGTAATCGTCAAAGCTTCCAAGACTGATATGTTTATTCTGACAGGTCAGCGATACCCGGTAGTATTCGGTGCCGTCTTTTTTATATGCTGTATAAACCCCTGTTGCCATAACGTCCTCTCCTTTTGTAGATATTTTAATGTATCCGGTTCTGCGATAAGAGTGGATTCGCGCTGCCTGCGTAAAAGCTCCCCCTCACGTATCTGTAAAAGATTGTAACATAAAATACATAAATACAAAATACCTTAAAAGCTATTGTGTTTCCAAAAATCCTGTTGTATAATGTCAACTGAATACTGTTTTAAGCAGAATTTGAATGAAAATATAAAGGTGGAAGAAGAGAATGAGTTTGTTTTACAGAAGTACCAGAGACGACAGCGTAAAGGTTACTGCATCACAGGCAATTTTAAAGGGTCTTGCGGCAGACGGTGGTTTATACGTACCGGAGCAGATTCCGGCATTGGATAAGAGCTTTGAAGAATTATCAAAGATGTCTTATCAGGAAGTGGCATATGAAGTGATGAAGCTGATGCTTGATGACTTTACAGAGGAAGAATTAAAGAACTGCATTAACAAAGCATATGATTCAAAGTTTGACACAAAGGTCATTGCACCGCTTGTAAAGGCTGATGGCGCATACTATTTAGAATTGTTCCACGGTTCAACAATTGCGTTTAAAGATATGGCATTATCCATTCTGCCACATTTACTGATTACTTCTGCAAAGAAAAACAACGTAAAGAATGAAATTGTAATTCTGACTGCAACTTCAGGAGATACAGGAAAGGCTGCTCTTGCAGGATTTGCTGACGTTAAGGGAACTAAGATTATCGTGTTCTATCCAAAGCACGGTGTCAGCCCGATTCAGGAAAAGCAGATGGTAACCCAGAAGGGTGACAATACCTATGTAATCGGTATCAATGGCAATTTTGATGATGCACAGACCGGTGTTAAGAAGATTTTCGGTGATAAAGAACTTGAAAAGGTCATGAATGAAGCCGGATACCAGTTCTCCTCTGCCAATTCTATCAATATCGGACGTCTGATTCCGCAGATTGTTTACTATGTATATGCTTATGCACGCCTGCTCGCAGACGGTGAAGTAAAGGCATGGGAAGCAATCAATGTGGTTGTGCCGACCGGTAACTTCGGTAATATTTTAGCAGCATTTTATGCAAAGAATATGGGACTTCCAATTCACAAACTGATTTGTGCTTCCAATGAAAATAAAGTACTGTATGATTTCTTTACAACCGGTACATATGACAGAAACAGAGAATTTGTCCTGACAACTTCTCCGTCAATGGATATTTTGATTTCAAGCAACTTAGAGCGTCTGATTTACCGTATTGCAGGCAACAGCGCTGAAAAGAATGCGTCACTGATGCAGTCCTTAAAGGAAACAGGAAAGTATGAAATTACAGATGAAATGAAAGCACAGCTTTCTGATTTCTATGGCAATTATGCAACAGAAGCAGAAGATGCGGCAATGATTAAGAAGCTGTATGAAGATACGGGATATGTAATTGATACCCATACAGCAGTTGCAGCATCTGTCTATGAAAAGTATCAGAAGGAAACCGGTGATACAACAAAGACAGTGATTGCATCAACAGCCAGCCCATATAAGTTTACAAGAAGCGTGATGGATGCGATTGACAATAAGTATGATGTAATGTCTGATTTTGAGCTGGTAGATGAGCTTTCAAAGCTTTCTAAGGTAAAAGTTCCGCAGGCGATTGAAGACATCAGAACAGCGCCGGTACTGCACGATACTATATGTGATGTTGATAAGATGTGCGATAATGTAAAAAGAATTTTACATATTTAATTAGATACATTCATTTGAATTGGAGTCATCTGACAGGAAAAAATGTCAGATGACCCCAATCTTTTGTTGCAAAAAAGTGATTTATGATATATAATGTCAAAGTTGCAGATTTTATAAAAGGAAACAGAATTATGAGAAAATTAACGACGTTTCATTATGTTGACATTCACAGCCATATTTTATATGGCGTCGATGACGGTCCGGATAATATTGAAACCAGTATTGAGATGATGAAAATTGCATATGATGAGGGTATTCGCAAGATTGTGGCAACACCACATTATCATCCTGGTAAATGTACAATGGGATACGAACAGCTGCGCAGAAATTTTGAACTGTTTAAAGAACAGATGAAAGATGTATGCCCTGAGATTGAACTGGCACTTGGCAGGGAAATTTATTATACTTCGGATATTTTAGATGATCTCGAAGCACAGGCGCATCTGACAATGGAAGATTCCAAGTATATTTTAATAGAATATCATCCGACTGTGGAATATTCTTATCTGCGTACCAGTATCAGCAATGTGATGCAGATGGGTTATACGCCTGTTATTGCGCATATTGAACGCTATATGTGCGTATTGGAAGACTGGAAGCTGGCTTTGGAGTTAAAGAACATGGGGGCTGTCATTCAGGTGAATGCGGGTTCTGTTATCGGGGATTCCGGAAGTAAGGTGAAAAAGTTTATCAAAAGACTGTTAAAAGAAGAAATCGTGGATGTTATCGGAACAGATGCACACAGTAATGGAAGAAGATCGCCTAGAATTCAGGAATGCGCAAAGTATATCTGCCGCAAATTTGATGAGGATTATGCGAAGGCACTGCTGCGTGATAATGCAGAACGGATTCTTAAAGGTGAATATTTGGAGGACTAGAAGAATATGGAAAATTCGATGAAGAATAATGACGAAATTGAAATCGATTTACGACAGATTTTTATCGTTATTATGAGTAAGATTGCAATTATTCTCTTAGTGGGAGTGATTTTCGGTCTGGCGGCATTTATTGGAAGTAAACTGCTTTTAAAGCCGGTGTATCAGTCACAGACGAGCCTGTATGTGTTAAATAAGCAGAGCCAGGGAACAACAACATTAAGTGATTTGCAGTCATCAACACAGCTGACACAGGATTATATGATTCTTGTAAAAAGCCGTACCGTAACAGAAAAGGTTATCAGTGACCTTGGGTTAAATACGACAAATGAAAAGCTTGCAAAGCAAATCAGCGTATCTACACCATCTGACAGCCGTGTGCTTGAGATTACGGTTTCTAACAACGACCAGTATGAAGCAAAAAGAATCGCAGATAAAGTAGCGGAAATTTCAGCAGATTCTATTTGTGATATTATGCAGATTGAAAAGGTCAATGTATTCGAGGAAGCAAATATTCCTGAAAAGCCGTCAAGCCCGAACTGCTTAAAAAATGCAATCATCGCATTTGTATTAGGCATGGTGCTTGCAATTGCCATTGTTGTTATACGATTTGTAATGAATGATACCATTAATACATCTGAAGATATTGAGAAATATCTTGGAATCAGTACCCTTGCATTGATTCCTTTATCAGAAGATTTAGATGACAGTGCGGAAGCTGCGGCAAAGAGAAAGAAGCGTAAGCACAGTTCTTCAAAGAAGGGAGATAAGTAATGCCTACAGTTAACATTGAAAGACTCAGAAAGTTAGATTACCGCTGCAACGAAGCTTATAAGACATTGAGAACCAATATCCAGCTGTGTGGTTCTGATATGAAAGTAATTATGTTTACAAGTTCTACACCGAATGAAGGAAAATCCAGTGTTTCTTTTAATCTGGCGGTATCGCTTGCAGAATCCGGCAAAAAGGTTATTTTCATTGATGCGGATTTAAGAAAATCCGTTCTTGTCGGCAGATATAAGATTAATAAGGCTATTAAGGGACTCACTCATTTCCTGTCCGGCATGAATAAATTTGAAGAAGTGATATGTACAACGAATGTAGATAATCTGTATGTGGTATTTTCCGGAATCGTTCCGCCAAACCCTTCGGAACTTTTGGCGAACAATTCATTTGATGCACTTGTAAAGGCGCTCAGGGATACTTATGATTATGTGATTATTGATACACCGCCGCTTGGCAGTGTTACAGATGCAGCGATTGTCGCACAGAAATGTGACGGTGCAGTGCTGGTTGTTGCAGCGCATATGGTTAATTATAAGTTCGTCCAGAAACAGTTAGAACAGCTTAAAATGACAAAGTGCAAGATTCTCGGAAGTGTCCTTAATAAGGTGGATTTAGCGGGTGATAGTTACTATGGAAAATATTATGGCAATTATTACGGGAAATATTACGGCAATTACAGCAATGGCGATAAGGAATAACGCATAGCTGATATAACATGGAAGTTTAACCATTTCACGGAGGAGGAAACAAATGGAAAAAAAGCAGGGCGTTATTATAGCATTACTGGCTGTGTGCGTGTTCTTTTCGGTTATCATCGCGGCAATGTATCTGACCTCAGATAGAACTGCTCCGGTAATTACGGTAGATGAATCCAAGGTCAAACCGTATTCGGCAGAGCAGGGTGAAGAAGTGCTTAAAAGTTATGCAAAGGCAGTCGATGCAAAAGACGGTGATGTAAGTAGCAGTATTGTCATTGAGAATATCTATGTGATGCCGGATATGATAAGGGCAAAAGTGATTTTTGCGGCAAGAGACCATAATAATAATGTATCAAAATACAGTTATATGATTGCATATGAAGCGAGCCAAGAAGAAATTGAAGCAAAAGAACAGCTGACCCAGGCAGAAACAACCACGGCAGCCGAGACGGAAAAGACAGAGACAGACAGTACAAAGAATGCTTCAAAGACGACAGAAGCGGAAAAGACAACTGCAGAGAGCGAAGCAGAAACAACTGCAGGCGGACCAAAGATTGTTTTATCGGCAACAGAAGCGACGGTTGAAGCGGGAAACAGCTTTAATGTGATGAAGTATATTTCATCTATTACGGATGATAAAGATACAGAGGATACATTATCCAGAAGAATTATAGTTAACGGTACATACAGTACTTCAAAATCAGGTACATATACATTGGATGTATATTGTACGGATTCAGATCTGAATGAATCAAACCACGTGGCATTTACACTGAACGTTAAATAAGAAAGAAATCAGATAATCCCCGGAGAGCATGCTGCTTTTCCGGGGATTTCTGCTGTTCATCTGCAATTTATGTATTTTATAAATAATTTATAGAAAAAATTTGAGATTGTTGTTGACAATACGGGGGTGTAGTGATATTTTAAGTATATCGATATTAGCACTCCACCTAAATGAGTGCTAACAAGATAAGAAGGGAGCAGATGCCATGGAGCTGGATGATAGAAAATTAAAGATTTTAAAAGCTGTCATACAGAACTATCTTGAAACGGGTGAACCGGTTGGCTCAAGAACCATTTCAAAATATACCGATTTAAAATTAAGTTCCGCGACAATACGAAATGAGATGGCAGACCTCGAAGAATTAGGATACATTGTACAGCCGCATACCTCGGCAGGGCGGATTCCTACCGATAAAGGCTACCGCTTATATGTGGACGATTTAATGGCACAGAAAAAGCAGGAGTTAGAAGACCGGGAAAGCAAAGTGTCCGACAGAGAAAAAGAGGTTGATTCCATGCGGGATATTTTAAATGAAAAGGTAGACCGTGTAGAGGAACTGCTTCAGAATGTAGCAAAAGTTCTGGCAAAGGATACGAACTATGCAACAATGATTACAGCACCGCAGGTAAAAGGCAATAAGCTGAAATTCGTACAGCTTTCCCAATTGGAGAGTGATAAGATTTTAGCAGTTATTGTAATGGAAGGCAATATTATCCGTAATAAAGTGATTGATGTCAGTGAGGCACTTTCACAGGAAAATATTTTAAAGCTGAACATTCTGTTAAATACTACACTGACGGGGCTGACGTTGGAACAGATGAATTTAAGCATCGTATCCAAGATGGAGAATCAGGCAGGAGAGCATATGCAGCTTGTTAAAGAAGTGCTGGATGCCATTGTTGAAGCAATCAGCAATGAAGACCAGTTAGAGATTTATACAAGCGGTGCAACGAATATTTTTAAGTATCCGGAATTAAGTGATTCTGTCAAAGCGAGTGAGCTTATATATACTTTGGAAGAAAAGCAGAGCCTTTCAGGATTGATTGCAGACCAGCAGTCGGGGAAAGACAAAGAAGCGGACGACCATGGGATTCAGGTATATATAGGAAATGAAACACCGGTTGCTTCCATGAAGGACTGCAGTGTTGTTACGGCAACCTATGAATTGCAGGACGGTTTGAAAGGGACAATCGGAATTATCGGACCAAAGCGGATGGATTATGAAAAGGTTGTAGAATCGTTAAAGACAATCCAGACGCAGATGGACGAGGTTTTTAAGAAAACATAGGAAAGGTTGGTAAGAAAGTGTCTAAAAAAGAAGAAAAGAAAAATAGCAAAGAGTCTGTCGATGATGTAAAGATGACAGAAAAAGACGCTGATGCCGCTAAAACTGCTGGAGCAGAAGACGATGGCACGCAGGCACAGAAAGAAAACACTGATGCCGAAAATCCGAAGGAAGCGAGTCAATCATCCGAATCGCAGTCTGCCGATGGAATAGATACAAAGAAAAAGGATGCGAAGGACGCATTGATTGAAGAACTTCAGGATAAAGTAAAACGCCAGATGGCGGAATTTGATAATTTCAGAAAGAGAACTGAGAAGGAAAAGTCTTCCATGTTTGAAATGGGTGCTTCCGATATGATTAAGAAGCTTCTTCCAATCGTTGATAACTTTGAAAGAGGTTTCAATTCAATTTCAGAAGAAGAAAGAGAAACACCATTTGCGAAGGGCATGGATATGGTCTATAAGCAGACCATGAAGATGTTAGAAGATTCTGATGTCAAGCCGATTGAAGCACTCGGCATGGAATTTAATCCTGAACTGCACAATGCAGTGATGCATGTGGAAGATGATTCAGTCGGTGAAGGGATTATCGTCGAAGAATTCGAAAAGGGTTACACATACAGAGAAACCGTAATCCGCCATTCAATGGTAAAGGTTGCAAATTAATCAGTAAATGATGGGCAGAAGCCCTTAAGAAAGGAAGATAACTATGGGAAAGATTATTGGTATTGACTTAGGTACTACAAACTCATGCGTAGCAGTTATGGAAGGCGGTAAGCCGGTTGTTATCGCAAACACAGAAGGTCTTAGAACAACACCTTCAATTGTTGCATTTACAAAGAACGGAGAAAGACTTGTTGGTGATCCTGCAAAGCGTCAGGCTGTAACAAATGCAGACAAGACAATTTCTTCTATTAAAAGACATATGGGTACTGATTACAAGGTGGAAATCGAAGGTAAGAAGTACTCACCACAGGAAATTTCAGCCATGATTTTACAGAAATTAAAAGCTGATGCTGAAAACTATTTAGGTGAAAAGGTAACGGAAGCCGTTATCACGGTCCCTGCTTATTTCAACGATGCACAGCGTCAGGCAACAAAGGATGCCGGTAAGATTGCAGGCCTTGATGTAAAGAGAATTATCAATGAGCCAACAGCTGCAGCTTTAGCTTACGGTCTTGATAACGAAAATGAACAGAAGATTATGGTATATGACCTTGGTGGTGGTACATTCGATGTATCTATTATCGAAATCGGTGACGGCGTTATCGAAGTTCTTGCAACAGCAGGTAACAACAGACTTGGTGGTGATGACTTTGATAATGTAATCACACAGTATATGTTAGAGGACTTCAAGGCAAAGGAAGGCGTAGACCTTTCTAAGGATACAATGGCACTTCAGAGATTAAAAGTTGCAGCAGAACAGGCAAAGAAGGAATTATCAAGCGCTACAACAACCAA
>OGNE01001225.1_pt1 | contig 11680 bp, 7 predicted proteins | sample 1573401 | NCBI WGS metagenome assembly OGNE01 (sample SAMEA2581884, study PRJEB24529) | metagenome | biome: Human gut stool | place: China | collected 2011 | reverse complement strand
AATGTGGTGGTTTCCGTTTTGTCTTGCTGTAATGATTGGCCGAGTACTACATTTAAACGATGTGATTTGAATTTTCCGCTATAAGATAAAGTGTTTTCATTTAAAAGAGTTTGTCCCTCACTCTGCCGGAACTTACCATTGTCGCGGGCTGGCGTATTGGAGTCGAATTCTTTCGGCATGAAGCTGTCTTGATTGGTTCTGCTGATATCACCCGACACACTCACTCTCAAATCGAGCCCTTTCATCAGATTTACTTGTATATATTGGTTCATCGTAAACCAACGGCGTTTAAAGTGAATGGGCACTTTCGTCGCCACGGCCAACGGGTTGCGTTGTTCTCTCACTCCTAGCCAGTCTACCAATTCACCACTAAGAGGATCATAGGGAGAGAAACAAGGATTGGTGAATAGAGCGGCTCTTAATGCACTGTAATTGTTGCTACCCGAAGAAAGGATACGGGTATAATTCATATTACTGAATGAGACTTTGGTTCCTCCTGTGATACGTTTTCCTACCTTATACAAGAAATTTGTTCTTAGATTAATCTGATTGTATTTCGTGTTGACCACTACTGGCTTAAGATCGCGATATCCGGCTGATACACCGTAAGAGAAACTATTGTTCCCACCACGTACACTTATGTCATTGCGGGTTTGATATGCTGTTCTGAATATGACGTCCTGCCAGTCCGTCGTGCGGTTGTAATAAGGGTGAAATGGGTTGACAATCCAACTTTGTTCGGCAGTCTGATTATTATTTTCACGAGCTTCTTTGTAGGCAGCACGAAATTGTTCGGCATTCATTGCATCCAGCTTGCGTGAAATGGAAACGATACTTGACGTATGACTAAGTGTAACAACAGGTGCCATTTTCTCAAACTTATTACCGCCTTTGGTTGTAATCATGACGATACCGTTGGCAGCGCGTGAGCCGTAAATAGCGGCAGAAGCTGCATCTTTTAGTACCTCGATAGATTCGATGTCATTGGGATTAATACCTGCAATGGGGCTGAAGGTAGCATCACCGTCAATAGAGGATATATTTCCGCTTTCAATCGGTGTACCGTCTATAATGTAGAGAGGTTCGCTACTCCCGTTTATCGAAGAAGCACCACGGATTTGAATCAATGATCCGGCTCCTGGTTCACCGGACGTTGATATGATTTGCATACCCGGAATTTTTCCCTGCAAAGCAGTATTGATATTTCCTCCGGAATTAGAATCCAGGTCTTTGGATGAAATAGTAGTAATGGAACCGATAACATCTCGTTTGGCTTGAGTGCCATAACCTATAACTATGACGTCCTCCAGTGAATTGTATTCTTCTTCCAGTTCAATCACGTAACTGGATTTGTTGGCTTCCAGTTTGATTGTTTTCTTTTGCATTCCGACATAACTTATTTCAAGTTCTTTGTCAGATTGTCCAACAGAGATAGTAAACTTACCGTTGATGTTAGTTACTGTTCCCCGTCTCGTCCCTTTAATGATGACATTTGCTCCAATGATTAGTTCTTGGTCGTTTTCTCCTTTTACAATGCCGGATATTTTCCGTTCTTGTGCAAAAAGGTCCATAGAGCAGAGGATGACCCCGATAAAAAATAGAAGGACTTTGTTTTTCATACTATAAATTTGAATTAAACGATTTAAGTGCTTTATGTATCTAGCGTAAGTTTACAACAAAAATAGAGGATTTGCCATTTCTTCATCAGTGGAAATACGCAAATTAGTCCTCATTTCGCGTTAATAACATCTTACGGTTTCCTCATTTCAGGCAAAAGGGTGGAACCTGGTACTAATAATTCCATAGCCCATAGAGCGCTTAAAGCTGCATATTTTGATACCGTTAATGATTCTCCGTGTACAGCTTTAGGATAATTTTCAGATAAACGTTTCATTGAACCGAATGAACTTTCAGAACCGAATGCCCAGATATATTTTAGTAAAATGGCTCTAACCTCCGGTGAATCTTGAATATTGCGCTTGTAATATAGTAGTGGTAAGGCATTTAATGTGCAGCGCCCTCCTCGGAGATACATCTCATTTTCACATCCTTTTAATAGAGGAGGAATGAAAGTCCGTTTTAGATTGTTATCTATTATTTCATTCAGGTTGTGGTCATTTAATACAGACCGGACCCAGAACAAGGCTTCAGCTTGATAGTAGCCTGAAGCGGGATACACTGCTTTTACATAATAGTTGGCATTTCTTCTGGCAATTGCTTGGTATTGTATTCGGGTCGCATCTTTTTGTAGTGCTCCCATACAAAGTTGGACTGCCAGGATATCTGCTCCGACCCAGGAAGGACCTGTCAGTACTTTTTTTCTTCCATATTCTCCCAAGCCATACATTCCTTCGTAAGCATTCCCTTTTGCAAACTCTTGAGGATCACTTATTTTTAATTGGGCGGAGCGTATGCTGTCTATATAAAACGTTTCTGCCCAGTTGAGGAATCGTGAACATAGTTTCTGATATTTTTCTTTTCGGGCATAATCTGTTATATAAGGTAAAGATTGTGCTATGGCCAGGGTTATTTGTCCGCCGTCTGCAACATTGTATCCGTCTGAATGTTCCAGATATCCCATAGGGAGTTTGCCATCTTCAGTTTGCCTGTCAGCTAGCATATCGTAAAAACGAAATGCGCAATCTTCTATTTCTTTCGGAGTTACGAGCTGGAAGTCATCATTACTTTTTAAACTGCTCATCCCATTTTGTAAGAAATGTAAATAAGCGAACATAGCTCTTACTCCATAGGCATCCCCAAAATAATGGTGGCTGATACGTCCGTCCGGGTAGAATTGCTGGTTACGTACTAGATGCCTGAAAGCATAGAGCATCGCTTTCTTTACATCTACCGAATCACAGAACACATCTGTTTCATTTCCATTGTTTTTTAGCGTTATTTGCCAGGGAAAGTGTTGGAAAGGAAAGTCTTCCGGTATTTCGGGGAGAGGTATGTAGCATTCTTTGACTTCCAGGGGAGCAATGGTAAGATCAGCTTTTTGTGATAGTTTTCCGGCAATTTCGATATTCAGTTTGCCCCTCACAGTTTGAGATAAAGGGTTTTTGACAGTAATATGTAATTGTGGTCGTATTTTCTCATTGATTACGCAGGTATTGATCTTGGTCGCAATTATTTTAGGTTTCTACAAGAGGTAATGTATGATGTTGGAAAGTGCTTGCTGACTTTCCGGCTTCTTGAGAGTTGCTGTTGGCGGAAGATCGAATGTTGCAACTGCCGAACCTTTATATTCTCCTCCGGCATATAACTCTAAATAACCGACAGGTTGCTCTGTTTTTTCGGAAGAAAGTTCTGACAGGATTGGAATGATACGACTTTCTCGTTTCTGTTTCGTATCATATTTGGCGTTGTGGTCACTTCCCATTTTGCTACCAGGATAAGTGGGGTAGTTGTTCCGTTCCCCCCGGAACGGGTCAAATAGCCATGCAGGGAAACATATATTATTTTCTTTAAAAGGAAGTTCCATTGGCTTCAAGGCAGAGGTTGGAGCATAAATATCTTTTTTATTTTTCGCTAAAGATAAACAACTGACTGCCCAGTACATTTCTTTTTCACGCCATACAGTTAGCAGGTTAACTCCGAGAGATATGGTCCTGATATTTTCAGGGCGTAGCAATGGATAAGCTTCATTCGGATTATTATAATCTTCGGGTATAAAATCAGCAAATGAAAGGGTGTATTTTTCCCATGTATCAGTTAGTTTTGTAAAGTTGTACCATTTCTTACCTGTATGATCTGTTATCTCCAACGCTAATAAATCCATATAGGGAGAACCTTTTGCATTGAATGTCAGCAGTGAGAGTTCCGGTTTTACTTTATCTTGAGCAGATATTTCTATCATCATACTGTGCATGGCCTTCTTTGTTGTAAAAAGTTCCAGAGCTTCTTTGTTATCAGGTGATGTTGTAACTTTGGTTGTAGCCTTTTCCCGATAACCGGGCAGTTCTTTCTCTTTACGATTTATTTGGTAAGAAGACCGGTCGGAAAACTTAACCAATGGAACTTCATCCGTAGCTTGTGGAGCATAGTCGAATCCTTTATCGCCGATAACGATTACATTTCCTCCAGCTGATAAATAACGGTTAATCGCAATTCGGCTTTCGGGCGGCAGCGGTGTGCTACCGGACAATAAGAGTAATTGTCCGTCGGCTGCGGATACTGCATTTAATCCTGCTCGGGTTAAATGTTTAGTTTCGACGCCATTAACACCCCGATTGATTTTTTTTGCCAGACCTTTAAGCTCGTTACCATATATTGCAATCTTTTTCTTATCATGTTGATATGAGTTTGTCGACCGGTCAGTGGGATACATACGTATCGTCTTTAGAGCAGATGATTGTCCGGATATAAAGAATAATAAGCTGATGATAAAAAGTATTCGTTTCATAATATTAGGACGTTTGATGTTCGTTAGACAAAAGTGCGTAATTATCAGGATATTACTCATTGTAAAACCGAAAAATAATATTCAAAAAACGCATTATTTCAGTTCCTTGATCTTCACGTTTTTGAACCAAACTTCATCGCCGTGATCCTGAAGAAGTATATTCCCTTCTTTGGCATTCCCGAAATTAGGCCAGTCTCTATATTTACTATATGCTACTAATGCATTCCACATATCGCTGTTACGGGTATATTCTATCAATTTAACTCCATTCAACCAATGTTCCACATGGTTGCCTTTTACAATAATGGTAGCTGTATTGAATGCTTTTTTATTGAAAGGTTTATTTTCTGGGGCCGGAATCAAATCATATACCGATCCTAATTTCCTGTTTCCTTTCACACCCAATTTTGCGTCCGGATGTTTAGCGTCATCAAGTATCTGGAATTCACAACCGATAGCAGAACCTTCGCCTTTATTCAAGTCCGGATTAACGAAATATTTAATTCCGCTATTCGCTCCTTCGGTAATTCTGAAGTCTACTTTTAGAATAAAGTTCTTATATTTACGAGTAGTCACAATATCACCACCGTTGGCAGATTCGGCACCATTACTTTTTATAACTTTCAAGAGCCCATTCTCTATCTTCCAGCCTTTTGCAGGGAAAGTAGAGAGTTTAGCTCCTCTCCATCCGTCAGTTGTCTTACCATCCCATAATAGGGTCCATCCTTCTTTTGCCTCGTCGGGCGAAATTGTATTGGCAATCAGATTCACTTCAGGTGCAGATACCGGTGTCTGATAGCGTTCTACATCCGTCGTACAAATGCGGATATTCTTCCAGCTGACTGTTTTTCCTTCATCTGCCTCATTTTTAATAGCATGCACTTGCAAAGCTATAAATCCGGAAGGCGACATATCATCCCAGATGTTAGCGCAAGGCACTCCGTTTATCCAAGTACGGATAGAATTGCCGACAGCTTCAACACGAGCCTTATTCCATGCATTGTTTTTGAAAGCGGTTTGAGCTGACGGGTTTAGCGTCAGAGGATATAGCCAGCCTCTACGTGCTTCATCGTAGATACCACCCGACCAGGCTCTTTGGGAAGGATCAATTTCAAACTGATAACCATGTACACGCCCCTTTTTAAACTCCTTTTTACTTTCACTGCGAAGCTGTACGCCGGAATTTAAACCGTCGTCTATCTTGAAGTCAAATTCAAGAATAAAGTCTCCATAGTTTTTGGATGTTGTCAGAAAAGTATTGGGAGTCCCCATTTTAGATATGCCGACAATGGTGTTATCCACAATTTTATACTCGGCTTTGCCGTTCAGTTTCTTCCATCCTTTCAGATTCTTTCCGTTGAAAAGAGGTTCCCAGTTTTGTGCACCCAAAGAAGCGGCGCAGAATAAAAGCAACGTTAATACGATATTTTTTTTCATCTATTTATGTTATTATGATAATAAATATTCTTGTTATTTCCTGTTGAATCAGCACTATAGCTTATAGAACTCATCCCAACCCTTACGAGGGGGAAGGCCCGTTAACATTGCATTGGCAAATGCATTGTTTGTAATCTGCTTTGTGCGACTGTCAAAGAACAGCTGTGTGTTGAGCCGCTGGGCCATTACCCCCAATGAGAACACCTGGCTCAAGACGCCGTTGATCTCGAAAGGCGAGCGTGTTTTTTCAACTCCTTTACAAGCCAACAGGAAGTTCTCGAAGTGGTTGGGTGGGCTTTGGGGAACTTCCGGCAGTTTACCCGCCATTTCTTTGGCCTTTTCTTCGGGAATAATAGACAGGGTGCTTCCGTGACTGCCACCTTTGAAAATCAGATCTTTGGTATAAATGATCTTTCCCGGGTTCAACTTTGATTTGGGTGTATTCCCTTGATTTGTTACAGGAATGTTCGGATCCAGCCCTGAAACTCCATAACCGGCAGGGATCGGAGGGAGATTGTCCAGACCGTCATACCAGGTAATATCTACCGGAGGCATTCCTTTACGTTGCGGGAAGCGGAAGAGAATCGTGGAAGAATAAGGGAAGAAATAATCATTGTGCCCTTCTTGATACTGTAAGGTCACTTCATAAGGCAGTCCCAGTTCAAGGAACTCGTGCACTGTATCCAGGATATGTGCTCCCCAGTCACCTAATGCACCCATTCCGAAGTCATACCAGCAGCGCCATTGTCCCTGATGATAATCCTTGTTGTATTCGTGGTAAGGAACAGCCCCGAGCCAGGTATCCCATTCCAAATCCTTCGGTAGTTGCTGCCCGGCGGGAAGTTTGTAAATGTTTGTATCCCATTTGTGCCAACGGCGCGGATTGTTCATGTGGGCGTCGACAGCAGTCACATCTTTGATGATACCTGCATCCATCCAAGCCTTAAACTGGAAATAGTTTGCTTCAGAGTGTCCCTGGTTTCCCACCTGAGTAGCCAGGTTGGGACGTTTGAGCGCGGCCTGCATCAGCAACTCCGCTTCATAGAACGTACGTGCAAGTGGTTTCTCCACATATACATGTTTCCCGGAGGCCAAAGCCAGCATACTGATCGGGAAATGCGAATGGTCGGGAGTGGCAATTGCCACGGCATCAAATTCATTTCCGGCTTTGTCAAACATCTGACGGAAGTCCCGGAAACGTTTCGCTTTTGGATATTTAGCCATCACCTTTTGCGTGTGTTTGGCTCCCATATCTACATCACACAAGGCTACCACTTCTACCATACCTGTCCGTTCAAAATCGCTGATGATCTGTCCCCCGCGGTTTCCGATGCCGACATAGGCAATCTTTACCTTTTCACCCTTTGCTTTTTGGGGAGAAAAAGTTTGAGCATTCAGTACGTCACCGGCTCCCAGTGCCAACCCGGCAGAAGCCATAGACATTGTTTTCAAAAAATCTCTTCGTGTTACCATTGTTTCAGTTGTCTTTTTATAAAATCAGATATTTCATTCATATAGTTGAGTGCAACGTAATTGTATTCGGCATGTCCTCTGTTTTTCATGATATATAGCATTGAATTTGTATTCCCAATATCTTTCATTCGTTGTTGGATGGCATATCCGTATTTTACACTGATTAATTTATCCCGGTCTCCGTGAAGGGTAAGTACTGGAGGTGAGGAAGCTGTTATAATTTCAGGATTTTCTATTGCTCCCCATAGATTAATTACAGCTTTAATTTTGATTGTTTTCGGTTGCCGGACGTAAACTGTGTGAAGTGCTGTTATAGCACCCGCAGATCCTCCGCAGAGTGCTACGGAATGAGAATCCAAATGATATTTGTCTGCATTCTTTTTTAACCATTTCAATGCTTTAGCGGCATCTGCCGAGGCGTCTTCGATAGATTTTTGTATTAACGGATGAAACTTCTTGTCAGAAGGGAGTCCGTTGCTCATTTGTGATTGGCATGAAAGACCACTTATCTTGTGGTACTTCATTCTTAGGTAGTAATTTATAGAGACTACGGCAAATCCTCTGTCTATCATTGCTTTGCAAATAGGACTAAGACCTGATTTTCCATATTTATCTCCACCTGAAAAACCGCCGCCATGGATGAAGATAAAAACGGGGAATCCATTTTGAGGTGGTTTCTGATTTGGGAGATAAATATCTAGTAATCTGTCAGAGGAACGATCTTTGGGAGAAATATCACTTCTTTGGTTTCCGTAGCGGATGTCCTTGATATATCGTCCCGGTTCTGTATATGTTCCGTCTGCTTTCGTTATTCCTTGTGCAAAACAATTGAAAGTACACATTAAAAGAATAATAAATAGAGAGGCGGTTAACCTGGGTTTCCATTGGGTGTTTTTCATTGCATGATATTTTTATATTAAATTGTTGATTTGGAAATTTAATTTTCTGGTAATAGACTCTTTAGAACGGCTGACTGGTTAATGATACAAAAGTATCCTGTTTCAAAGACAATGGCAGTGGCAAAAACGAAAATCTATCTTCAAAAAGCGACTTATTTAATGCGGTTTGAAGAACTCTCTATGACTATGTGCACTTTTGATAGGAAAATGAACGCCTATAAAACGAAAAATGCAAGTACATTACTTTTCGGGTATCTGTCTTGCTTTAGTTGTTTTGGCCTTTTTCTCACGGTATTCCAGAGGAGAACAGCCTTTGAACTTCTTGAAAATACGCGAGATATTGTTATAGTCTTTGAATCCTGCGTCTACTGCGATGTCTGCCAATGGGCGATTGGTCGTAAGCAGTAAGTCTGCCAGATGATCAACTCGGCAATTCAGAATATACTGATATATAGAAGTATTCATCGCATGTTTGAATTTCACCTCAAAGTTTCTGCGCGATAACGGAATGTTGGCAAGCAAAGATTCTATCGTCAGGTCGGAGCTGTAATGTGCATCTATATATTTCACTACTTCGAGAATATAAGGGTCTTTAATATTGTGCTTCTCCGTCGATTGGCGTAGTTCGATGCGGATGGGGTTGATAACAATATTGAAAGTGCCTTCATGTTCCTTCTTTATTTGTTGGTGGATGAGTCTGCCGATAGAATAGCCTCCTCTTTCTACTTCGAGCTCTATGGATGAAATAGGCGGGTCGGAAATATTACACATCAGTTCGTCGTTATCTACACCCAATAGAGCGATTTCTTCGGGGATATGAATGTTGTTCATCCGGCAAGTTTCAGAAATGAACAGGGCGTGCGCATCATCACAACAAAATAGAGCGACTGGCTTTGGGAGTTGCTGCAACCATTGGCTTACTTCCATTCTTATCTCGTCTTCCTGCTTATCCGATTCGAAACTGAAAAATTCGCCTCCGATACGTTTTACCTCCTGCCGATAACCTTCGCAGCGTTCGTCAGACCAAACAACTCCTTTAACACCGAAATAAGCAAAATTGCGAAACATCCGTTTGGCAAAAAACTGGGCTGCCATTCTTCCCGTACCTTTATAATCACCTGTCAGATTAGAGTAAGTGACGCTCCGGTGATGATAGTTTTGTAGTACTACCGGAATATTCAGCTCCTTCTGCAAATCGATCGTGTCGTTGTTCCATTGCCCGATAATGGCGTCGGCTTTCCATTCTTTCGCCCATCTTAAAATGCCTTGTTCACCATGCATTGCGCTATAATAAGAAGGCAGCCGGTAAAAGAGCCAGGGTCCGTTTTCTTTGGAGTATTGGACAAGTCCCCGTAGCAGTTTCCTGTCAAATTCGCTTGAATAGTCTATCAATAGAAGAATCTTAATCATAGTTCTATGTTTTTCTTTAGTATAATGTAGGGATGCACAAATATAGAAGAATTCTTTTGTTCTCTCGCAATAAAGACTTAATTTTGTTGCAGCCAACACTTATCTGACACCCGGGTCTCATGAGCACTGACACCCGGGTGTTGGTATGTTTGACACCCGGGTGTCAACACCATTGAGACCCGGGTGTCAGATAGAACGCGAGTATAAACGAAAAAAGAAAGGAGTATAAACGATGGCAGTGCCTTATGTAGTGAGAAAAAAAGCCGATTTAACATCGGGAGAAAGAAAAGAATTATGGTATGGTGTACCCAAAAAACTGATAGATCCGATTCGGAATAGAGAATTTGCCGAGTACATGGAAAAACGGAGTGGATTTCATCGCGGGCAGATAGATGGTATATTGACGGAAATGGTTGATGCTATCCGTAGTCTGTTGTCTATCGGACAGCCGGTTACTATCGAAGGACTTGGCACATTTCATACGTCACTGACCAGTCCGGGATTTGAACGCCCCGAACAGGTAACTCCGGGAAAAGTGTCCGTTTCACGTGTCTATTTCGTGGCTTGTCCTGAATTTAGCCGGGAAGTGAAAAAGATGAAATGCATGCGTATTCCTTTTAATCTATATATGCCCGAAGAGATGCTGACCAAAGAAATGAAGAAAGCGGACCGGGAGCAGGAGCGGGAAGAATATGAGCGTATGGTGGCACCGGAAATCGATGAAGAAGTTCAGGAATAAGATAAATTAATACCCTCCCTGTCTTATTTATGAGATAAATCCCTATCTTTGTGGCACTTTTTACGAAAAAAGCAAATTCAAATTAATAGATATAGAAAAGAAAATGGCACAAGAAGACGTTTTTAAGAAGCTTGTATCGCATTGCAAAGAGTATGGTTTCGTATTCCCTTCGAGCGATATCTACGACGGACTAGGCGCTGTGTATGACTACGGTCAGATGGGCGTTGAATTGAAAAATAACATCAAGAAATACTGGTGGGACAGCATGGTGCTGTTGCACGAGAACATTGTCGGTATCGACTCTGCCATCTTTATGCATCCTACTATCTGGAAGGCTTCCGGACACGTAGACGCATTCAATGACCCTTTGATTGACAATAAAGACTCTAAGAAACGTTATCGTGCTGACGTGTTGATCGAAGATCAGCTGGCTAAGTATGACGATAAAATCAATAAAGAAGTAGCGAAAGCTGCCAAGAGATTCGGCGAATCTTTTGATGAGGCTCAATTCCGTTCTACCAACGGACGTGTATTGGAGCATCAGGCAAAACGCGACGCACTTCACACTCGCTTTGCTAAAGCTCTGAACGACGGTAATCTGGAAGAATTGCGTCAGATCATTATTGATGAAGAAATCGTATGCCCGATCTCCGGTACAAAGAACTGGACAGAAGTTCGTCAGTTTAATCTGATGTTCTCTACTGAAATGGGTTCTACTTCCGAAGGAGCCATGAAGATTTATCTTCGTCCGGAAACTGCACAAGGTATTTTTGTAAACTACCTCAATGTACAGAAGACGGGTCGTATGAAAGTTCCTTTCGGTATCGCACAGATTGGTAAGGCTTTCCGTAACGAAATCGTTGCCCGTCAGTTCATCTTCCGTATGCGTGAGTTCGAACAGATGGAAATGCAGTTCTTTGTAAAACCGGGAACTGAACTTGACTGGTTCAAGAAATGGAAAGAAATCCGTTTGAAATGGCATAAAGCTCTTGGCTTCGGCGATGCAAGCTATCGTTATCACGATCACGATAAACTGGCTCACTACGCAAATGCCGCTACTGATATCGAATTCCTGATGCCGTTCGGATTCAAAGAAGTGGAAGGTATCCACTCTCGTACTAACTTCGACTTGTCTCAACATGAGAAGTTCTCCGGCAAGAGCATCAAATATTTCGATCCGGAACTGAACGAGTCTTATACTCCGTACGTAATCGAAACTTCTATCGGTGTTGACCGTATGTTCCTCAGTATCATGAGTGCATCTTATTGCGAAGAACAATTGGAAAATGGTGAAAGCCGTGTTGTATTGAAATTGCC
>OGNE01001201.1_pt1 | contig 11906 bp, 10 predicted proteins | sample 1573401 | NCBI WGS metagenome assembly OGNE01 (sample SAMEA2581884, study PRJEB24529) | metagenome | biome: Human gut stool | place: China | collected 2011 | reverse complement strand
CATTGATTAAGAGTCAATTGCTCTACCAGCTGAGCTAAGAGTGCTTGTTTCTCGTTTGCGGTTGCAAAAGTATGGCTTTTATTTTATACTACCAAATAAACAGACCTGTTTTTTACTCTTTTTTTCTCACATTTATTCAAACTCATAGAGCTCCGAAGGCGTATTTCTCTTTAAAGCAAGTAGTTGCACATCTTTCCCGACAATAATACCTTTACTCTTCAATTTCCACTCAACTGTCTTATATGCTAACTCCGGATGATTATTATCTTTACTCAGATGGCAAAGCCAAATATAACGAAGATGCTCCATTATGTTTTCCGCAAGAAAGTTGGCGGTATCTATATTGCTCATATGACCTGTTTTACTTGAGATACGCTCTTTCAGATATGTCGGATAAGGTCCCATACGAAGCATTTCTTCATCATAATTAGCCTCAATGATCAGATAGTGGGCTTTGCAAATATATCGGGCAGCGGTTGGAGTAATCTCTCCCAAGTCGGTAAGGAATGAAAAAACCTTTCCGTCAATTTCTATACAATAACCTACATTATCTGTTCCATCATGCGGAACTTCAAAAGACTCGATACGAAAATCTTCCAATTGCATCGGTTCTTCTTTTTCCAAATAGCGTACAGAACCATGCAACTTTTCTGTCATACAATAGCTTTTATTGATTCCTGCATGTACACGTGCCGTAGTATATACCGGAATATTCAATTTCTCACCTAAATGTCCTACAGCTTTAATATGATCGGCATGATCGTGAGTAATAAATACTGCACGTATTGAGTCCATAGTCACATTTATGTCCTTCAGTGATTTTTTAATGGTACGAATTCCAATACCCGCATCAATGAGTATGCCGTATTTTTCGGTACCTAGATAATAGCAGTTTCCACTACTGCCACTGGCCAGGCTTATAAATCTAATCTTCATTATTCTCTTCTTTTTAATGCAAATTGCCGGCAACTTTTATGGCAAATTGTCGGCAAATATACATAAAAAAGGAAACAATCAGACGTTAGTTTTCTTCTTTTTATCGATGAAATCAGTGATTTTTGCAAAAATAAGCAAAGCAATTGCTGCAACCAAACCGATTGCCGCAAAGTAATACCAGATGTAATGTGCATTCACACTGGCAACTTCCCAGGCCTCTCTGGATTCAAACAAAGTTGGATCCGGACAATACTTGGTCAGCAGAACGCCGGCAAGACCAAATCCGAAAATGGAAGATAAAAAAGAATGAAGATGACTAAACCCTAAATACATACCTTCCTCACCTTTAGGAGCCTGGAGAGAAAAATATTCCAGATAACGGGGAGATATAAAACATTCTGCCAAACCTTGAACTACAATACCGGCAATCATCATCAATGTAATGTTGCTCATTCCAGAAACAACTTCATTATCCAAAAGATTGCCGCATGCCATCAATAGAGCAGAGACCGGAATCAGAAACATACCAATATTCATTGAGGTAATGGCACTTCGTTTTGCCATCCAACGAGTTACAAAACTAACACAACATACTACAACAAAAGGATTTACATTAGCAATCCATCCCGGTTTGGCTGTTTCACCTGCCATACGAATTACATACTTTGGCATCGTAGCATAAAGTTGGTGCTGCACCATCCAAAATCCCGTGATAATAAGTATTAGAATCAATAAACGCCAATTGGTGACAATACGCAAGAAACCTTGTCCGATCTCACGCATACTTTTTCCTTCTCCTACGGTGTGAGTTGATTTATACAAAAAGAAAACAGCCAACAAAGCAATGAGAGTCATAAATCCGGAGAAATAGTTTATGTAAATATATGCCTGATCACCAATCATATTTCGGAGAGGATCGATAACTGTTTTTCCGGTAAAAGCACCGATGTTAACCATCATGTAAAAAATAGAATATCCACGTGCACGGGTAGCCTCGGTTGTTTCCTTGGCAACAGAAGCCGAAATAACAGACTTAATAAATGAGCCGCCTATCATGATTATAAATAAAACCGGCACTATCAACCAACGGAAAACGCTATCTGTCAATCCACTAAAATGGGTACTTGCCCCATAGCTCACCAACCCGGTACTTTCAAGCAATGTAGGCAATACTCCTAAACCAAAGTATCCGGCAGTTAATAACGAAAAGGCAACAAGCATTGATTTACGAAAACCAATCTTATCGGCATATGCTCCGGTAAAAATAGGAAGCAAGTATAATCCACCGGAAAAAAGACCGGAAATCATACTTGCTTCGAAATCATTAAAACCTAAAATAGTAGATAAGTAAATAGTGAGAACGATAAACACAGCATAGTAAGCCATGCGTTCAAACAGTTCGACTGTGTTGCTGACATAAAAGGCTCTTGTGAACCCTTTGGCAGCAGGCTGAGGGGAATTGTTCATTTATGTTTTTCTTTTTTTAAATTGATAATAGGACGCAAAGATAAGATTTTCTGCCAATGCGACACCCACACATCTAAAATAAAAGCCGGAAAAAGGCTTGCAAAGCGAATTCCCGACTCAGTTTATTGTAACAGATAAGATGACACTAATTAAAAATGAAAAAAGTTTTTAGCATTAAAATAACTGATATCTTCAACCATCTGACAGACACGCTCCATTTCCGATAAAGGTATCTCACCGTTTTCCACATCACACCCCAATAAATTACATAAAGTACGACGAAAATATTCATGACGAGGATAGGAGAGGAACGAACGAGAATCCGTCAACATTCCCACAAAGCGGCTCAATAATCCAAGAAGAGAAAGAGCATTTAATTGCCTTTCCATTCCATCCTTCTGATCAAGAAACCACCATCCCGACCCGAACTGAATCTTACCAGGTATACTCCCATCTTGAAAATTACCTATCATGGTGGCAATTACTTCGTTTGCACAAGGATTCAGATTATACAGAATTGTTTTAGTCAACTTACCTTTTGAATTCAGCCGATCCAGGAATTTACTCATGGCTTTAGCCGTAGCAAACTCACCTATTGAATCAAATCCCGTATCAGGACCCAACTGCTTGAACATTCGGCTGTTATTGTTCCGAATAGCACCGTAATGAAATTGTTGTGTCCATCCTTTTTCCCAGTCCATTTCACCGAGCACAATTAACATTGCCGATTTAAACTTCAAAACTTCTTCTTTTGTCAGTTCCGAACCGCCGTATATTTTATTGAAAATAGTTTTAATCTCACCTTCCGTATAGTCCTCAGCATAAAATTCTTCGATCCCGTGATCAGACAGCTTACACCCTTGCTCTGCAAAATAGTCGTGACGTTTACGTAAAGCTAAGATCATATCATTATAGTCAGAAATAGTAATCTCACTTATTTCTGACAATTTTTCTATATAAGTGCGAAAATCTGAAGGAACTTCCACAGCCATAACTTTATCCGGACGCCATGTGGGGAGCATCTTGATTTCAAATCCACTTTCGCGAGTTCTAATATGATATTCCAATGAATCGATAGGATCATCCGTTGTACATACGGTTTCCACATGATAACGCCGCATCATTCCGCGGGCAGAATATTCCTGAGAAGAAAGTTTCTCATTACATTCATCATAAATTTCACGTGCTGTTTTCGGATTTAGTACTTTATCAATACCAAATGCAGTTTTCAGTTCCAAATGCGTCCAGTGGTACAGTGGATTACGGAAAGTATATGGGACCGTTTCTGCCCATTTCTCAAATTTCTCCCAATCTGACGTTTCTTTACCGGTACAAAAGCATTCATCCACACCATTGGAACGCATGGCACGCCATTTATAATGATCACCGCCTAGCCATATTTCAGTTAAGGACTTAAACCGATAATCATCCGCTACCATTTGGGGATTTAAATGACAATGATAATCAATAATTGGCATCTTAGCCGCATGATTATGATATAATTCCTGAGCCGTTTCGGTTTGAAGCAGGAAATTTTTATCCATAAAATTTTTCATTCTTTTGTGCTTTTATTGTATAGAATAATTATCTAAGATATAACCAAGATTACACTATTGATTATAAGCAAAATACCTTCTATTTATATTTTGATTTCATCAATCGTTATCGAACACAAAATTAAAAAAATTACTTAGAGATACAAAAATAAACCGGATATTTATAGGATTTTGGTCTTAAAATAAGAAAGGAAAAACGTTTTATCAGAATGAAGGTTACAGGATGTTAACTTCCTACCTCCAATGAAGTTGACTTCCTATTTCCAAGAAGTTAACTTCCTACATATAGGATGTTAATATCGTATTCTTAAGATGTTAACTTCTTAAAATACGGATATCCCAAATGTTTGGTGTGCACCGCATACTACTGCTTATACCTTCTAATAGGAGGTCAAATTTCTTCTTTTTTTGCAGCACGAAGGATAAGAGTAGTGGCCCCAATAGTAATAATGGCTCCGTCATCAATGCGAATACGGTCTTTATCCCCCAAGATCTCGTTCATCAAGAAAGTTCCGGTCAGGCTTGGGGCATCACGAAGAGTATAAACCAATTTTCCTTGTCTGTTACGCTTCACATTAATAATGCAGTGGCGTCTGTCCATACTCATATCACCGGTTTCAATCGGAGTATTAATATCTGTACCTACACAACGGCGGCCAATGATATTATCACCTTCTTGCAGAGGTAAGACTTGCTTGAAACCGAAGACATTTTCAATGACAACGATACAGCCAAACTCTTCTTTATATACATCTTCATCCAATTTCTCTTCCTTACGAGGAGCCTTCATCTTACTCTTCCCCAGACGAATACTGAATTGCTTACCACAGTGTTCACATACAAAAACCAATGACTGGCCTTCGCTATATTTAGTTTCATCAAAAGAAAGATAGTTCTCACATTTAGGACAAAGAATTCTTTTCATTATAAAATATTTATTTAGCTAACATCCAGGCGTTCTTATAAGCCTCGTTCTCTCTTAATTTCAACAGTTGACGGTTGGCATCTTCACGATCGGCACATGACATAATACTCACGCGAATCTTACCGTCACCCGTCAATACTTTGGCACCTGTATATCCCTTGGCTTTAAGTTCACCTGCCATCGCCTCCGCATCTTTCGTATTAGCTACGCTGGCAATAATTATATGATATGGAAAAGTTTTTTCCACAACCTTGGTTTCGGTTGCTTTCATTGTCTTTTCCGGTTGGTTAACTTTCACTTCTTTTACCGCAACCGGCTTTACTACAGATGCTTTACGAACAGTGGACGACTTTTTCTTCGCAGTTGCCGGTTTGGTTTGTGGGATGGCATCAACTGATTTTAGCATAACCGGAGTCATTGCCACCGATTGTTTCTCTATCTTTTCAAACAAATCAGTTGGAAGTAGCCGGGCATAATTTCCTTTTTCAATATATGTATTCTCTACCGGTGTTGACATAAAGAAAAACAATGCAACCGCTGCAATCATAGCTACGGCATTTCTCAAAAAGGCCCAGTTCGCTCTGAATTCATAACTTGTCTTTTTCTTAAGAACAGTCGGAAGAATTTGTTCTTTCTCCGGACGTCGCAAAGCCGACAACTCCTTCATCTCAAACGAGTCGAGCCCATAGAGGTAAGGAGTGGTAATTTTATTGTCGTAAGGAACAAACTCGTAAGTATTATGAATGGTATAGCGGATTTCTCCAATATTAGGAAGATCAGTTTTTCCATCCTCATGCAGAGCGGAGATAAGTTCTGCCACCTCTTTTTCTACCATTTTCGTAGCATCCGAGAAGTTAGTATCGTACACAGCCATATAAGATTGTACTAAGACACCATCATTCAACGTCAATTGAGGATTGAAACCAATAGTACGGGTAGGCGGGAGGAATAAATTCTCTTCAGCCACTCTCATAGCAGGAGCGTAGTGAGCTATAAATCCACCAAAACCGGGAACGATCACACAATCATTCTCTAATAATAATACTTCAATATGCTGTGCCAATTCAATCATGTGTGCAAAATTAACTGATTAATTCAAGATATGCCATAAAACCGCACATTTTATTATTAACAAATGCTAAACGCTGGCTTCCTTTCTTAGCCATCTATAACTGTCATATTAGAAAAAATGCCTACTTTTGCGCTACTTAATAATATCATCAGAAACGAATGAATTATATACAAACAGAAATAGATGGTGTGTGGATCATTGAACCGAAGATTTTTTTCGATCCGCGCGGATATTTCATGGAAGCATTCAAGCAACAGGAATTTGATGCTACTATCGGACAGATAAATTTTATACAAGATAATGAATCTCAATCTTCATTCGGCACGTTACGCGGACTCCATTATCAAAAAGGAGCCTATAGCCAAGCCAAACTAGTGCGTGTCATCAAAGGTGAAGTGCTGGATGTGGCTGTCGATTTAAGAAAGTCATCACCTACATTTGGAAAGCATATCAGCGTATTGTTAAGCGACGAAAATAAACGCCAGCTTTTTATTCCCCGTGGGTTTGCCCATGGATTTTTAGTGAAAAGCGAAATAGCTATCTTTACTTATAAGGTAGATAATATATATGCCCCCCAATCTGAGGCTTCTATCCTATACAATGATCCGGCATTGGCTATCGACTGGCCTATTGCCGATTCTCAACTTGTCATGTCAGAGAAAGACAAGCAGGCAGGAGCCTTTCGGGAAGCAGAATATTTTGAATAGAAACCCTCAATAAATAAAAGAACATGAAAATTGCAATTGTCGGAACCGGATACGTAGGTTTGGTCACAGGAACCTGTTTTGCGGAAATTGGCGTGGATGTTACTTGTGTTGACACCAACAGCGAAAAAATAGAGGCGCTTAAAAAGGGGATTATCCCCATTTATGAAAATGGATTGGAAGAAATGGTCATCCGCAATACCAAAGCCGGTCGACTAAAATTTACGACTTCACTGGAAAGTTGCCTGGATGATGTAGAAGTAGTGTTCTCTGCTGTCGGAACCCCACCTGATGAAGATGGAAGTGCTGATTTGAGTTATGTACTCGCTGTGGCACGTACCATTGGACAAAACATGAAGAAATACAAACTTGTAGTCACCAAAAGTACCGTACCTGTAGGTACAGCATGCAAAGTTCGTAATGCCATTCAGGAAGAATTAGACAAACGGGGTGCCAAAATAGAATTTGATGTAGCTTCCAATCCTGAGTTTCTGAAAGAGGGTAATGCAGTCAATGACTTTATGAGTCCTGACCGTGTTGTAATCGGTGTGGAATCGGAACGTGCAGAAAAATTAATGACTAAGCTATATAAGCCATTCATGCTAAATAATTTCCGCGTGATATTCATGGATATTCCCTCTGCCGAAATGACCAAATATGCCGCAAACTCAATGTTGGCTACTCGTATCAGTTTCATGAACGACATCGCTAATCTGTGTGAGTTAGTAGGAGCTGATGTAAATATGGTGCGTAGCGGTATCGGTTCGGATACCCGTATCGGACGTAAGTTCCTTTATCCAGGCATTGGTTATGGTGGGTCATGTTTCCCCAAAGACGTAAAAGCTTTGATAAAGACAGCAGAACAGAATGGATATCAGATGCGTGTGTTACAGGCAGTAGAAGAAGTGAACGAAAATCAGAAAAGCCTGTTATTCGACAAACTGGTAAAACAATATAATGGAAATCTGGAAGGTAAAACAGTTGCATTGTGGGGATTGGCATTCAAACCGGAAACAGATGATATGCGCGAAGCACCTGCATTGGTCCTAATTGACAAACTGTTGAAAGCCGGCTGCAAAGTACGGGCCTATGATCCCGCAGCAGCAAATGAATGTAAAAGACGAATCGGCGAAACCATATACTATGCACGCGACATGTATGATGCGGTTTTGGATGCTGATGCTTTGATGCTGGTAACCGAATGGAAAGAATTTCGTCTGCCTTCGTGGGCCGTTGTGAAAAAAACAATGTCACAACAGGTAGTCATGGACGGACGTAACATTTATGATAAAAAAGAAATGGAAGAACAGGGTTTTATTTACCATTGTATCGGCAAATAATACCTTATACCACCGCATCCTCACAAACCTGATAACAGAGCTGAAAAGTTAAGAGTTTTTTTGTAACCCCCAATTTACTTTTCAGCTCTTTTTTTATATCTTTATCGATATAAATGAGTAATTTTGCACAAAATTAAACAGATGATAAAGTACATTGCAACATTGTTACTGACGGTCTTATTCGTAGCATGCAATAATGGCAAAGGACAACAGCCCTCTGAAGAAAATGAAGACCCCAAGGCCAAAGAGATTCTCCAAGGCATTTGGCTTGATGATGAAACTGAAACTCCCTTGATGCGCATAATAGGAGATACGATTTATTATTCCGATGCTCAAAGTGCTCCGGTTTATTTCAAAATCCTAAAAGATACGCTCTATACCTATGGCAAAGACGTAACCCACTATCAAATTGACAAGCAGAGTGAATATTCTTTTTGGTTCCATTCTCTGGCTGATAATATTATCAAGCTCCATAAGTCGGAAGATCCTAATGATACATTGGCATTCTCTTTTAAGTCGGTTGAAATCATTCCGACCTATACAGAAGTCACTAAGAAGGACAGTGTGGTAATGTTCGATGGCGTCCGCTACAGAGCCTATGTATACATCAACCCCTCACAAATGAAAGTAGTGAAAACAACTTATTCGGAAGATGGTATCAGTATGGACAATATTTACTATGACAATGTAATGCATATATGTGTGTATGAAGGCAAAAAAAGTTTATATGCCAAGGACATTACCAAGCAAATGTTTGTAGATGTAATTCCAACAGATTTTCTGCAACAGGCCATTCTATCTGATATGAATTTTACAGGAATTGACCGCAAAGGCTATCATTATCAAGCACTCGTCTGTATTCCGGAAAGTCCGGTATGCAATCTTGTGAATCTTACCATCAGTTTCGATGGAAAACTAAATATAACGGCTGCAAAATATAAATAAACCGACCTGACCGAAGAATTACAAATAGCAAAAAGAGTATTAAGAGAAAAAGGGCAGAAAAGCTTTACGCTTATCTTCTGCCCGATCTGGGTGCCGTAGAACGTCCACCGTTATTATTTTTTCTATTTCCGTTCCGGAAGTTTCTTCCTCCTCTTCCTGCGTTAGTATACGAACGAGGATTATATTGAGGAGCTTCCCCCAATTCAGCCGGTACCGGTATCTTATAAATTTCTTTTTCGAGGAAATTCTCGATATTCTTAAAATTAGTTTGTTCTTTCTCATTCACAAACGTGAGGGCAACTCCATCATTGTTCGCACGTGCAGTACGTCCGATGCGGTGAACATAATCTTCACTGTCATGTGGAACATCGAAATTAATCACCAACCGGATATCATCAATATCTATCCCTCTGGATACAATGTCTGTAGCGACCAAAATATTGATACGTCCCGATTTGAATTCATGCATAATAAATTCACGCTGTACCTGCTCAAGATCAGAATGCATTTCTCCAACATTCAACTTCATCATTTTCAGCGCCTTTGCCACTTCTTTTACTTTTATCTTTGAAGATGCAAAAATGATAACTCTTTCGGGCACCTCTTCCGCAAACAAGCTTCTTACAATACCCAATTTCTGATTTTCGTAACAGACATAAGCAGCCTGAACAATTTTTTCAGCAGGTTTCGATACGGCCAGTTTGACTTCAGCAGGGTTATTCAGGATAGTATTGGCCAATTGCTGAATCTTAGCTGGCATGGTAGCGGAAAACATAATCGTCTGGCGTTCTTTTGGCAAATATTTTACGATCTGCATAATATCCTCGTAGAACCCCATATCAAGCATACGGTCTGCTTCATCAAGCATAAAATAAGAAACCCGGGATAAATCAACGTATCCCAGACTCAGATGTGCAATCAGGCGTCCCGGTGTAGCTATAACCACATCGGCACCAAGCATCAAGCCTTTTTTCTGCTGCTCAAAAAGTATTCCGTCATTTCCTCCGTAAACAGCCACACTTGAAACAGGCATAAAATAAGAGAAGCCCTCCATTTGTTGATCTATTTGTTGGGCCAGTTCACGGGTAGGTGACATAATCACACAGTTGATGGCATCTTCCGGATGTCCACCTTCCGACAATTTATTCAATATAGGCAACAAAAAGGCAGCCGTCTTACCGGTTCCTGTCTGCGCTACAGCGATTAAGTCTCTACCTTCGAGTATTACCGGGATCGCTTGTTCTTGTATAGGAGTACATTCCTCAAAAGGCAGAGCGTCGAGTGCTCCAAGGACATTGTCATTTAATTGTAATTCGGAAAACTTCATCGTTTATTTTATTTGCTCGCAAAGATAGAAAATTCACTACGTAGTACAAATTTTTCGGGTTCTTTTATTCTTTCCACTCTTACATATTCAAATAAGAGTCCTTAAATCCCAGGAAGTAAAGTACGCCATCAAGCCCAATCGTATTAATAGATTGTTTGGCATTGGCCACAACTTTGGGTTTTGCATGAAAGGCAATGCCAAGACCGGCAACTCCCAACATAGGAAGATCATTAGCTCCATCCCCAACAGCAATGGTTTGAGCGATATCTACTTTTTCTACCTGAGCGATCAATCGCAGCAGTTCCGCTTTACGCTTTCCATCTACCACATCTCCCAAATAACGCCCCGTCAGCTTGCCGCCTACAATCTCAAGTTCATTGGCATATAAATAATCAACACCGTATTTCTTCTGCAAATACTGTCCAAAGTAGGTGAAACCTCCCGAAAGGATAGCAATCTTATAACCATACTTCTTCAGAACATACATCAAGCGATCCACCCCTTCAGTTATTGGCAGACTCTCGGCAATTTCCTGCATTACAGATTCGTCCAGTCCTTTCAGCAGTGCAACCCGCTCACGAAAACTTTCCGTAAAGTCAAATTCTCCCCTCATGGCACGTTCCGTAATTGCTTTTACTTCAGCAACTACACCGGCACGTATAGCAAGTTCGTCAATTACTTCGGTTTCTATTAATGTAGAGTCCATATCGAAACAGATCAGGCGGCGCATACGGCGATACATATTATCCAACTGGAAAGAGAAATCCATTTCAAGTTCACTGGCCAATTTCATCAACTGTCCCTGCATAGCTTCTTTATCCCGGGGAGTACCGCGAACCGAGAATTCAATACAGGCTCGGGTATGCATTTTACGCTCATCCAATGGAATACGTCCGGTCAGACGTTTGATGGCATCAATATTCATGTCCTGCTCAGCTAAAATACGGGTAACCGCCGCAATCTGACGAGCCGTAAGTTTACGTCCCAGCAATGTAAGGATATAGCGGTTCTTACCTTGCATATTCACCCAGCTTTCATACTCTTCTTCGGTAATCGGATAGAAACGAATGGTTACTCCCAAGGAAGATGCCTTAAAAAGCAACTCTTTCATCATAAATCCCGAGAGTTGTTCCTCAGTCATACAGAGAATGCCCAGTGAAAGGGTGTTATGAATATCTGCCTGACCAATATCCAGGATAGTGGCATCGTATTTTGCCAATATCTCTGTTACGGAGGCTGTAAGTCCCGGACGATCTTCACCGGTAATACGAATCAGAATTAATTCTGTTTTTGATGGTTGCATAGCTGAATGTTCATTAAGTATCCTGCAAAAGTAGGGGAAAATTCCCAGTATTTATGCTAAATAACATAAAAAACTGCACTTAAAAAGAGAGAAAATTACTTGTTTATTTGGAAGTTGGAATAATATTTACTTACCTTTGCACCCGGTTTCTGAATTAAAGGCCTTGACAGTCAACAGATTCCTCTCTGTTGTGCCTAAAAAGACGATGTTTCGGGGAGAGACCACTGTTTTAGAGGACAGTCCCGGATAGTATTAACTAAAACCGAATTACATGAGGCATGTAAAATGGATTTTTGTTGTATTACTAATTTGTTCCTTGACCGCTTTCGTT
>OGNE01001189.1_pt1 | contig 12015 bp, 7 predicted proteins | sample 1573401 | NCBI WGS metagenome assembly OGNE01 (sample SAMEA2581884, study PRJEB24529) | metagenome | biome: Human gut stool | place: China | collected 2011 | reverse complement strand
ATACCACCAAATCTGTTTGGTTCCAAGGGAGATTTGCTTTTACATGTTCATATGCATATAATCACATTGAGCGTAATGCTGAATGGTTGGCAGCTGCGAAAAGCACTCTCGATTTCATAGAAGCGCATTGTTTTGATACGGATGGACGTATGTTTTTTGAAGTAACCGAGACCGGATTACCTATTCGTAAACGTCGTTATGTCTTTTCTGAAACATTTGCTGCTATTGCAATGTCCGAATATGCCATTGCATCAGGAGATCATAGTTATGCTGTAAAAGCTTTGAAATTGTTCAATGATATCCGTCACTTCCTTTCGACTCCGGGAATCCTGGAGCCCAAATATTGTGAACGTGTACAGATGAAGGGACATTCTATTATTATGATTCTTATCAATGTAGCTTCCCGCATTCGCGCCGCTATTAACGATCCGGTTTTGGATCGGCAAATAGAGGAGTCTATAGCGATTCTGCGCAAAGACTTTATGCATCCGGAGTTTAAAGCTCTGCTTGAGACTGTAGGTCCCAATGGAGAGTTTATAGATACGAATGCCACTCGTACCATTAATCCCGGCCATTGTATCGAGACCTCATGGTTTATTCTGGAAGAAGCCAAGAACCGCAATTGGGATAAGGAAATGGTTGATACAGCACTTACGATTCTGGATTGGTCGTGGGAGTGGGGCTGGGACAAAGAATACGGGGGTATTATAAATTTCCGTGATTGTCGAAACCTGCCTTCACAGGATTATGCCCATGACATGAAGTTCTGGTGGCCACAGACCGAAGCGATTATCGCAACTCTATATGCGTATCAAGCTACTAAAAATGAAAAATATCTGGCTATGCATAAACAGATCAGTGACTGGACTTATGCCCATTTTCCTGATGCAGAGTTTGGTGAATGGTATGGGTATCTCCATCGTGACGGAACGATTTCTCAGCCTGCGAAAGGAAATCTGTTTAAGGGACCATTCCACATTCCTAGAATGATGACGAAAGGCTACGCACTTTGTCAGGAATTACTGTCAGAAAAATAACCTCTTATTTTTATCATGAAAAACTCAAAAATTTATCCTTGGATAGTGGTTGCCCTCCTTTGGGGGGTAGCCCTACTCAATTATATGGACCGACAAATGCTTAGCACAATGAAAGATGCTATGCAGGTAGATATTGTGGAACTTCAGTCGGCAACCAATTTTGGCCGTTTAATGGCTGTTTTCCTTTGGATTTATGGCCTTATGAGCCCGATTTCCGGTATGATTGCCGATAGATTAAATCGTAAGTGGCTGATTGTCGGCAGTCTTTTTGTCTGGTCTTTTGTAACCTATTTGATGGGTATTGCAGAAACATTTAATCAGGTTTTTTGGCTGCGTGCATTAATGGGAGTGAGCGAAGCTCTTTATATTCCGGCCGGTCTTTCTCTTATTGCCGATTATCATACTGAAAAGTCACGTTCTTTAGCGGTCGGTATCCACATGACTGGTCTTTATACCGGACAAGCTATTGGTGGATTTGGAGCTACTGTTGCCGCTGCTTTCTCATGGCATACCACATTCCATTGGTTTGGTATTATTGGTATTGCCTATGCTTTGGTTTTGGTATTATTTCTGAAAGATAAGAAAGAACACGTTAAAACAGAACGTTTGAAACCTTCATCAAAGAATGGTGAAAAAGCTGGCTTGTTTAAAGGTTTGTCGTTGCTGTTCAGTAACATAGCTTTCTGGGTGATATTACTTTATTTTGCAGCACCTAGTTTGCCGGGTTGGGCTACTAAGAATTGGTTGCCTACTCTGTTCGCTGAAAATCTTGATATTCCAATGTCACAGGCCGGACCTATGTCGACTATCACGATTGCATTATCTTCATTTATTGGCGTGATTCTAGGTGGTACCCTTTCTGACAAATGGGTACAAAAGAACATCCGTGGTCGTGTATATACCGGTGCAATAGGCTTGGGATTGACTATTCCTTCTTTATTGTTATTGGGATTCGGGCATAGTTTTGTTGCTGTTGTGGGAGCCGGATTATTATTCGGTATCGGTTATGGTATTTTTGATGCTAATAATATGCCTATTCTTTGTCAGTTTGTCTCTTCAAAGTACCGTGCGACAGCATATGGTATCATGAATATGACCGGGGTATTTGCAGGAGCGTTTATCACGGATTTGTTGGGTAAGTGGACCGATGGAGGAAATTTAGGTTTAGGTTTTGCCATGTTAGCTATCATTGTATTTATTGCTTTGGCAGTGCAACTCTACTTCCTGCGTCCGAAGACAGATAATATGGAATAAAAAAATAAAAGGAAATGATTGTATCTAATTTGCAAAACAGTCAACGGGTGGAAGGACTCCACCCACTGTTTAAAACTCTGTTTGATTACGTAAAAACACATGATTTATTTCATGCCGAATTAGGACGAATTGAGATAGATGGTGATAATTTATTTATCAATAACGTGAATCCTGAGTGTGTTGCACGTGACAAGCAAGTTTTGGAACTACATCGCGATTATATTGATGTACATATTTTGTTGGAAGGTACTGAGACTATTGGTTGGAAGGCTATCGAAGATCTGAAAGATGAAGTGAAACCTTATGAGGCGAACGGTGATTGTGCTCTTTACTCTGATGCACCTACCACCTTTGTTGATTTGCTTCCTGGGCAATTCATGATAGTATATCCGGAGGATCCTCATGCTCCTCTTATAGGACAAGGTAAGATTCGTAAATTGATAGCAAAAGTTAAATTGTAGTTAGTTAAAACATATAGTTGAGTTATATAATTACCACCCTAATTATTAAATATTAATAATTAGGGTGGTTTTTTATTGTCACTCATGTTGTAAACTTATATCATCATTACTGGAGTTGTAATCTGATATCTGTATAAGGGGGAGGGGAGGAGGAAATGTTTTGGTGTTGCAAAATACTACTTTGATGTTATATATGACTTATAATCAGCATTATCCTGCTTTTACAGTGTTTATGTTTTAAGTGGGGGAATGACTATTATGATACTGTTCTAAATGAATTAAATTCGTACATCATACATTGATAATTAATGTGTTGATATGGGGTTAAGTGGATGATTTATAGGCATATAATGCTATTGCTTATTTAGTAATTTGAGGGTGATAATTTGATGTGGTTCCGATAGAACTTAGTTCAAATAACCAAAAACACATATAAACATCTTTATTATTAACTCAAAAAGCAATACTTATGAAGAAAACCATCTTCTTGATTTTGTGCATTTTATGTTCTCTTGGAGCCATGGCACAAAAGAAATCAATCACAGGTGTGGTTACGGATGCTAGCGGTGAATCAGTCATCGGAGCGAGTGTTGTCGAGGTCGGTACCACCAATGGTGTGATTACTGACATTGACGGTAAGTTTACGTTGTCGGTCGATCCTAACGGAAAGATCAGAGTATCTTATATCGGGTATCAGCCTCAGGTACTTGATGTAAAGGGCAAAAATTCTTTTAATATTAAATTGAAAGAAGACTCTGAAATGCTGGAGGAAGTTGTTGTAACGGGGTATGGTGGCAAACAGCTGCGTACGAAAGTGACGAACTCTATTGCAAAAGTAAAAGATGAAGCATTGAAAGTCGGCTTATTCTCTAACCCCGCTCAGGCACTCTCCGGAGCAGTTGCAGGTTTAAAGGTTACCCAAGCCTCTGGTAGCCCGGGTGCGGCTCCTAAAGTAACGCTTCGTGGCGGTACTAACTTCGATGGTTCAGGTGACCCTCTGGTTATTGTAGACGGACAATTGCGTGACGGTATGCAGGATATCAATCCGGAGGATATTGAATCCATGGAAGTCTTGAAGGATGCCGGAGCAACCGCTATTTATGGTGCGCGAGCAAGTAATGGCGTAATTTTAATTACTACAAAAACAGGTAAAGAAGGACGTCGCGAAATCAACTTCAAAGCCAAAATGGGTTTGAGCTATGTAAATAACCCTTATGATTTTTTGGGAGCCAAAGATTATATCAACGTACTGCGTACAGGCTATAGTAAATCCGGATTTACAACCTCAGACGGAGAGTATGTCTCTATTGCCCCACTTGGTAACTTGACAAGTGCTTCTCCATTCGGTACTGGTAATACACTGAATGATAAAACGATCTGGAATATTATGAATAAAACGGCAGACAATGCCTATCTGTTACAGAAAGGATGGCAAGAAATGCCGGATCCTCTGGATCCCAGCAAAACCATTTTATATAAAGATACTAATCCGGCAGATTATAACCTGAATAATCCGGCAATATCTCAGGACTATAATATCAATATGTCCGGGGGTAATGATAAGGGTACTTACTATGCAGGATTAGGTTACAACCGTCAAGAGGGACTTCCTATCAAGACATTCTATGAGCGCTATAGTTTTGTTTTGAATGCCAGTTATAAAATTACAGATTGGCTTACCAGTTCATCCAATTTCAATTATAACCGTGCAAATTGGAAAAACATGCCGGGATCACAAACCAGTGAAGGCAATTACTTCGGACGTATCATGTCTACACCTCCCACTGTCCGCTTCCAGGATGAGGATGGAAATCCAACTTTAGGTCCGGTAGCTGGTGATGGAAACCAGAATTATCAGCCCGACAAATGGTGGAATTTTAATCAGAGTGACAAATTTACCATGGTACAGGCCTTCCAGATTGATATTTTGAAAAATCTTTCTGTAAAAGGTACTGCCAACTGGTATTACTCCGAATCATTGGCTGAAAGTTTCACCAGAGACTATGAAAACACGCCGGGTCAATTTGTGAGAACACGTAGTTCTTCAGCAAGTTTCTCCAGAGATTTCTCTCAGACCTATAATGTGGTATTAAACTATAATCAAACTTTCGCTAAAGATCATAATGTGGCTGTTATGTTGGGTATGGAATATTTTGATAGATATAGCCGCAGCTTTAGTGCATCCGGTTCAGGAGCTCCAACGGATGATTTTGCCGATCTATCATTGACAGATAATGGAGAAGGGAAACGTTCCATTGATTCAGGACATAGCGATTATCGTATTCTTTCTTATTTCGGACGTCTGAATTACGACTATAAAGGCCGTTATTTACTTTCTGCTGTCTTCCGTCAGGATGGATATTCATCTTTATTAGGTGACAACCGTTGGGGATTTTTCCCGGGAGTTTCTGCCGGATGGATTTTTGGACAAGAAAATTTCGTAAAAGATGCTCTGCCTTTCCTGTCATTTGGTAAATTACGTGCGAGTTATGGTGTAAATGGTAACGCAACCGGAATTGGCGCCTATGACTTACAGGGATCTTACAATTCTCAGAAATATAATGGAAATGTCGGCTTCTTAATCGGTGCACTACCCAACCCGGGTTTGAAATGGGAGAAAACCCGTACTGCAGAAGTCGGTATAGATATGAGTTTTTTTGAGAATCGCCTGAACGCAAACTTTACCTATTATAATCGTTTAACTTCAGACAAGTATGCCAACTTAAGTTTACCTTCTACAACAGGTTTCTCGTCAATTAAGAACAATAACGGAAAATTTCGTAATAGTGGTGTGGAAATAGAACTGTCGGGAAAAATCCTAAAAACCAAAGATTGGAGTTGGGATTTGGGTGGAAACATATCGTTCAATAAAAACAAAATAGTTTCGTTGCCGGATAATGGCTTAATTCGCAATCAACAGGATGCCGCTCAAATATACAGTGGAAGGCAATTATCTGATGGCACATATGAGAAGATTTGGGTCGGCGGTAATCAGGAAGGTTATGAACCCGGTGTGTTAATTGCATATAAAGCCGATGGCCTTTATCGCAGTTGGGATGAAATTCCCGGAGACTTGGTAGTCACATCCGGTAACTATTTCGGTAAAAAGATGTATGGACCGGAAGCTTGGAAGAAGTTGAGTGCCGCAGAGCAAAAGAATGCATTACCCATTCAGCCCGGAGATGTGAAATGGAGAGATATAAATGGTGATGGTATGATTGATAATTATGATCAGGTTGTTGTGGGAAATACAAATCCGCATTGGATTGGTGGTTTCAACACCACATTGCGCTGGAAAAACTTCCAACTGTACGGACGCTTTGATTTTGCATTTGATTACTGGATCTATGATAATACTACCCCTTGGTTCTTGGGTTGTATGCAAGGAACTTACAATACGACCAAAGATGTATTCAACACTTGGTCTGAAGAGAATCCGAATGCCAAATATCCGCGATTTGTGTATGCTGACCAGCTTATGAATGCAAACTATTATCGTACTTCCACATTATTTGCTTATAAAGGTAATTATTTGGCTATCCGTGAAATATCTTTGAGTTATTCTTTACCTAAAGCATGGGCAAACAAGGCTTACTGTCAAAAGGTGGATGTGTCGATCACCGGACAGAATCTGGGATATATCACATCGGCTAATGTAGCTTCTCCTGAGGTTTCAAGTGCAGGTTCAGGATATGCTTTACCAAGAACCCTCCTGTTCGGATTGAATGTAACTTTCTAATGCTTAACTGATTTAAAAAGAAAAATATATGAAAAGAATAAAATCTACAATATTATATGGTTTACTGGTGGCATCTTCGGGGCTGTTAGTAACGTCATGTGCCGATAAATTGGATCTGTCTCCGATTGATTACTACGGAAGTGGGTCTTATTGGAAAACAGAAGCTCAGGCTACCGCCTATATAGATGGTATTCATAAGCATTTACGCGATGCGGCATGGCAACATACAATCACATTCGGAGAACTTCGTGGTGGACGTTTCATCACCGGTGCAAGTAGTGATGGCATGGGAGTTAGTAATGGTGATATTATTTTGCAAAATTTTGATGAAACACATACCGGAGTAAGTAAGTTCGGAGATTTATTCGGCCGTATTACTAACTTGAATCTTTTCATAGCACGCGTTACGGATGCCACCTATCTGTCCGATGAAATGAAAAACTTCTATTTGGGAGAAGTGTACGGTTTACGTGCTTTCTATTATTTTGATCTATACCGCATCTATGGCGGGGGACCTTTGCTGATGTTGTTGAAGGAGTTATTGATCCTAATAAACTGTATATGGCCCGTTCGACCCCCAAAGAAGTAATGACCCAAATAAAAAGCGATTTGAACAAATCGATGGAGTATTTTGGAAGTATGAATGATTTTGATCCATACAAACGTGGCAAAAAGGTGTATTGGTCAAAAGCTGCAACCGAATGTTTAATGGGAGAAGTTTATTTGTGGACTTCTAAAGTAACCACAGGAGATGACGTAGCAAATCCTGCTGATCTGACTATAGCTAAAACCCACCTTGAAAGTGTATTGAATAATTATAATCTGAAAATGCTGGATAACTTTTCACAAGTATTCAATGCCAAAAACAAGGCAAATGACGAGATTATATTTGCCATTCGTTTCTTAGAAGGTGAAGCAACCAATAGTAATGGTACATTTACTTATAATGTAGGTACCGGTAGTACCAAAAACAGATATCAAGCCAATGGTGAAGTATTTGGTGATGCTTTAGACATACAGAATACTGGCAATCAGACGTATGAATACAACAAAGCTGTTTATCAAAATTTTGATGATGCAGATACCCGTAAGGAAGCGACCTTTATCGCCTCATACAATAAAGATGGCAAAACAGGTGAGTTATCTCTCTATGGAACACATGTACGTAAAAATATAGGTTATGTAAATGCACAGGGAGCCCGTGTTTACTGTGGTGACTATATCTTCTATCGCCTGCCGTGGGTTTATCTTACTCTTGCAGAAATAGCAAACATGGAAGGAGATAATGCAGCTGTTGCCAAATACATCAACCTGGTAAGAAAACGTGCCTATGGCAATGCATGGGATGAAACTCTGTATGCATATCCGGAAACGGCAGATTTTACAACTAATGAATTGGCTATTTTGCATGAAAAAGATAAAGAATTTATCCAAGAAGGACAACGTTGGTGGGATTTACGACGTATGACTTTGACTAAGGGGGGAACACCTTTGGTTTTCTGCAAAGAAGGAAGTCTTTTGGGAGATGCCCCGATATTGAATAAATCTACAGAAGCACATAAACTTTTGTGGCCAATTGAAAAAACAATGTTGGATAAAGACCCCGCACTGGAGCAAACACCCGGATACAAATAATAACCGATAGGTATTTCTCAATATGCGATTATGGTAGAGGGCGGAATGCACGTAATGTGTATTCCGCTTTTCTTTTAAATAGCTTGTTTAGATTTCAATTATATTTCATCTTTCTTCCAATAATTTTCTCAACCAGGGTACAACCAGTTCTGATTTAAAATAATGATTGGGACCATCTACATTTACCATCCGAAAATATTCATTACGATCTAGTCCTTCAGGTAAATATTCTACATTTTTTCGTGTATCCGGATCTGAGAACTTCTTATAATGATATATTTTCACGTTATCGGGAGTGCCTGCTATAGCATACGCTTTTCTCACAAGGTCCAAGTCTCGATCTAATCCTCCTTCGGTCAGTATGATAGGACGGGGTGCCAAAGCCGCTACGATGTCCGGAAAATTAAAATTTTTCCAGAAATCAGGTATTAAATGGCGTATAGAATTAGGGAATGGACGACGTCCGTTTTTGTCAGGCATAGTCATTACTTCCGCCCGTTCTTGAGTTTGACATAAGAAATCATTGTAAACAAAAGCATAAATTGAAGTATCAAGCGTACCCAATACCATCATAGGTTCGGTTCCCAGAGAAAATCCACTTACTACAATGCGATCTTTACGAATATGCTTCTGGGTCTTCATCCAATTTAAAACCTGCATATCCAAATATGAAGCATATCCCAAATAACTCCATCCCAACTCTAAAAGATAGCGAGATACAACATCGTAATCATAATTAGAGCCCAATGTATATCTCTCAAGGTCTGAGGCTTCTCCGGCAGCCGGGTTATCTACTGCCACTGCTATATACCCTTCTTTTACAAAGTTGAGGGCTTGGGTCAGTTTCGGATCTTTGTACCGGTCATTCAATTTGGGAGCTATCCCCGGTTCACCTGCAAGTCCCTCCTTATTTCCTCCGGAACCGGGAATACACAAAATGGCAGGTACGGGCTTGTTTATATTATCAGGTATTAAAACAAGAAAAGTAGAAACGCATTCAGGAAGCGGATAAAATTCCCATTTTTCTAATCGATACCCTTCCCGCTGTTCTCTTTTTATACAGACAGGAGCTGGAGAGTTTTTTATTTGAGGAAATTTCATTATTTTTTCCATCGCATGGCGAAGTCCCTTTTGCCATTTTCGAAATTCTTTGGGAGAAAAGTCACTATGAAAAGCATAGCGTGGCTCAGTATTTCTGAGCATGGCATGCACTACACCATAAGAACTTAAGAATCGTCCGTCCTCACGTACAGACTTAATTAAATTATGATCTTTAGGAGACCAGTCATCGGACTGAGCATATAGGCTGCCATTAAAAAACAGTGATATTCCAATTATTAAAAAAATATTTTTCATTTGATTTAAATTTTATAGATATTACAAATATAGTTTTATTTTTTTGATATACTCCTTTTTAATTGTCGAAATATACAATTAGACATATAGTAAGTGACAAGATAAAATATGATGCAAAAAGATAGCATTTTATTTGTTTGGGAATCCTGTAATTTTATCACTTATCCTACAGATAGAAGATAATATGAATAAATTGGGGAATAATATACTGTATTGGCGAAAGTAGTGTATATAAATTCGTTATAACTACCGGAAGATATTAACTGATTAAAATCAGAATGTTAACTTTGTGTTTTCAAGAAGTTAACTTCGTGCAGATACGAAATTAATTTCTTGAAAACAAATTGTTAGTTCTCTGTCAACAGACGCTCTAAATCACTGTTAAGAGTGTGAAAAGAATCTTTTATATGTTCTATCTGACAATGAAATTAAGAAAGAAGAAATATGTGATAATATTCCTTTTTTGAAATTTTCCCAAATAAGAATAAGTCGTAAATAGGTAAAAACATTCTATTTGGTAGTAGAATGATAATTTTACTTTCCCTTTGATTTTGTGAAATGGTTCAGATTTTGTTTTTTCTATTACGGTTCCGGTCACTCCTTTGATTAGCACGATACAGGGACATCAAGATATACAAAATGTCAGCTCTGTACCAATATAGCAAATTGATAAAAGGGGGATTCAATCTACTACATATCCTCTAATGATAAGCAGACTGTGTTTATTTGATATTTAGCCAGGACTTTATTCTCTAAGTGTTCCACTTTCTTTTGGAAAAGTTCTGGCTTGAAATTCTTTTTTTGACGTTTGACTTCTGCTACAATTGCACTTTTGTTATCTAAATAAATAGCTACAATGTCAATTTCATTCTGATTGCCTTTAGGCTCCCACCACGAACCAATAAGACGGAACTCGTAACTTTCAGCATATTTTTGTTTGAAATACTGTTCCAGGATTTTTCCTGAATATGTCGGATAGTCAGCTTTTATTAATTTTCGTAAGCCAATGAAATTTTTTATTTCAATGAGTGAACGATTTCTATCGAAATAATTAAACCAGAAATGAATAAAGTTATCGCATATCCCATATCTGACAGTTTGAGAACCCTCTTTTGAAAAGACAGGACGTTGGCGCACTACTATGTTATAATCTTCAATTAATCGCTTTAGATAACCGCCTAAGCTCTTTTCGCCAAGCAACGCTTCTATTTCTGTCTGAGTATTATATCCACCTGAGATAGCACTTAGGATTGAGAAATAGGTACCATAATTCTTGCCGAATTCTTCTATTAACAGATTTTTTCCTTCATCTGTAAAAGGGGAGTTGTCTCTGACCATGAAATCAATCATTCCATCAACGGTTAATACTCTGTTATCACAAAATAATTCAACGTATTTAGGAACCCCACCGGAAAATGAGTATAGTGCCAATAAATCATCATTTGTATATTGGGGATGATAGTCTTTTATGATTTTCTTTAAAACATTCAGACTGAAAGCTGAAAGTTTTATAATATTGTCAGCACGGCCAAAAAGAGGTTCCTTTTCATTATGGAAAATCTTTTCCATTAAAGAATAAATAGAACCACTCACAACGAAATTCATGTGAGTTTTTTGTCTATACTGATCCCAGATATCTTGTATATCACTATAAATCGACTTATTGATATTATAGAATTCTTGAAACTCATCTATAACCAAATTGAATGACTGTCTGGTAGCAACTTCCATAATATACCGAAAGAGAGATTTGAAAGTCGATATTTCTTCTGGCACATAAATATCAAGTGCTTGGGAAACTAAAGTTATGAATTCCCTACATAAAGATGCTTCATTTTTTCTCCCCACAAATAAATAGATAGTAGGAGTTTTTTCAAAAGCTCTCATAATAAGACTTGTTTTACCTATTCTTCTCCTTCCGGTAACTACTGTCAGACGAGAGTTCTCTTCAAAAGATAATTCTTGTATCCTTTGTAATTCAGCTAATTCATTCTCCCTATTGTAAAACTTCATATCCTTTGTTTATTAAGTCTTGATTCTGTAACGATGGTTACTGTAACCACGGTTACAAAGATAATCCTATTTTTATTATTTCAATTACAATATTTTATAAGATTCTTCTTACAGTTTGTATAATAATGTTAATGGCTAATTGTGTGCTTCTCGATATGTCATTTTATACATGTCAACTATTTTAAACTAATGAGTTATTTATTATTCTATAAGTTAATTATGAAGATTATATTTATAATATAGCATTATTTGTTTGTCTTTTATACCCTTATGCTACCATTGGATTTTATAAATAATAAGTCTGAATTTTTCTTTTTTATAATACTATTTGATATTTAATCTTTTGTATATAAGTCCTTTATGTGATATGGCTATTATGCCTTTTTTCTCCATTTTTCGCCTACCGTCCCGATAGAACTTAGTTAATATTTTTAAACACATATAAACATCTTTATTATTAACTCAAAAAAGCAATACTTATGAAGAAAACCATCTTCTTGATTTTGTGCATTTTATGTTC
>OGNE01001179.1_pt1 | contig 12096 bp, 9 predicted proteins | sample 1573401 | NCBI WGS metagenome assembly OGNE01 (sample SAMEA2581884, study PRJEB24529) | metagenome | biome: Human gut stool | place: China | collected 2011 | reverse complement strand
ACAAGGTCCGCAAGACCCCCCTGCGCGTCATCCTGAACGGCCTGGGCAAGGACGCCGCTTACATCATCTCCCGTATCAACGGCTTCACCTATGTGCAGACCGAGTACGACATCCCCTCTCAGACCCTGACCGTCGTCAAGGAGATCCCCTTCTCCGAGGGCGAGCGCGCAGCTGTCAAGTGCTACGGCGCCAACGACGTCATGGAGGGCGTTGCCATCATGAAGAAGGAGGACGTCCAGTGCTCCATCACCGGCAACTCCACCAACCCCGTCCGCTTCCAGCACCTGGTCGCCGGCACCTATAAGAAGTGGGCCATCGAGAACGGCAAGAAGTACTTCTCCGTCGCTTCCGGCGGCGGCACGGGCCGTACCCTCCACCCCGATAACGTCGCAGCCGGCCCCGCCAGCTACGGCCTGACCGACTCTCTGGGCCGCGTCCACGGCGATGCTCAGTTTGCAGGTTCCTCTTCTGTGCCTGCACACGTCGAGATGATGGGCCTCATCGGCATGGGCAACAACCCGATGGTCGGCGCTACTGTCGCCTGCGCTGTTGCTGCTGCACAGGCCAACGCCTAAATCCTTTTCCCAAGTTCGGCAGAGGGGGCTGCTCGTAAAAGGGCAGCCCCCTTTTTATGCTGATAGATGTTCGCAACCACAAACCACGAAGCAATCAAGGAAGGAAAAACATGAAGAAAGCTCAGATCAAGAAGAGCGTGTCTGCACTGGCTATGGCAGCGGTCATCGCGGTCAGCCTGTTTGGCTACGGCTGCGGTGCAAAGTCTGCCTCTACCAGTTCTGACGCAGGTGTGTCCGGTGACTTCACCGGCACTGCCAAGGGCTTCGGCGGCGACGTTTCCGTCACCCTGACCCTGACCGACGGCGCCATCACCGGCTGCACCGCCGAGGGCAAGGACGAGACTGAGGGCGTCGGCTCTCAGGCCATCGCCAAGATGCCCGGCGAGATCGCCGAGAGCGGCAGCATCGCCGTGGACGGCGTGTCCGGCGCTACCATCACCTCTACCGCCATCAAGGAGGCTGCGGCAGCTGCCCTGACCGCTGCCGGCCTGAACCCCGATGACTACAAGACCGCTGTGGAGAACGACGCTGCCGCCGAGGACTCCACCGTTGACGCAGATGTCGTCGTCGTCGGCGCAGGCGGCGCAGGCATGACTGCTGCCATCACCGCTGCCGCTGAGGGCAAGAACGTCGTCATCCTCGAGAGCCAGTCCATGGTGGGCGGCAACTCCGTCCGCGCTACCGGCGGCATGAACGCCGGCAAGACCGTCTATCAGGATGAGAACGAGTTCGGCGAGTCTGCCGGCGTCGAGAAGACCCTGAAGACTGCTGCCGAGAAGTACGCCGACAACGAGACCATCACCGCTCTGGCAAAGACCGTCTCTGAGCAGTGGGCTGCCTATCAGGCCAACCCCACTGGCTACTTCGACTCTGTCGAGCTGATGGAGCTGGATACCATGATCGGCGGCAAGGGCATCAACGACCCCGAGCTGGTCGAGACCCTGTGCGCAAACTCCGCTGACGCCATCGACTGGCTGGACGAGCACGGCATCACCCTGCACAACGTCTCCAGCTTCGGCGGTGCATCCGTCAAGCGCATCCATCGCCCTGTGAACGCAGAGGGCAAGACCGTTTCCGTCGGCTCCTACATGATCCCCCTGCTGCAGGAGAACTGCGAGAAGGCCGGCGTCAAGATGATGCTGGACACCACTGCAACGGAGATCCTGACCGATGCCAACGGCGCTGCCGTGGGCGTCAAGGCCACCGGCGCTTCCGGTGAGACCGTCACCGTCAACGCCAAGGCAGTCGTTCTGGCTACCGGCGGCTTCGGCGCAAACCTCGACATGGTCGTCAAGTACAAGCCCGAGCTGAAGGGCTTCATGACCACCAACGCCCCCGGCATCCAGGGCCAGGGCATCGAGATGGCACAGGCCATCGGCGCTGCTACCGTGGACATGGACCAGATCCAGATCCACCCCACCGTTGAGGCCAACACCGCTGCCCTCATCACCGAGGGCCTGCGCGGCGACGGCGCGATCCTCATCAACGAGGAAGGCAAGCGCTTCATCGACGAGGTCGGCACCCGCGATGTCGTCTCCGCCGCTGAGATCGCTCAGACCGGCAGCTACAGCTGGCTGGTCGTCGATCAGGCCATGGCCGATGCTTCCAGCGTCATCCAGGGCTACATCAAGAAGGGCTACACCGTCACCGGCGCTACCTACGAGGAGCTGGGCAAGGCTATGGGCGTCGATGCCGCTGCCTTCGCAGAGACCATGGAGAAGTGGAACGGCTACGTTGAGGCCAAGAATGACCCCGACTTCGGCCGCACCAGCTTCGCCAACCCCCTGAACACCGCTCCCTACTACGCTGTGAAGGTCACCGCCGGTGTCCATCACACCATGGGCGGCCTGAAGATCAACGCCAACACCGAGGTGCTGAACGAGAAGGGCGAGGTCATCCCCGGCCTGTTCGCAGCAGGTGAGGTGACTGGCGGCGTCCACGGTGCAAACCGTCTGGGCGGCAACGCTGTTGCTGACTTCACCGTCTTTGGCCGCATTGCCGGTGCTGCTGCCAGCGACTACGCTGCATGAGCACCCGCAAGCAGCCTCGACCGGCAAAAGGCGCAAAACGCCTGAGCTGGAAGGCGAACCTCCTCTTCGCAGCCGTCATCCTGACGGCAGCTGTCCTGCTGGTCTTTCTGCTGCGTCCGCGCAGCAAGGCGGAACCGCTGGCAGCAGTCGTGGACTTCGGCGGCGGCATCACCGAGGTGCTGCCGCTGGATAAGGACTACGATTACCTGTACGATGTGGGCAGCTATGTCGTTCATTTACAGGTAAAAGACGGCACCATCTCGTTTCAGGACAGCCAATGCCCGGACCATGTCTGTGAGCAGTTCGGCCAGCTGAGCGAGGAAGGTGCATGGGCGGCCTGCGTCCCTGCCGGGGTGTATGTGAAGCTGGCTCCGCTGAGCGAGGCCGAAGCAGCATCCTGACAAGATAAGATCATCCGAGACACCCGCAATGTTCTGCAAAGGACACTGCGGGTGTCTTTTTTGCATAAAAACCAGAAATAATTTTGTAAATAAAAGGTGAAATGAAATTTGGACGCTTGTGTATTTCAGAAAAATGCGATACACTACCAATAACGGATTTTTCGTGCAAAGGGGTCACGCTGCCCTTTTGCATACCATAGGAGGAAAAGCATGATCTGGAAAAAGAAAAAGGATGCGTCCGCTGAGGCTGCTGAAACCACAGAAGCCAAGTCCGGTGTGTCTGCATTCGCCAAAAAGAACTGGAAATGGCTCGTGCCGGTGGTCGTCGCGGCGGCAGCGGGCGCTGTCTTTCTCATAGGCGGCGGGAATAAAGCTGCCAGCCGCGATGTGACCTACGCCGAGACGACGCCCACCCGTCAGGATGTCTCCAACTCCCTGAGCGGCACCGGCACGCTGAACCCGGCCAATACATATACCGTCAAGTCTCTGGTGGACGGCAAGATCCTCACCGGCGGCTTTGAAGAGGGCGATAAGGTGGAAGAGGGCGATGTGCTCTACACCATCGACAGCTCGGACGCCTCCACCAATCTGGAAAAGGCCAGCATCGCCCTGCAGCAGGCCCAGCGCAGCTACGACAAGACCGTAGACCTCCAGTATGTCCGCGCAGAGGTGGACGGTACGGTCAGCAGTCTCAAGGTCGCAAAGGGCGACGAAGTGACCAGCGGCCAGGAGGTGGCGGTCATCCGCGACAGCTCCAAGATGCTGCTGAACCTGCTGTTCCCGGCAGCCGACGCCGCCAGCTTCTCGGTGGGCCAGAGCGCCGACGTGGTGCTGGACGGCACCTTTGAGACGCTGAAAGGCACCGTCACCGCCGTCACCGGCACCGACGAGCTGAGCACCGGCAACCTGCTGGTGCGCACCGTCACCATCCGGGTCAACAATGCCGGCGGTCTGACCACCGCTCAGGCCGCTACCGCCAGCATCAACGGCGTCAGCTCCATCGCCTCCGCCACCTTTGCCTATCAGGCAGAGCGCACCCTGACCGCTCTGGCCAGCGGCACCGTTTCCGCCATCAATGTGCAGGAGGGCGACGCGGTCTCCAAGGGCGACATCCTCATCGAGCTGACTGGCGACGATCTGACCGAATCCATCCAGTCTGCTTCCGAGTCCCTGCGCAGCGCCGAGATCTCGATGCAGAACCAGCAGGACAATATGTCCAACTACACCATCACCTCGCCCATCAGCGGCACCATCATTGAGAAGGACGCCAAGCAGGGCGACGCCCTGACCTCCGGCAGCACCCTCTGCGTCATCTACGACCTGAGCTATCTGGAGATGGTCATCAATGTGGATGAGCTGCAGATCGGCGCACTGTCCGTGGGCCAGAAAGTCCAGCTCACCGCTGACGCTGTGACGGACAAGACCTATGTCGGCACAGTCACCCGTGTATCCATGAAGGGCAGCTCCAGCGGCGGCACCACGACTTACCCCATCACCATCCGCATCGATGACACCGACGGCCTGCGCCCCGGCATGAACGCCAACGCTGAGATCGTCGTGGCCGAGGCCAACAACGCCCTCGTCGTGCCGAATGCTGCCGTTATCCGCGGCGGCTATGTGCTGGTGAGCAAGAAGTCTCCCAGCGCAGCCAATGCGGTGGAAGACATGGACGCACCGGAGGGCTATGTCTACGTCAAGGTCGAGACCGGCGTCAGCGACGACAGCTACACCGAGATCAAGAGCGGCCTGCAGGAGGACGACACGGTGGCCTACGACACCAGCTCTGTGTCGGATGACTATTACAGCGACAGTATCTGGTAAGGAGGTGCCCCATGAGCGCTCTGATCGAATTTGAGCAGGTGTGCAAGTATTATCAGATGGGCGATACGCTGGTGAAGGCCGCCGACCACATCACGATGAAGATCGAGAAGGGGGAGTTCGTGGCCATCGTGGGCCAGTCCGGTTCGGGCAAGTCCACCTGCATGAACATCATCGGCTGTCTAGATGTCCCCACCCACGGCGTCTACCGGCTCAATGGCCGGGATGTGGGCAAGATGAACCGGGACGAGCTGGCGGATGTCCGCAACGAGATGCTGGGCTTCATCTTCCAGCAGTATAACCTTCTGCCCCGGCTGAACCTTCTGGAAAACGTGGAGGTGCCGCTGGTCTACGCCAACATCTCCCGCGCCGAGCGCCACAAGCTGGCCAGGGATGTGCTGGAAAAGGTGGGTCTGGGCGACAAGCTCAAGAACCTGCCCAACCAGCTTTCCGGCGGCCAGCAGCAGCGCGTTTCCATCGCACGGGCTCTGGTGCGCAACCCGGCGGTCATCCTTGCCGACGAACCCACCGGTGCTCTGGACTCCCACACCGGCCGCGAGGTCATCGGGATGCTTCAGCAGCTCCACAGAGAGGGCCATACCGTGGTGCTCATTACCCACGACAATTCCATCGCCGTGCAGGCGGAGCGTATCATCCGTCTGGAGGACGGACAGGTGGTGTATGACGGCGACGCCCACGCGCCCGAGGCCATCGTGCAGCCCATTCTGTCCGGCGAAGCGGCACAGGAGGAAGCAAAATAATGGTATTAGAGACTTTCCGCCAGGCACTGCAGAACGTCTGGAGCAACAAGCTGCGCACGTTCCTGACCATGCTGGGCATCATCATCGGCGTCATGGCGGTCATCGTCATCGTCGGTCTGGGCAACGGCATGACCAGAAGCATGCGGGACAGCTTTTCCGCAATGGGAACCAACACCCTCTCCATCCAGATATGGGGCTATGGTTCCCGCACCGCGACGGTGGATGATCTGTACGACATCGTCAAAAAGAACCCCGAACTGCTTTCCTCCATCTCGCCGCAGCTGGATTTCAGCGACAACACCCCCAAGGTGGGCACGACGCAATACCGTTACGGTACGGTGTACGGCGTGGATGAGAACTACATCAAGTCGAAGGGCTACACCCTCGCCAAGGGCCGGAACATCCAGTATATGGACATCACAGACAACAAGCAGATCTGCGTCATCGGCGATTACATCAACCGCACGGCCTACGGCGGCAATGCGGTGGGCCAGACCATCAAGCTCGGCGCGTACAAGTTCCGCATCGTGGGCGTGCTGAAGGCCAAGATCTCCAATCACGACCAGCAGGAGGGCAGCGACGACGACAGCGTCTACCTGCCCTACACCACAGCCATGCGCCTTTCCAACGAAAGCTCGCCGGACTCCTACTCCGCCATCATGGTGGACGAGGGCCAGGCCAACGAGGCCAAGGCTGCGGTGGAGCAGGGACTGTATGACATCTTCAAGAGCGACAGTGCTTACTATGTCTACAGCGCCAGCGAGTGGCTGGAAGAGATGAACAAGATGATCAATATGGTCATCGTCATCCTCACCGGCATCGCCAGCATCTCGCTGCTGGTGGGCGGCATCGGCATCATGAACATCATGCTGGTGTCCGTCACCGAGCGCACCCGCGAGATCGGCATCCGCAAGGCCATGGGCGCGAAGGAAAGGACCATTCTGGCTCAGTTCGTCACCGAGGCAGCTACCACTTCGGCCCTCGGCGGCACGCTGGGCATCGTCCTTGGCTATATCGTGTCGGCCATCGCCAATCAGGTGCTTCCCATGTTCACCGACGGCATGGACGTTACGGTCAGCCCGTCCTTCAACTCCATCGTGGCAGCTTTCGGCATCTCGGTGTTCATCGGAGTGCTGTTCGGCTATCTGCCCGCAAAACGCGCCGCGCGGCTCAACCCCATTGACGCGTTGAGATATGATTAACCTCTCCGAAATGCGTAAGGCTCTCCCTTTGAGGAAAGACTTCCCCCGGCCGGGGGAAGATGTCGCGCAAGCGACACAAGGGGGAGTCTGTCACCGAAGGGGACTGAGAGGGCAAGGATGCTCTTCTTTTGTCAGGCGGCTTGCCCTCTCCGTCTCGCATTCGCTCGCCACCTCTCCCAAAGGGAGAGGCTTTGCGATGATCTCAACAAGGAGTAACACAATGAAAAAACGTCTTCTCGCATTTCTGCTGGCGGTCAGCATCGCAGTGTCGATGCTGGTGATGCCGGCATCGGCTGCGGGCAACAACACCGCCGTCCAGTTTGCCATCACGCTGGGTGCCATGGATTCCGAGCAGTCCGGCGCACTGGATGCAGCCGTGACCCGCGGCGCATTTGCCAGAATGCTGACCTCTTACTCTACCTACCGGGAGAGCGTCTCTTCCCAGGGGGCAGTGGGGACCCTCTACACCGACCTGCCCGGCTCCTCGGCATGGGCGCCCTATGTCCGCATCGCCGTGCAGCAGGGCTGGATGAACGGCTACACCGACGGCAGCTTCCGTCCGAACAATGCCGTCACGCTGGAAGAAGCCTGCACCGCAGTGCTCAAGCTGATGGGCTATAAGATGACCGACCTGAGCGGCGCGTTCCCCAACGCCCAGCTCAACAAGGCCGGCGAGCTGGGCCTGCGTGCCGGCCTCGACCGCCGTCAGGGCGAAGCGATGAACTATGAGGATTGCGCCGTCCTGCTCTACAATGCCCTCACCGCCAACAACGCCAGCGGCTCGGCCTACGGCACGACCCTGGGCTTTACCGTGAGCAATGGTCAGGTGGACGGCTCTACCATCCTGCTCAGCAGCCTGGAAGGTCCCTTCGTGGCTTCGGAGAGCACAGTACTGCCTTTCGTCCCTGCCAGCGTCTACCGCAACGATAAGGTCTCCGGCTCCGCAGAGCTGAACAAATACGACGTCTACTACTACAGCGAGAGCCTCAAGACACTGTGGGTCTATACCCGCCGTGCCGCAGGCCGCATCACCGAGGTGTCTCCCACGGCCAGCGCTCCCGCTTCCATTACGGTGGCAGGCACGTCCTACACGCTGGGCAGCACGGCCATTGCTTCCCAGGTGTCCTCCCTCAACGGCGGCGGTGTCGGCCAGGTGGTCACTCTGCTGCTGGGCATGAACAATGTGGCCGCAGGCATCATCACCGGCGAGGAGGCCGACGAGGTCTTTTACGGCGTGGTGCAGTCGGCTTCCCGCAACCTCATCGACGAGGACAACAGCGCCGATGTGCTTCAGACCGTCAAGGTCCTGTGTACCGACGGCCTTGCCCGCGAGGTGAACGTAGACAAAAGCCTGAACTTTCCCACCGGCTGGCTGGTGGAAGTGCGGGTCAGCCCCGAAGGCGAGAGCGTGGAAACGATCGATGAGCGCTCCGTCAGCGGCACTGTGAACGAGAACGCCACCGCGCTGGGCGATAGGGCTCTGGCAGATGACGTGCAGATCCTTGATACGAGTACAGGGGGTGTGGCTGGGACGGTTCGTCCCAGCCGCCTATCGGGGGTAAACTTAAAGGCTTCCGATGTCCGCTACTACACCACCAACCCGCAGGGGCAGATCGACAAGCTCATCCTGAACGATGTGACCGGTGACCTGTGGTACTACGGTGTGCTGGACGATGTGAAGAATGTCGCCGCCAACTACAGCACCCTTCTCAGTGCCATCCAGGCTCAGCCGGGCGACGGCACCATTGATACCGATGCAGTCGTCAGTCAGGTGAAGAGCATCATGGTACCCACCACCACAGAGATCCTGTGGGGCGTTATCTCCGGCGACATCCTCAGCACCGCGTGGGAACGCCTGACCAGCAACACCGGCGCACTTCTGGGCCTCGGCTTCCAGCAGATCGCCAAGATCACCGGCACTCCCTTCAGCCAGATATTCAACTTTATCGGCAGCGGTGCAACCTATATCGGCTACGTCAGCGGCCAGCAGGTCAGTCTGAGCACTTCCATCAAGTATCCTGTGCTGGCCGGCGGCATCGCGGTCTGCCAGGAGACGACCGGCGCTGTCCGCAACATGGTGCAGCTGATGCCCATGAAGATCGACAAGGTGGGTGCGGCCAGCGTCCTTTCCTCCAAGGGCGAAAGGTTTGAAATGGCCGATGATACGCAGGTCTACCTGTGGTACAAGGGCCAGTATTACTACACCAAGCTCACTTCCGTCAACTCCGATGATTACTACCTTACCGGCTGGTACGACAACTTTGGCTGCGCGGCCGGCAAAAAGGTGCGTATCATCGTCGCTGTCAAGAAAGACTGATGACGGGCTACTACAGCCGCCCCGCGCGGCTTGCCCGGCAGATGCGCCAGCTGCTTTTCCCGAGGCGGTGTCCCTGCTGCCGCAGGGTGCTGGGAACGCTTCCGTTCTGTGAGGTGTGTACACCGCGGCTGGAAGAGCTGCGCCGCGGCCCGGTCATGCGGCTGGACACGAGCCGCCACTATCTGGGCGCTCTGGATGGGGCGGCTGCGCCCTACCGGTACGAGGGCGTCGTTCGCAGCGCCATCCTCCGCGCCAAATACGAAGGCGAAAGCTGGACGGCGGTGGAGCTTGGCGTGGAGATGACGGCCCGGCTGTTCGGAGCAGAAGTGGAGATGCACTTTGCAGAGCCGGTGCCGGGTCTGGTCTCCGGTGCGGCCATCGGTTACGACTGTATCGTTCCGGTGCCTGCCACCAGCCGCCGGCGCGGCTATAATGTGCCGGAACGGATGGCGCAGCCTCTGGCCCATGCACTGAGCCTCCCGCTGCTGCCAAAGGCGCTCTGCCGCGTCCGGGCCGGACGCCATCAGGCAGGACTCTCGCTGGACGAGCGTCTGGCAAATGCGGCCGGTGCCTTCCGGGCGCAGGAGCCGGAGCTCGTGGAAGGGAAGCGGGTGCTGCTGGTGGATGACGTCATCACCACCGGCGCTACCGCCGCAGCCTGTGCGCAGGCACTGCTGGATGCGGGCGCCCACAGCGTCTTTGCCGTGGCAATGGCAGTCACCGAAAATGAAATGGACGCACCATCGAGAGCTTCTGGACGATGAGCGAAAAATCCAGAAAAAATCCAAGAAAAATAAAAAAAGCGCTTGACAAAACGGCCTGCAGCGGGTATACTAATGGAGCTGTGAGCGATGAGCCACAACAAATATCCGGGTGTAGCGCAGTTTTGGTAGCGCGCTTGAATGGGGTTCAAGAGGCCGTGAGTTCGATTCTCGCCACTCGGACCAAACAAAAATAATCCGAACTTGTTTCCGATAGGAGATGGGTTCGGATTATTTGTTTTCTTCGGAAAACTCAATATGGGTGTCCGTGGAAGATAAAATCCGAAATCATAGATTGACCGATGATTGTATATGCAAATCGAAGGAGTTGATCAGGCACTATGGATAAACTTGTATATCAATATATAAAACGCTACGAGCCTAATGTAGAAGCGGATGATTTGTCTAACTTGAAAAAGCAATTGGTTATATTGCTAAATAAACTTCATGATAATAAATCGGTTTATAAAAACTTACCATTTGATTATATGCCAGTAGATCAACAATTAAAACTAATGCATCATCTCCGGACTTCGCCGGTGGCAGGAAGACAAATTATATCCAATATGACAAAAATCGATGCAGATAGATCTTTTTTAGAATTTGCTTGTCCGTCGTTAAATAATGTTTTTTCAGGCGATAGTGAACTTCGAGAAATTCGTGAGAACCTTTTAAGTCTGGACCAATGGGTTCTCGATACACGATTTCAGATTCGATTGACTGAAGACAGCCGTTCTCTTCTTTTGAATCTTATGAGAATTGATTCGAGTATTTTACGATGCTATCAAGAGGAAGATGATAAATTGTTGATTATGGGAGTAGGGTTAGCAGGATTTGAACGATTAAGGAGCTATATTGATTATGTTGCGAATGCATTATTACAGTTCCTAGTATATCATATTGTAGTTAATAAAAAAGAAAAAGCACTTGCCATTATTTCTCAGCTATGCATAAAAGCAGATGATTTAGATAAAGTCATGGATAAGAAATTGGAACAACAGCATCAAAAATGGAAAATTAATCCGATTAAGTTGACGGCAGAGCTTGTTTCTGGTGGCTTTAGCGATTTTTTAACGCATCGCAGCCGTTTTGAAGAAGAAATCCATATCAAGCAGCTTCTGGTGGAAGAAATGAAAAATCGACCGGATTTTTTTTGGCGAAATTCCATCAAAATACATTTCGTCCAAGCGACTCATACAACCTACAGAACTTCAAACTATTGAATCAATCATTACAGAAGGAAAACACGTCAACAATTATGGAAGAAAGCTTTTAAACACACAAAAATTTATTGATGTTTTTTCTTCATACGGTGGTCGAAGTTGCAATTCCATGTGCTTGATGGATCTGAAAGTCTATTTGCGAGAAAACTTTCTAAGCCATGATTGTTATACACGAAAGCAAGCTGCATCTATTGTTTCAGAATATCTATCGGACGTTAGTGCCTGTTCACCAACATTCTCACTGGATTCTTTTCCACAATTTCGGTTGAAAAAGCAATACATTTTTCTTCGAGAAAAAATCAACCGTGGGTATTTTCGTGAAACGGGTTTATCCAAAGCGTATGTTTCAAAGCTTTTATTTGAAGAAAAGCTCTATACGCTGTTGTTGAAATCGTATCTCTTTTATTCACTTTCTGACGGTGTGAATGCTGTATGCGAGATATACTCTGAATTCCTGCAAGAATACTATGATTTGTTGGCCGAGTAATTTTTTTGCAAAACTCATTCCTCGCAAATTTTTACAACATGCTGTAAAATGAAGATGTTCGTAATATATCTCTCAGAAAGGAGCTTTTTTATGGCACAAAAGAATTTGATAGTATATGGAAAAAACGGAAAACGAATCGGCGGTGGAGCCGCACAATTGAAGCAAATCAAAAATTATGGAGGCTGGGATGCATATAATCGCGAGGTTTTCAAAGCTGGATATGAATATGGTTGGAAAGGGGCATGCAGTTCATTTATGAAAAAGATGGATAGAAGTTCTTTTGAAAAGTAACAATTTAGACTGCTATAACTAAAATGGATTATCTAAGAATGTAGGAATTGATTTGCTCAAAAACAGGGTGCGCCCCTGAATAGGACGCACCCTGCCAAAGACCACAGACGATAACGATATGTACAACAGGGCGTTCCCCGTCGGGAACGCTCTGTTTTTCTTTGCTGGGGATATGATGAGCCTGTTCCGCCTGCCACGCGGCAAACTCTCGTTGGCCTTCCTCGCTGTTC
>OGNE01001146.1_pt1 | contig 12425 bp, 10 predicted proteins | sample 1573401 | NCBI WGS metagenome assembly OGNE01 (sample SAMEA2581884, study PRJEB24529) | metagenome | biome: Human gut stool | place: China | collected 2011 | reverse complement strand
CTAAATACCCGATTAAAATGAATAAAGATTTAAGAAAAGTAGTGATTCTACTGGCACATCCTAACATCAAAGAATCACAAGCAAACAAAGCATTAGTTGATGCTGTCAGTGACATGGAAGGAGTGGCGGTTTTCAATCTTTACGAGCTATCGCAGGAAATCGCTTTCAATATAGATGAATGGAGTAAAATCATTTCCGATGCCTCGGCTGTCATCTATCAATTTCCTTTCTATTGGATGTCTGCACCGTCATTACTAAAGAAATGGCAGGATGAAGTCTTTACTTTTCTATCCAAGACTCCGGCTGTCGCCGGCAAACCGCTGACAGTAGTAACGACCACGGGATCCGAATACGAAGCTTATCGCAGTGGCGGCCGAAACCGTTTCACTACGGACGAATTATTACGTCCTTATCAAGTAAGTGCCATTCATTCGGGAATGTCATGGCAAACCCCTATTGTGGTTTACGGAATGGGAACAGCAGACGCCGGCAAGAATATCGCTGAAGGAGCAAATTTGTATAAACAACGTGTGGAAATGCTTATCGGTAGCAGTAATGCAGGGAACAATTGGTAAGACTGTAAAAAGCGTAGCTTTATCCTATCTAAAGCTACGCTTTACAGATGCTAAAGCATAGCTTTAGGTTTCACCAAACACTTGTATGCCCCGCCCTGAAATAGAGGTTACTTCTAATCATGACTTCAAACATTGGCTGTGCAAACAAAATGATTATATAAGATAGTGACGCTATCCCACCAACATAGTGACGGTATATGCACAGGATAGCGTCACTATCCAAGGCATATACCGTCACTATATTTAAACCGGATATTTCGGGCTTTTAACTCTAGTTTCCGCGCTGTGTAGGCAAGGTAAATTCCTGCGAATCACAAATCACCCCATTCTCGTCCGCCACTGCGACACGGAATGTCACTTCACCGTCTTTCAACCTTTCACCGGCATGGATCGAAGCCGTATAACGGATCCCCTCACCCGGAAGAATTTCCTCAATCATCACCGAAGGAGAGATGCCGAGATGTTTCACCTTCCCCACCGTTTCTACCACAGGAACTACATTATAAACAGGATTTCTCCCTTCATTCATAATCTCAAAAATTATCTTGCTATTTTCTCCCGCATCAATCACATGACTGCGATTATCATCAATGAAACGGATTTTGCGCAACTTCAGTTGAGAAATGGGCGGCTGCACTTGCGGCTGCTTCTTATACTTTTGCACACGTACTTCCCGTACTTCAGGAATATACGCATCCTCCTCTATCTGCTCTTGTCTCGGTGCCGTCAATGCGTTTCCAATAGCCGCACCGGCAATGGTTCCTACGATATTTCCAATAGCAGAGCCACGATAACCGCCCCTCCAGCCATGATTATTATCTCCGATAAGTCCGCCTATCGAACTTCCCAGACTACCTCCGATAGAAGCACCTGCCATGATAGCTCCCGGATTTCCCATACGCCCCGACGCACATCCACTCAAAAGCAAAGCGGAAAGCAAAATTACTGTTAGTTGTTTCTTCATGAGCCTCTCTATTTAGTGTTATTATTTATTCTACCACTTTAAAACGAGCGAAACGCAACAATAGTTGTTTGTCACCCGCATTTTTAAAATGAATAGTGGCTTTCGCATTGTCTCCCGTTCCTTCCACTTTCAGCACTTCGCCCAATCCGAAACGTTCGTGCTCTATCATCTGTCCGACTTGTACTCCTGCTACCGATGCTGAACCGGAAGACACCATCTGCGCACTGCTACTTCCACCAACAGCACTTACCTTCTTCAAATTTCTCGGCACACTGGGAGCAATAATCTGCGCTTTCGGACGTTCACGCTGCTCGGAAGAGTTACTACCGAAAGGCGCACGCGACGGAGAAGCAGAACGGGCAAAGCCCCCTTCAATCTCCCTGCGGAAACGTCCCGCACCTTCATCCACAGCAAGGCTCACTCCCGCTTCATGCGGCAACCGCAAGTAATCAACATCAATATCACGCAGGAAACGACTGGGACTTCCAAACTCCATCTTTCCGTAACGGAAACGGGTTTTGGCAAAAGATAGATAGCAATGTTCTTCCGCACGGGTAATAGCTACATAGAACAAGCGACGTTCTTCTTCCAGCGCCCGGGGAGAATCTCCGACCATCCCACTGGGAAACAGATTTTCTTCCAGACCAACCACAAATACATTCTTAAACTCCAATCCTTTCGCCGAATGGACGGTCATCAACGTTATCTTTTCCCCATCATCCGCCTTGTCGGAGTCCTGATCGGTGAGCAACGCAATTTCCGAAAGGAAATCAGTAAGAGACACATTCGGATTGCCTTCCTCCTGCCGCAAAGCGCAGAAGTCATTCATACCATTCACCAACTCTTCTATGTTCTCCTTACGACTTAGATTCTCGGGGGATGTGTCCTGACAAACATCATTGATAATACCGGACTGACGGATAATATCCGTTCCTATTTCATAAGCGTTCTTATCCGCCTGATCGGCAATAAAACCTTCTATCAGTTCACGAAAGCCCTGCAGTTTTGCATGAGTTCCCTTATTTATATCCAGTCCGTAACTTAAGGGTTCGCAGACTGCCGCCCAAAGACTTACGCCATGATTGGTAGCCGCTGATATAATCTTCCCGACCGTGGTATCTCCAATGCCACGAGCCGGATAATTGATGATTCGTTTAAACGCTTCTTCATCATTCGGATTCACCACCAAACGGAAATAAGCTATCACGTCTTTTATCTCTTTCCGTTGATAGAACGAGAGTCCCCCGTAAATCTTATAAGGCATACTCCGTTTCCGAAGAGCCTCTTCGAAAATACGGCTTTGCGCATTCGTACGATATAGGATGGCAAATTCAGCATATCCGTAGTGATATTCCCGACGTAACTCCGCAATCTTATTAGCCACAATATCACCCTCTTCCACATCACTATACGCCTGAAACACACCGATGGGTTCCCCTTTTTCTTTCTCCGAAAACACAGCTTTCCGTATCTGACGTTCGTTCTTTTCAATCAGGCTATTGGCAGCGCAAACAATGGTTTGTGTGGAACGGTAATTCTGTTCCAGTTTAAAGACTTTCGTGTTGGGATAGATTTTTGTAAAATAGAGAATATTATCAATATCCGCCCCACGGAAAGAATAGATACTTTGCGCATCATCTCCCACCACACAGACACGTTGATTCTCCTTTGTCAGTTGCAGAACAATGCTATGCTGCGCATAATTCGTATCCTGATACTCGTCCACCAACACATAACGGAACTGATCGCGATAACGTGCCAGCACTTCCGGAAAGTCACGAAACAGAATATAGGTATATACCAATAAATCATCAAAATCCATCGCTCCCGCCTGACGGCATCTGTCCCAATAACGGGTATAGATGTCACGGATAGCAGGCATCTTGGCAGCCATATCTCCTTCGTAAGCCTCTTTATTGGCAGCGTACCCCGTAGGAGTGACCAAATGGTTTTTTGCATTGGAGATGCGTGCCTGCACTACTCCCGGCTTATAAGTTTTCTCGTCCAACCCCATCTCTTTAATGATGGAACGAAGCAGGCTCTTACTATCAGCCGTATCATAGATGGTGAACTGGGAAGTGAATCCGATATATTGTGCTTCGGCACGAAGAATACGTGAGAAAATGGAATGGAAAGTACCCATCCACAAATAACGTGCCCGTTCCATACATACCTGCCGGGCAATACGCTCTTTCATCTCGCGCGCAGCCTTATTAGTAAAGGTCAGCGCAAGGATATTCCACGGATTATACCCGTTCTCCTGCTCCAGCAAGTAAGCGATTTTATAAGTCAACACACGCGTCTTCCCCGAACCCGCACCGGCTATCACCAGCGAAGGACCGTCATTATAAGTCACTGCTGCACACTGACTCTCGTTCAATTCATCTATATAATTGGTATTCATAACAGCATTATAAAAACAATGTGGATTTTTAACAAACCCTTGGCACTCAAATTTGTTCTCAATACAAAAGTATAATATTCATTCGAGAATGAAGGTATTTTTATGAATTTTCATCACTAACTATTTTAACCTAACCCCAAAAAGCAATGAAAAGGAGTATATTTTTATCAATTATTTTAAGTTTGTTTCTGGTTGCCTGCATTCCACAGGCAATGGCACAAAAACAGAGCCGCTTGGAAAAGCTGCTAAGGTATCTGAACGATAATGACGCCGACAAATGGCAGAAAAACCGTGATAAGATAGATGACGAGACGCAAACCTATTATGCCGAAGAACTGGCATTGTTGGACGTTCTCAACGAATTGTGGAACAAACAAAGTGAGCAAGCTGCCACCAACTATTTCGGCTGTTACGAACAAGCTACGAAAGCTTATTTTCCGAATATCTGCGAAGAAGAGAAAATACAGCTTTCCAACGTACAAGACAAAGCGGAACAGGCTGTTATCTCCATCCTGGAAGCATCGAAAGAGCAGATTCCCTTTAGCAAGACATTGATGGACAGCATCCAGTCAAGCGGCTATCCGGCAGACTCCGCCCTCTTGCAAAAGGTGCGGGACATCCGCGAACTGGCCCTACTGGAAGGGATGCTGAAAACACCTGCGCTGAACATCTATCAAACGTATATCTCGGAATATCCGAACGGCAAGTTTATCTCTCAAATCAACACTGCGGAGAACAAACGGCTTTATCAGATCGTAAAGAGTAATCCGACCTCTGCGAATTTTAAAGCATTCTTTGATAATGCCGCCATGCAGAAATTCTTCACTGATAAAGACACACGTCCCTTCCTTTCGGAAGTCCGCACGTTATACGACGATTTTCTGTTTCAAGGGATTGACAGCCTCCGGGAGAAAGGAAATGCAACAGCTATCCGGCAGATCATTGACGACTATAAGCAATCACCTTACCTGACTTCCACAGCACGTACGCACCTGGATGACCTTGAATATCTTAGTGAAAAAGCTGATTTTGAGCTTTTAAAACCTGCCATTGTCAGTTCCGAATCGTTAAGTATGTTGCAGGATTTTCTTTGTACACACAGATACAAGGAATTTCGCGACCAGGCCAACGCACTGCGGGCACCTTTTATTCTGCAAACAATCATATCCACCCCTACTTCCGTGAAATACTATAATGGAGGGCGATTGATAAAGTCTGCGGAAAACGACAGTACAGGGACCACCTCGACCACTTATTCGTATGACGATAAAGGACAGCTCGTCTCCACCCTGGCACTGACTATGAAAAACGGTCAGGTGAGTGAGGAGGTGCAAACAAACAGACTGTATGACCCTCAAGGCCACTGCATTTTTGAAGTGCAGACAAATCCCAAGACCAAAACGGACATTTACCGAAGGACACGCCGTATCGGTGCCGACGGGAGCATCGAGAGCGATTCACTTAAATATATGGACGGAAGGTCGATTATCAGCACATACAATAAACAAGGCTTATTGACTGAAGCCAAAGAATATAATAAGAACGGAGAACTTCAGGCATACACCGCCAACAAATATGATGATAAAGGAAGATTAATTTCTTCCCAACATCAAAACTTGCTTTTTGCCAATTCTCCGGATCAGGTTATTTCACAAAAAGAGGCTTATGAATACGATAAATACGGTTATCTGTCGCAGATTGTCTACCAACGGATTTTGGGTAATAACCAAAAAACGTCCGGATGCCTGACTTGCCTGTATGATAAATACGGGAACCGGATTGACGGCAATTCTTATTATGAATATGACAATACGGGCCAATGGGTCTGCCGGACCAACCGCGATCACCCGAAAGAGGTGGAACGTATACAGTACATTTACAAATAAAGTAAGATGCTGTGAACATTTTGCAGAAGGCTTCTGTTATTATAGTATAACAAGCCAATTAAAACTTGTAACATTATGAATACTATATTAATGTCTTTAATTATGATGACCATGACTTACGAAATGCCTAAACTTCCTTACGCAAACAATGCGTTGGAACCTGTAATCAGTCAGCAAACGATAGATTTCCATTACGGAAAACATCTACAAACGTATGTAAATAATCTGAATAGCCTCGTGCCCGGAACAGAATATGAAGGTAAAACGGTAGAAGAAATCGTTGCAGCCGCACCGGATGGAGCTATATTCAATAACGCCGGACAAGTATTGAATCACAATCTGTACTTCCTGCAATTCGCCCCGAAACCCTCAAAGAAGGAACCGTCAGGCAAACTGGGAGAAGCCATCAAACGTGACTTCGGTAGCTTTGAAAACTTCAAGAAAGAATTCAACGCAGCAGCAGTCGGATTGTTCGGTTCAGGATGGGCTTGGCTGTCAGTAGACAAGAACGGTAAACTGCATATCACCAAAGAAGGAAACGGCAGTAACCCCGTACGCGCCGGACTGAAACCACTTCTGGGTTTTGACGTGTGGGAACACTCCTACTATCTGGACTACCAGAATCGCCGCGCCGACCACGTAAACGCCCTGTGGAACATCATCGACTGGGATGTGGTTGAAAAAAGAATGTAACCGGATTTACTAGCAAAGCTATACTTATGAAAAAGGTCGTTGTGTTTTCACAGCGACCTTTTTTACAGACTAAAAAAACAAACTTTTATTGTATATCAAACGCATTAGTTGTATTTTTGCAACCCATAAACTAGCATAACAAACAATTATGGTACTATATAAAAGAAAAGAGATACGATTTATTGTCTCCATTGCCGTTCTTCTTTTCTTCCCCCTTTTCTGCAACGCTGCCGCCACAGAAGAACCAGAGGAAGAGATCCTGTTCATTACCTCATACAATTCTGACACTAAATATACCTACGATAACATCAGCACATTTATAGAAACCTACACCCAGTTGGGAGGAAGATACTCGACCATTGTAGAAAACATGAATGCGACGGATTTAACGCAGGCACACCAATGGAAAAAAACATTAACCGATATTTTAGACAAACATCCGAAAGCTAAATTAGTAATTCTTTTGGGTGGTGAAGCATGGAGCAGTTTCCTTCATCTTGAAGATGAGAAATATAAACAGCTTCCTGTTTTCTGCGCAATGGCATCACGCAACGGCATCCGTATTCCGGAGGATTCAATCGATATGCGGAACTATAATCCTGTAAGTATCAACTTAACGGAACGAATGAAGGAGTACAACGTAAAATACTGTGATACATACGAATATAACATCAGCAAAGATATCGAAATGATACAGGATTTCTACCCGGACACAGAGCACCTGGTATTTGTATCGGATAATACCTATAACGGACTTGCCGAACTGGCATGGTTCAAGAAAAACCTGCAACATTTCCCGCAGTTATCCATCACCTATATTGACGGTCGCATCCACACACTCGATATGGCTGCCAATCAATTGCGCAATCTTCCCAGAAACACAGCAATGCTTCTTGGTATCTGGAGAATTGACAGCCGGGGGATCACTTACATGAACAACTCCGTTTATGCTTTTTCCAAAGCCAATCCTCTCCTGCCTGTGTTCAGTATGACTTCCACCGCAATAGGCTATTGGGCCATCGGAGGATATGTCCCGCAATATGAAGGAGTGGGAAAAAATATGGGAGAATATGCTTACCGCTTTTTAGACCAGAAGGAAACGGGTATCAGCAGCATCAATGTCTTACCCAACCGATATAAATTTGACGCGAAGAAACTAAAGGAATGGGGATTTGAAAACAAGAAGTTGCCTGTCAACTCAATGGTTATCAATCAGCCTATCCCCTTCTTTGTAGCCTACAAGACAGAAGTGCAATTTATCCTGATTATCTTCCTCGTATTAGTAGGAAGTCTGATGATTTCCCTGTATTACTATTACCGGACGAAAATCCTGAAAAATCACCTTGAAAGAACCACGCAACAATTGCGGGAAGATAAAAAGAAACTGGAAGAGTCTGAAATCGAATTACGTGACGCCAAAGAGCGCGCCGAAGAAGCTAATCAATTAAAAAGTGCTTTTGTCTCGAATATGAGCCATGAGATACGGACACCTTTAAACGCAATTGTCGGTTTCTCCAGCCTGATTATCGGTTCGGTAGAGCAGAATGATGAATTGAAAGAATATGCGGATATCGTCCAGACTAATTCCAATTTATTGCTCCAACTGATTAGCGATGTACTGGATATATCACGCCTGGAATCAGGAAAGCTGCAATTCAACTATGAATGGTGCGAGCTGGTGAACCATTGCCAGAATATGATTACTCTCACCAACCGGAACAAGACAGTGGATGTAGACATCAAACTCCAAATGCCTAAGGAGCCTTACATGCTCTACACGGACCCGTTGCGTCTGCAACAGATTATTATCAACCTGCTGAATAATGCCTTGAAATTCACTCCTGCCGGAGGAAGTATCACGCTGGATTATGAAGTGGACGAAGAAAAGCAATGTATGCTGTTCTCGGTGACAGATACCGGCACGGGAATCCCCGAAGATAAACAGGAACTCGTATTCCAACGTTTCGAAAAGCTGAATGAATTCGTGCAAGGTACAGGGTTGGGACTGGCTATCTGTAAACTGACCATCCAATATATGGGAGGTGATATCTGGATTGACAAGAATTACAAAAATGGCGCCCGATTTATCTTTTCTCATCCCATCAAAAAACAGGAATCAACAGAAAAATGAAAAAAAATCGACTGATTTAGTGTTTTTCTGTTTCTTTTTCGCTTACTTTGCTCCCGTAAAGACAAAGGGGTGCCCCATGAGGGGCTGAGATTATACCCTAAGAACCTGATGCAGTTAGTACTGCCGAAGGGATTGTGTATTTCTTCCGTTTTTTCTTTTTCCCGCACGCACCCCTCTTTGTATTTACTTTCATTTATCCCCAAACACACCTATACGAATATGAAAGTACAAGTGAACAACAAAGAAGTGGAAACAACCGCAAGCACACTGGCCCAGCTTGCCACCCAACTGCAACTTCCCGAAAACGGTGTAGCCATCGCCGTCAACAACCGAATGATACCGCGTCCGCAATGGGACGGATTCGGGCTGCAAGAGAATGATAACCTGATTGTGATTAAAGCAGCCTGCGGAGGATAGCCTATGTTAAGCCTACAATTTATCACCCATCAAACAGAGAATTACTCCTATCTGGAATCGGCGCGCATGGCTCTCGAAGGGGGCTGTAAATGGATCCAACTGCGCATGAAAGAGGCATCGCCGGAAGAGGTGGAGGCAGTGGCACTGCAACTGAAACCTCTCTGTAGAGCTAAAGAAGCGATCCTGATTCTCGACGACCACGTAGAGCTGACCAAAAAGCTGGAAGTGGACGGGGTGCACCTGGGCAAAAAAGACATGCCCATCGGCGAAGCCCGGCAGATACTGGGCGAAGCATTCATCATTGGCGGAACGGCCAACACCTTTGAAGACGTAAAGCTGCATCATGCCGCCGGAGCCGACTATCTGGGCATAGGCCCTTTCCGGTTTACCACCACTAAGAAAAATCTGAGCCCGGTACTGGGACTCGAAGGCTACACTTCCATACTGGCACAGATGAACGAGGCCGGTATCCGGATACCGGTAGTAGCCATCGGAGGGATCGTGGCGGAAGACATTCCGGCCATTATGGAAACGGGGGTGAACGGCATCGCCCTCTCCGGAGCAATCCTGCAAGCACCGGACCCGGTAGAAGAAACAAAAAGAATTCTAAACATATAAGGAAATGAACTGAATTCACCACAGAGTAACACAGAGTTCCACAGAGATGGTTTTCTCTTAATACTCCATAAACAAGAAATTTAAAACTCTGTGAGACTCCGTGTTACCCTGTGGTGAAATGAACTCAAAACAAGATCAGAAATGGAAAAGTTAATCATTGCGGGACGTGAATTCAACTCCCGCCTCTTCCTGGGAACAGGTAAATTCAGCTCAAACGAATGGATGGAACAGTCGATACTGGCATCGGGCACCGAAATGGTGACAGTGGCCATGAAACGTGTCGACATGGAGAGCACAGAAGACGACATGCTGAAACATATTGTACATCCGCACATTCAGTTGCTTCCCAACACATCGGGCGTACGCAATGCGGAGGAAGCGGTGTTTGCCGCACAAATGGCACGCGAGGCTTTCGGAACCAACTGGCTGAAACTGGAGATTCATCCCGACCCGCGCTATCTGCTGCCCGACTCGGTGGAGCCTCTGAAAGCGACTGAAGAACTGGTGAAACTCGGATTCGTCGTGCTCCCCTATTGCCAGGCAGATCCGGTGCTCTGCAAACAACTGGAAGAAGCGGGAGCCGCCACGGTAATGCCGCTGGGAGCACCTATCGGAACCAATAAAGGACTGCAAACCAAGGAGTTTCTGCAAATCATTATCGAACAGGCAGGAATCCCGGTAGTGGTGGACGCCGGAATCGGAGCACCGAGCCATGCGGCGGAGGCTATGGAAATGGGTGCATCGGCATGCCTGGTAAACACAGCTATCGCGGTAGCCGGCAACCCGATAGAAATGGCAAAAGCCTTCAAGCAAGCAGTAGAAGCCGGACGGACGGCATACGAGGCCGGACTGGGTATGCAGGCCATAGGGTTCGTAGCGGAAGCAAGTTCACCACTGACGGCATTTTTAAACGAATAAAACAATAACCTCGCCTCCGGCCCCTCTCCCGTCGAGCACTCTTCGGGAAAAGAATACGGGGCTGAGAGATCCTAATAACGAATGTATGGAACAAAGAATAAAATTTCCCCGCTCTGAGAAGGTATATCTGTCCGGCAAGCTATTCCCCAAAATCCGTGTAGGTATGCGAAAAGTAGAGCAAGTGCCCAGCACAACTTTCGAAGGAGAAAAGAAGGTGATCACTCCCAATCCGCATGTGTACATCTACGATACCAGCGGTCCTTTCAGTGACCCCGACATAGAAATCGACCTGAAAAAAGGTCTCCCGCGCCTGCGTGAAGAATGGATACTGAACAGAGGAGACGTGGAACAATTGCCCGAGATCAGTTCGGAATACGGACGCATGCGGCGGGATGACGGGAGCCTCGACCACCTCCGTTTTGAACATATCGCACTGCCCTACCGGGCCAAGGCCGGCCGGCATATCACCCAGATGGCGTATGCCAAACAGGGCATTGTCACTCCCGAAATGGAATATGTGGCTATCCGTGAGAATATGAACTGCGAAGAACTGGGCATCGAGACCCATATCACACCCGAATTCGTACGTCAGGAAATAGCCGAAGGACGGGCGGTGCTGCCTGCCAACATCAACCATCCCGAAGCCGAACCTATGATTATAGGCCGCAACTTCCTGGTGAAAATCAATACCAACATCGGCAACTCCGCCACTACCTCGAGCATAGACGAAGAGGTGGAGAAAGCAATGTGGAGCTGTAAATGGGGAGGAGACACATTGATGGATCTTTCGACCGGAGAGAACATACACGAAACGCGGGAATGGATCATCCGCAACTGTCCCGTTCCGGTGGGGACCGTACCTATCTACCAGGCTCTGGAAAAGGTAAACGGAAAGGTAGAGGACCTGACCTGGGAACTGTATCGCGACACGCTGATCGAGCAGTGTGAGCAGGGAGTGGACTACTTCACCATCCATGCGGGCATCCGCCGGCATAATGTGCACCTGGCGGAAAAACGCCTCTGCGGCATCGTATCCCGAGGCGGAAGTATCATGAGCAAATGGTGTCTGGTGCACGACCGGGAAAGCTTCCTTTACGAACACTTCGATGACATCTGCGACATCCTGGCACAATACGATGTCGCAGTATCGCTCGGCGACGGCCTACGGCCCGGATCGACCCACGACGCCAATGATGAAGCGCAATTTGCCGAGCTCGACACAATGGGCGAACTGGTGGTGCGCGCCTGGGAGAAAAACGTACAGGCATTTATCGAAGGACCGGGACATGTGCCGATGCACAAGATACGCGAAAACATGGAACGCCAGATTGAAAAATGCCACAATGCCCCGTTCTATACGCTCGGCCCGCTGGTGACGGACATCGCTCCGGGATACGACCACATCACTTCGGCTATCGGAGCGGCACAAATAGGATGGCTGGGAACAGCTATGCTATGCTATGTGACCCCTAAAGAGCACCTCGCCCTGCCCGATAAAGAAGATGTACGCGTGGGAGTAATCACTTATAAAATAGCCGCCCATGCGGCCGATCTGGCCAAAGGACACCCGGGGGCACAGGTACGCGACAACGCACTGAGCAAAGCCCGGTACGAATTCCGGTGGAAAGACCAGTTCGACCTGTCGCTCGATCCGGAACGTGCATTCTCTTACTTCCATGCCGGACGGCATACCGACGGAGAGTATTGCACCATGTGCGGACCGAATTTCTGCGCGATGCGACTGAGCCGCGATCTGAAGAAAACTCAAAAACAAAAATAGGATGACCGTAACGGAAAGGACAGCGGAATACCGGAAAGC
>OGNE01001139.1_pt1 | contig 12491 bp, 10 predicted proteins | sample 1573401 | NCBI WGS metagenome assembly OGNE01 (sample SAMEA2581884, study PRJEB24529) | metagenome | biome: Human gut stool | place: China | collected 2011 | reverse complement strand
ATTTGGCTCGCGATTCCTCCGGCATTAAAATGCCTGCGGAATGGAGATTAGTATGGAAAACAGCAGCAATAAAAAAGATGAAAGCACCTATGTATTTGATAAATCCATGAACTGCCCGGTCTGTGATGCGGATTTTAAGACAAAGCAGGTAAAAACAGGAAAGGCCAGATTTTTAGGGACTGAGGCAGATTTAAGACCGCTGTATTCCGGAATTGATACAATCAAATATGATGTATGTCTGTGCCCGAAGTGCGGATATGCATCAACACTGCGTGAATTTAACAACGTTACGCCGAAGCAGAGAGCGCTGTTAAAGGAAATGATTGGAAGCAAATATACGGCAATGGAGGATTCAGCAGATTATTATACGTATGATATTGCGATTAAACGGTATAAGATGGCATTACTGACCGCAATGACAAAACCGGCCAGAGGAAGTGAACAGGCTTATTTGTGCTTAAAGCTTGCATGGCTTTACAGAGGAGCAGCAGAAGAATTACAGCAGGATGATACAGCCAATCTGGGGCAGATTGCAAAGTATAACAAGCTGGAAGCGGAGTATATCGAAAAAGCATACAAAGGCTTTACCGAAGCACTTTTAAAAGAGTATCCGCCAATCTGCAATATGGACGAGGTGACGATCAACTCCCTGCTTGCACAGCTGGCGCATAAATGCAATGATGACGATACAGCACAGAAGTTTGCCTATATGGTGATGGGTTCAAGAAATGCATCTTCAAAAGCAAAAGACAAGGCACGTGAACTGATGGAAGTTATCCGTGAGTCACGTCATGAAACGACAAATGAGTAAAAAAAATGAAATGCAGATAACAGGTGAGGATTATGAATCGAATAAAGGCAGTTTTACAAAAATGCTGGCAATATGAGATTGTACATGCTGCCGTATATTCGGCATTGCTGAATATGCTGGTTGAGTGTTTCAACAGGAGAAGTTTAATCGGATTGGTAATGATTTTTACCAATCCGGTTCTGTTTTTATATAATACGCTGATTATTCTGGTGACGATGTCTGTCGTACTGCTGTTTCACAGAAAAGTATTTGTGTACTGTACGGTGAGTGTAGTGTGGTTATTGCTTGCAATTACAAATTTTGTGGTGCTTTGTTCCAGAAAAACGCCATTTACGGCAATGGATATTTATTTAATTGAAGATGCCATAAAAGTCATTCCGGTCTATCTGAATGCTTTTCAGATAATTCTGATTGTACTGGCAGTTGCCGCAGGGATTGCGGGACTGGTATGGCTGTGGATAAAAGGTCCGAAACAGCAGGAAAAAATACACTATATCCGTACAACAGTAAAAATTGGATTACTGTTGTTATGCTGTATGGGAGTTACCCACTTTCTGCTTCTTACCGGAACAATAAGCAGTTATTTCGGCAATCTTGCCAATGCCTATAAACAATATGGATTTGCTTACTGTTTTACGTGCAGTGTTGTGGACAGAGGAATCAGCAAATCGGATGAATATACACCGGAGTATGTTAATAGTCTGAAAGAGGATATTGAAGAAATAGAAGTCGAAAATTCGGAAAAATCACCGAATATCATTTTTTTGCAGCTGGAGTCTTTTTTTGATCCGAATCTGGTAAAAGGCATCAGTTTTTCGGAAAATCCGCTTCCGTATTTTGAACAGCTTGTGGCAGATTATCCGTCAGGCTACTTATCTGTGCCGTGCTTTGGTGCGGGAACAGCCAATACGGAATTTGAAGTGCAGACCGGCATGAATATGGATGATTTCGGACCGGGTGAATATCCGTACAAGACGGTTTTACAGTCCAAGGTCTGTGAATCCATGGCATATGACTTAAAAGAAAAAGGGTATGCCACCCATGCACTGCATGACAATGACGGAACGTTTTATGACAGATATAAGGTCTTCTCTCATTTGGGATATGAAGATTTTACATCAATTGAATATATGGACAATATCGAAATGACACCGATGGGCTGGGCAAAGGATAAGATTCTGACCGGGGAAATCGGAAAAATACTGGATTCCACAGATGGTTCGGATTACATTTATACAATTTCCGTACAGGGACACGGCGATTATCCGGCAGAGTATCCGGAGGGCTTTGTGCCGGAAATTACGGTAACGGGATTTTTTGATACGGCAAAGGAAAAGGCATTTACCTACTATGTCAACCAGATTCATGAAATGGATAATTTCCTGCGGGAGTTGACGGCGATGCTTGAAAGCAGGGATGAAGAGACAGTGCTTGTTATGTACGGCGACCACCTGCCGGGATTTTCATTTACGGACGAAGTACTTGAAAATGGCGACATTTATCAGACACAGTACGTTGTCTGGAGCAATTTTTCACTGCCGTAAGAAAAAGAAAATCTGGAAAGTTATCAGTTGGCAGCGCATGTACAGCAGATGCTTGGCATGTCGGAAGGTTATCTGACAAAGTTTCATCAGAAACGTAAGGACACGCCGGACTATTTAAAAGATTTAAAGATTCTTGAATACGACATTTTATATGGAAACTGTGATTTATATGGCGGGGAAAATCCATTTCAGGCAACCAATCTGATTATGGGACAAAATGATATTACAATCACCAATGCATATAATTACAAGGATTATGTATGCGTGGAAGGCAGTAATTTTAATGATTACAGTGTGGTCTATATTAATGACAAAGCCTATCCGACAGAGATTATCAACAGCCATCTGCTGCGGGTGGAAAAAGCACAGGTTACAGCCGGAAATATCGTGTCGGTAGTTCAGCAGGGCGATGATAAAATTGAGCTTAGCCGTGTGTATTTACAGGTTGGGGAGTCCGAAAACAAATAGTGAGATTTCATTGACAACAATTGCCGCAAATGCTAAGATAAAGAAGGTGTTTGGCACCATATATTTTTTTGGAGGTACTTGAAATGAAAGGTACAGTAAAGTGGTTTAATAACCAAAAGGGCTATGGCTTTATCAGCGATGAAGAAGGCAAGGATGTGTTCGTACATTACTCAGGTCTGAACATGAGCGGATTCAAGTCATTAGACGAAGGCGCAGAAGTAGAGTTTGACGTAACAGAAGGCGCTAAAGGTCCTCAGGCTATTAATGTAACAAAATTATAATCCAAATGGTTTACAGTGTGCCTTTTTAAATATACATTTCGTTATTAAAAAAGATATATTGTTATGCAATTAAGATTATGAGAGGAGCAGCCGCAGCTATGTGGCTGCTCTTTTCGTCTGTACAGAACAAACTTTAATAGATATTTTATTGGCTTTTACAGACAGAAATGATATGATTAAGAAAGATAAAAAGCCGTGGCAGATGGAAACGGCGGAATGGAGATTTTATGGAAACAATTGATTTGACACAGACCCTGCCGGCAGGAACGTCATCCATGCTCTCGGCGGGTGGAATTCTTATGCTTTCGGCAATTATTGTACTTGTAGTTGTCATTATGAAAAGATGGAAAGCAAGAGTTATGCCGGGGATTTTAGGTGTGATTGCCTATGCCGTTTTTGTATTTATTTTTGCCAATCTGGCAACATCGGCGCTGGCACTGATACCGAGTATAGACAATACTTTTTATAACAACCCGGCAACGTATAATATTGTATATGCGCTGTTTGCGACAGCCGGATTTACAGCAGCAAGAGTTGTTACCGGCTATATGTTAAATGAACGTTTTGAGCGTAAAGGCGATGTCTATCTTGCGGGAATCGGTCTTTCAATCGGCGACAGCCTTTTATACGGTATGACAGCGATTTCCTACATTACGTGGTGTACCGCAATCCAGGCAGGACAGGCACAGGATATGCTGGCACAGCTGGCGGCGGAAGAGGTGACAACAACCTATGAAACGGTTTCGGCACTGTTTACAACACCATCCGTTTTATGGCTGTTACTGGGTGTCAACTGTATTCTCGATATGGTTTTAAATATCGCATTAATGAATGTGATTTTTGGTGTTATTAAAGGAAATCTGGCAAAATGGTGGTACGGCGTTACAGCGGCAGTGACATTTTTTGCGATGATTTCATTCCAGCTTTACAATCAGGAATCCGTTGCAAGCATAGCGGTAAGTTTTGCTGTAAAGCTGGTTATTTTTGCAGTCACTATTTATTATACGTTCCGCGTTGCGGGTAAGGAGATTGAATATTCAGATGACTAATGAAAACCGTGGATTAAGCTGCGAAGAAGCACAAAAAAGGCTGTATGCCGGTTATGGAAATGTACAGGTGAAAAATCAGTCCAAATCTGTCGGACAGATTATTGCCGGTAACATTTTTACATATTTTAACTTCATATTTGCAGTGTTTACGGCATTGTTAGTTTTTGTAAGGTCATATGTAAATATGACCTTTTTGCCTATTATTGTGTGCAATACAATGATTGGCATTGTTCAGGAAATCCGGGCAAAACGGGTGTTAGACAGGCTGACACTGATGAATGAACCTAAAACGCAGGTTGTGCGCAGCGGGCAGATGCTGCAGGTGGATTCAGAACAGCTGGTGCTTGGAGACCTTTGCGTTTTTCAGGCAGGAAACCAGATTTGTGCAGATGCAGTTGTTGAGAAAGGCAGTCTGCGTGTCAATGAAGCACTGATTACAGGTGAAGCGGATGAAGTGGTAAAAAATCCGGGCGATATACTGTATTCCGGCAGTTTTGTTGTTTCAGGAAAAGGATATGCGACACTTACAAAAGTGGGACTGTCATCTTTTGCGGCACAGCTGATGTTAGAAGCAAAAGCATCGCGTAAAAATACACAGACGGAAATGATGTGTTCCTTAGACCGTCTGGTGCGTATTATTGGCATTGTTATTATACCGATTGGAATCCTGCTGTTTTTGCAGCAGCATTTTGTCATTGGTTCGACCATACATGAAAGTGTCGTATCCATGATTGCATCACTGGTCGGTATGATACCGGAAGGACTGTATCTTTTAGCGAGCATTGCACTGGTTGTCAGTGTCATGCGCCTTGGCAGAAAAAAAGGGCTGGTTCATGAAATGGCGTGTGTTGAAACGTTGGCGCGGGTCAATGTCCTGTGTGTGGACAAGACGGGAACGATTACGGAAAATAAAATGTCTGTCCAGGAAATTATTCCGCTGGCAAAAGAGGAAGAAGAAACTTCGCTTCATGCCTTAATCGGAGATGTTGTAGCAAATCTGGATGCGGATAATATCACGATGCAGGCATTAAAAGACTATTTTGATGGAAAAAGTGAACGAAAGGCACAAAAAGTCATTCCGTTTTCTTCACAGCGCAAATATTCCGGTGTACGTTTTGAAGAAGGACTATATCTGATTGGTGCGCCGGAGCGGCTTCTGGCAGAGCGTTACGGAAAATATGACGTGCAAATTTTGGATAAAATCGACAAAGGTGTGCGTGTACTTGTATTTGGCAGGTATGGGGAAGAACAGCATTTGTTTGAACCGCTTGCATTTATTTTAGTGAGTAATCCGATCCGAAGGGATGCGCGGGAAACATTTGAATATTTTCAGAAAGAAGACGTCTGTATTAAGGTTATATCCGGCGATCATCCCAAAGCAGCGGCGGCAGTTGCAAAAAAGGCAGGGATTGCAGAAGCAGACAGATATATTGATGTTTCACAGCTTTCTGATGAAGAATTGGAAAAAGCTGCACCGGTGTATACGGTATTTGGCAGAGTATCGCCGGAACAGAAAAAGAAACTTCTTTTGGCACTCAAAAAAGCAGGCAATGTTGTTGCCATGACAGGGGACGGTGTCAATGATGTGCTGGCATTAAAAGAAGCGGACTGCAGTATTGCGATGGCATCCGGCAGTGAAGCGGCATCCAATGCGGCACAGATTGTTCTTTTGGATTCTGATTTTGCAAGGATGCCGTCCGTGGTATTAGAGGGCAGACGCGTGGTCAACAATATCCAGCGTTCTGCTTCGCTGTTTCTGGTGAAAAATCTGTTTTCTATGCTGATGACACTGTTTACATTTGTGGCAGTCAGTAAATATCCGCTGTATCCGACACAGTTGTCTTTTTTGGGAACATTCACCATCGGTACACCGGCATTTTTACTGGCAATGCAGCCGGATAAAAGCCGCATAGAAGGACATTTTTTAACCAATGTCGTGCTTTTGGCACTGCCTGCGGCACTGACGGATTTTATACTGCTGGCAGTGCTTAACGTTGCAGGAAATTGTGCCGGCATCGGACATGAGCAGCTTTCTACAATGTGTATCATGATATTGCTGGCTGTCGGAATGGCAGCACTTATAAGAATCTGTATGCCGCTGGATAAAATCAGAACAGGCATCTGTATACTGATGGCATCCGGGGCAGTATTCAGTGTACTGTTTTTAAAGCCGCTGTTCGCATTGTATCCGTTGTCACCGGTATGGGTAATGGTTACGGGGATTTTAATGGCAGCAGCAGTTCCGGTCTTTGCAGTGATGTGCCGTCTGGTGCTGTTACAGGTTCAAAGGCATGCAAAGCACAGCAAAAAATTCCGCGAACGACTCGGACGGCACTTTAAATCATGAAATGAAAAAGCAGCAGAGTTAAATCTTACATGTGGCTTAATATGAAACAGATTCGGCCGCTGCCTGTTTGGAATATGTTGTGGTGACAAGGTCTTCATAAGGAACATCCGTGTCTGACTCGCCGCAGTTTCGTAAAATATCAGTCAGCAGTGTGAAACTTTCTTTGGAAAATACCGTATCGGTTTTCCATGTGTCCTGATTCTGATATCGTGCAACAATGACGGCGATATCGTTTTGGGTATTTTCCGGAAACTGTGGTGCAATTACCGCAGCAATTTCTTCGGCGGAGTGGGAATTACAGTAGTCAAGCCCTTTTTGAATGGCTCTGGTAAAGGCAGCAATCACATCAGAGTTTTTAGAAAGGAAGCTCTTTTTGGCACAATAGGCAGTATACGGCACATAGCCGCTTTCCACGCCCAAAGAAGCCACGACAAATCCGGCGCTTTCTTGTTCCAGAAGTGTTGCGGACGGTTCAAATTCCACGGTATAATCGGCAATGCCGGACGAAAATGCCGCGGCAGTTGAGCCGAAATCTACGTTTTGAATAATATTGACATCTTCTTTAGTCAGTCCGTTCTTTTCTAAAATATATTCCAAAAGCATCTGTGGCATACCACCTGCCCTGCCGCCAAGAATCGTTTTTCCGCGCAGGTTTTCCCATGAAAAATCATCTTCTGCCGTTCTGGATACCAGAAAGTTGCCGGCGCGCTGTGTCAACTGGGCAAAATTGACGGCGTAATCCGATGCACCCTGTGCGTATACATAGATAGAAGATTCAGAACCCATAAGGCCAATCTGTGCATCATCTGAAATCAGGGAAGTCATAACGTTGTCAGCGCCGAATCCGGTCACAAGTGTAAGGTCAATGCCTTCTTCCTTAAAATATCCCAATTCAATTGCCGCGTACTGTGGTGCATAAAAAACGGAGTGCGCAACTTCATTTAAAGTGATGGATGTGCTGCCGGTGCTTTTTGTTTTGCTGCAGCCCATACATGTACAGCACAGGCAGACAACAGAAATACTGCATAAAATTTTAAGACAGTTCCGATAATTCATAAACAAAATCCTTTGATAGCAGAGTTATTTTAATATATGAAATAAGGGACCGGAAAGTGAAAAAATATGGAAAAAAAGGTGGCGCTGTGTTATAGTGTAGCTGGTTATGAAATTGTCAAATGATTTATAATGATAGGTAATATAAATGTTAAAATTTGTTTTTGACACTTATGTTAAAAAATACAGAATGGAGAATAAAAATGAAACTGGATATGCATTGCCATACAAAAGAGGGGTCAATTGATGCAAAAGTGCCGATTCAGGAATATATCACGAAGCTGGTAAAAGAGGGCTTTGACGGAATGCTGGTAACAGACCACAACTCCTATGACGGCTACCGCAAATTTGAAAAGATTGCAAAGAATCTGCATCTGGAAAAGCCGTTTACGGTATTAAAGGGCATTGAGTATGATACAAGGGATGGCGGCCATGTGATTGCGGTACTGCCGGACTGTATAAATGATGCTTTTATGGAAATCCGTGGAATGACACTGGCGCAGTTAGAAAAGATTGTGCATGAAAGAGGGGGCATTTTAGGGCTTGCACATCCTTACGGGCCGGGATTTTTTGCATTTACCAATACGCGATTTGGTAAAAAACACAATGAATTCCTGGAAAAATTTGATTTCGTGGAAACATTTAATGCCTGCATCAGACCGTGGGCAAATGCCTGTGCTGATAATCTGGCAGGCTGTCTGCATAAGCCGAAAGTGGCAGGGTCGGATGCACATAAGATGCGCGTAGTCGGGGCAGCATATACAGAATTCACACAAAAAATTGCAAACAACAATGATTTAATCCGGGCAATTAAAGAAGGATGGGTGCAGGCACAGGGCGGCAGTGTTTTAAAAGAAATGGAAGAGGACACAAATTTTCTGCTGCAAAAGGCGGCAAATGCAGGGTACTGGGTTTACAATAAACTGGGAGCATTGTGGAACTGGAAGAAATTGCGCTGGATTAGGAAAAAAATTTTGTAATATATGCAAAAAATAAGCAAAAATAAGTATTATTTTTTGTTATTATGTGATAAAATACGACTAAGATAAAAGCGAATCAGAGAGGTAATAGATATGTTTGGAAAAAAGACAGCAAATGGTTATTCAGAAGAAAAGGACTTGCAGCTGCTTATGCAGGCAATGGATGGTGTGATTGGCGGTAATTATGAAGATATTGATACAAGCGCATTTCAGAATCCGGCATATGGAGAAAAGTTTAATGAACTGATTCATGCATATAAGCGTTCCAATAACAATTTTGTAATGCGTCTGAATCAGGCAATGGGTTCAATCGGTGATAACTCTTATGTAAAAAAGACATTAGATCAGGTTCAGTCCCAGACAGAATCCATCCGGGATATGGAAAATGCAAGCCGTGACATGGAAACATCTATTAACAATATTTCGGAAGCAATGTCACATATCCGTGAGAATACACATGATGTCATTGCAACCGCTGACAGTAGTACGGAAAATATGAACAACAGCATACAGGTTGTCAATGAGTCTTCTGAAAAGATTCAGGCAATCAATGAACAGGTACAGGAATTTCAGGGCAAGATTGATAAAATCGGTGAAATTGTCGATGTGGTAAAGAAGCTTGCAAGCCAGAGTAATCTGCTGGCGTTAAATGCATCTATTGAAGCTGCAAGAGCAGGAGAAGCAGGAAAGGGCTTTGCAGTCGTTGCTGATCAGGTACGACAGTTATCCGGCAATACCGCAGAATCTGCAGAAGACATTGTTAAATATGTAGCAGAACTGCGTACGGATATCGGGGAACTGGCACTTTCCATGAATGAAACAACCTCCAAGCTTGCAGAGGGCAATGAAAAGGTAGAACAGTCATTGGAATCAATCCGACAGATGAATCAGCAGATGAATCAGATTAAGGATCGTGTTGACAATGCTTTTGAGGATATTGATACACAGACAGACGTAACAAAAGACTTTACAAGGCAGATTGAAAGCATTTCCAAGAGTTATAAAGAACTTTCTGATGACTGTACGGAAATGGGAACGCATGTCTATAAAATCGGGCGTTACATTGATACAACAAGAAGTGATATGGTACGTGGATTTGCTGAGATTACACAGCAGGACTGGCTGGATGTATTTATTAATGACCACTTTATCCTGATGTGGAGAGTTTATAACAATGCCGTTGATTTTGAGCGGTTAAGAAAAGAACAGCTGAATAATCCGAAGACCTGTAAAATCGGTAAATGGCTTGCTGCACAGACGAATCCACAGATTACAGGCAGTGCAGAATTTAAAGAAGTTATTGAAACGCATAATAATATCCATAAATATGCGACACTTTCATGGGAGGCAAAAGACCGTGAGGATATTCAGGGAGCCATGGATTATTTCCAGCAGACATATGATGCATATTATGTTTATAAGAAAGCGGTTGAGAATCTTAAAAAGCTGCTGGCACGTCTGGGAGAAACAGATAAGACCAATATTGTTGTTTTCACAAATTAGTGCAGCGTGCTTACAGACAGATTAAACAGACAAAATAAAGGCAAAACGGTTGAAAACCATAAAGAACTGTTATAGTATGTATGTTAGGTAGAAACGGTACAGCTATAACAGTTTTTTAAGTGGAGAGGTGGATATGGAAGGAAAGGAAACAGTTTATGTGATTGGACATAAAAATCCGGATACAGATTCTGTATGCTCAGCAATTTGTTATGCAAGACTAAAAGAAAAAATAACAGGACAGCATTATGTGGCAAAACGTGCAGGACATTTAAATGAAGAAACGCAGTATGTCATGGATAAACTGGGTGTACAGCCGCCGGAATATATGAAGGATGTCAGACCGCAGGTGCGGGATATCCAGATTCGAAAAACACCGGGTGTTTCTAAAGAGATTTCAGTAAAAACGGCGTGGACCCTGATGAAAGAGCAGAATGTCGTGACACTTCCGGTAACAAAAGAAAATGTGCTGGAAGGACTGATTACGATTGGAGATATAGCAAAATCGTATTTTCAGGTTTATGACAGCACCATTCTTGCAACAGCCCAGACACGGTATCAGAATATTGTGGATACATTGGAAGGAACGGTTGTTGCAGGGGAAGCAGACGGTATTTTTAAAGAAGGAAAAGTTGTGATTGCGGCGGCTAACCCGGATATGATGGAAAATTATATCGGGACAGGGGATATTGTTATTTTGGGAAACCGCTATGAGGCACAGCTGTGCGCAATTGAAATGGAGGCAGGATGCCTGATTATCTGTGAAGGCGCACAGGTGTCAAAGACCATCACAAAAGTGGCAAAGGAACACAACTGTCTGTTAATTACAACTAAATTTGATACATATACGGTAGCAAGACTGATTAACCAGAGTATGCCGATACGTTTTCTGATGAAAGAAAAAGAAGGAATTGTCAAATTTCAAACAGAAGACTTTATTGAAGATATCCAGACGGTTATGGCAAAGCTTCGCCACCGGGATTTTCCGGTCGAGGATACACAGGGCAATTATGTGGGGATGATTTCCAGAAGAAATTTACTGGGAGCAGGAAAGAAAAAATTGATTCTTGTTGACCACAACGAAAGGGGTCAGGCAGTCAATGGCGTTGAAACAGCGGAAATTCTTGAAATTATTGACCATCACCGGCTGGGGGCAATTCAGACGGTATCACCGGTATTTTTTAGAAACCAGCCGCTTGGCAGTACGGCAACGATTATTTATCATATGTATCAGGAAAATCAGGCGGAAATTGATAAAAATACAGCGGCGCTGCTGTGTTCGGCAATCATTTCCGATACATTGATTTTTAAATCACCGACGTGTACGTCGGATGACGTGGCAGCGTGCATGCAGCTGGCAAAAAAGGCAGAGCTGGATATTGAAACATATGGGCGGGAAATGTTCCGTGCCGGAAGCAATTTATCCGGTAAATCTGCAAAAGAAATTTTTTATCAGGATTATAAAAAGTTTTCCGTTAACAATGTTGCAATTGGTGTCGGACAGATTAATTCTATGAGTGCGGAGGAGTTAGAAAAAGTAAAACCGCGTCTGGCAGAATTTATACAGGGCGTTGTACAGGATAACAGTGCGGGAATTGTTTATTTTCTGCTCACTGATATTGTATCGGAATCCTCTGAGGTACTTTGTGCGGGTAACAATGCCAATGCTGTGATTTATCAGGCGTTTGGCGTAGAAGTAAAGGATGCTTGTGTAAAGCTGCAGGGTGTCGTATCCAGAAAGAAGCAGTTTTTCCCGGCAATTGTGGAGGCATTACAGCAGTAACGGATTTTAGAAAAGCAGAAAAGAAAAATAAAAAGAAAAGAGGAAAACAATTGAAAAAGCTGACAAAGGACCAGCCATGCTGGTGCAAGAGTGGAAAGTTATACGGTGAATGCCACATGGATTTTGATAAAAAAATTGAAATGTACAGAAGAAAATTTCATAAGGTTCCACCGCGGGAAATTATTAAAAATGAAGCACAGTTACAGGGAATGCGTGAAAGCAGCAAGATTAATATTGCAGTACTTGATTATGTGGCAGAACACATTTGTGCAGGTATGACGACAGAAGAAATCGATCAGATGGTTTATCAGAAGACAACGGCAATGGGGGGTATTCCGGCACCGTTAAATTACGAAGGGTTTCCAAAGAGCGTATGTACTTCCATTAATGAACAGGTGTGCCATGGAATTCCTTCCAATAATGTACAGTTAATTGACGGCGATATTGTCAATGTGGACTGCTCAACCATTTATAATGGATATTTTTCAGATTCATCCCGGATGTTCTGTATTGGAAATGTTTCCGAAGAAAACCAGAAGCTCGTGCGTGTGGCAAAAGAGTGTGTGGAGCTGGGCTTACAGCAGGTAAAACCATGGGGACATTTAGGTGATGTGGCACAGGCGATTCAGGACCATGCAAAGGAAAACGGATATTCTGTTGTCCGTCAGGTCGGTG
>OGNE01001127.1_pt1 | contig 12622 bp, 10 predicted proteins | sample 1573401 | NCBI WGS metagenome assembly OGNE01 (sample SAMEA2581884, study PRJEB24529) | metagenome | biome: Human gut stool | place: China | collected 2011 | reverse complement strand
TAATATCAAAAAACGATACTAACTTCTCTTCATCGCCCTTAACTTAATGCCATTGGGTAAATATCCTCTGGTGTTTTTATATTGTGTAAAATAAGTAAGAATAATTACAAGCTTAAGATAATTTATTCAATGCTGGCAATAAAATCTTAAAAAGTCTTAATATTATATTAATTTTTTACACATAATTATACTTGTTTTCTTTAAAATACTTTACTAATTATATAATTTATGTTAGTATTATCAATTGTGAATGTGAAAAAAATGTGAAATATATAAAAAAGGAGTTAAATATGAATGTGTTATCAAGTGCATTAGGATATGTAATGGCCTTTTGCTATAAGATTATAAGTAATTATGGAATTGCAATTATTCTTTTTACACTTATAAGTAAATTCGTGCTTTTGCCAGTATCTATATGGGTTCAGAAAAATTCCATTAAGATGGTTAAGATGCAGCCTGATATTAACAGGATAAAAGCAAAACATTTTGGGGATAAAGATTCAATAGCTGATGAACAGTCAAAGCTTTTTAAGAAAGAAAAATATAATCCATTGGCATCACTTATTCCGTTGGCTGTACAGATTATTCTATTACTTGGCTTAGTGGCAGTTATATATCATCCGTTGGATTATCTTCTTCATTTGCCATCAGATGTTATAAATGCATTTGATTCATTAATAGTTTCACTCACAGGGGTAGATCCTGAATCATCGTCTATTCAGCTTGCAGTAGTTGAAAGTATTAAGAATGGAACATATGAAAGCCAGTTTCTTGCACTCCAGTCACAGTTTAATGGTGTTGATATAGCTGGGATTCTTGCAGAGGTTAAGACTCTTAATATGAATTTCTTAGGAATTAATCTTAGCTGGGTTCCATCAGAAGTAGGTGGGATAGATATTATTGTACCTGTAATAGCTGGATTTTCTGCATGGCTTTTATGTGTTGCACAGAATGCAAGTAATGTATTACAGGCAGAGCAGTCTAAACTTAACAAATATGGCATGATGATTTTATCAGTCGGTCTTTCATTATATCTTGGCTGGTTTGTGCCAGCAGGTGTAGCCTTATATTGGATTGCAAGTAATATATTTGCTATTGTACAGTTATATCTTCTTAACTGGGCAATTAATCCTAAGAAATACGTTGATTATGAAGACCTTGAGGAGAGTAAGAAAGAGCTTGCAGCACTTGAAGGCATAGGTGGAAATTCTGGCAAGAAGAAGCTCTTTGAAAAAAATCCATATGCAAAGAGGGAGAAAGCTGATTATAAGAGATTTTTCTCAGTTGTTAATAAGCATCTTGTATTCTATTCTGAGAATAATGGATTTTACAAATACTATGCCGGAATGATTGAATATATTCTTAAGAATACTAACATAGTAATACATTACATAACAAGTGATCCTGATGATTCTATCTTTAAGAAGGCAGAAGAAAATAGCCGTATTAAAGCATATTATATAGGTGAAAAGAAACTTATAACACTGATGATGAAGCTTGATGCAGATGTTGTTGTAATGACTATGCCTGATCTTGAGAATTATCATATAAAAAGAAGCTATATAAGAAAAGATATTGAATATATATACATACCACATGGAATGGATAGTCTGAATATGACAATGAGAACAGGTTCTATGGATCATTTTGATACTGTATTCTGTACGGGTAAGCATCAAAAGGAAGAAATTGAAAAAACAGAACAGGTATATGAACTTCCAGAAAAAACTCTTGTTGAATGGGGATATTGCCTGCTTGATTCAATGAGAGATGATTACAATAAAATGGAGAAGAAGGTTTCTGATGTTAAATCTATCCTTATTGCTCCATCATGGCAGAAAGATAATATAGTTGATAGTTGTCTGGATGAATTGTTAGATAATCTTAAAGGACTTGGTTATAAGATAACAGTAAGACCTCATCCACAGCATGTAAGACATATGCCAGAACGTATGCAACAGCTTAAAGACCGCTTCGCTAATGATGATGATATAGAAATTCAGACAGATTTTTCATCTAATAGTACAGTTTTTGAAGCAGATATGATGATAACTGACTGGTCTGGAATATGTTACGAATATGCATATACAACTTGTAAGCCTGTATTGTTTATAGATACACCAATGAAGGTAATGAATCCTGAATATGAAAAGATAGGTGTAGAGCCTATTAATATATGGATGAGAGACAGCATAGGTGCTTCATTGAAACCTGATGAGATGGATAGAATTCCAGAAGTGGTAGATCAGATATTAAAACATACAGAAGATTATAAGCAAAAAATTGATGAGTTTGTTCATGAATATGTATATAATCTTGGAAACAGTGCACAGGTAGGTGCAGATTATATTATTAACGCTGTTGTAAGAAAAATTAACGATAAAAAGAATAAAGAATCCAAATAATTATTGAGGAGGAGTTTATGAGAGATGATAACAATTCGGCTGAAAAGTCAAAAAAGAAATATGGTTTTGTAGAAAGAATACTTTTGCTTTTACCTCCAACAATATTTCTTATATTTACATTTGCTATATATATGCCAAGTTCCTTATTCATAAGTAATATTGATGACTTTGCACTTGATTACATAAAGATTGTTCCATTGATTGCGCTTGTTTCAGTTGCTGTATTGGTAATTATATATATAATTGGATTAATTATACCAATCAAAAGATTATTTTATTCATATGTATTACTTGTATTTAGCCTGGCATTAGGATTTTATATTCAGGGGAATTTCCTTAATCCGGCCTTTAATTCACTTAATGGTAAGGAAATTGCCTGGTCAGAGTATAAGATAAATGGCATTATAAGCATAATTGCCTGGATATTGGTTTTTGTTGTGCCTCAGGTTTTTTATGCTATAAAAGAAAATATTATGTCACTTATTGTAAAATGGGGAAGTCTGTTTGTAACAGCAATGCAGCTTGTTTCACTTGTTGTATTATTATTAACTACACATAAGGTAGTATCTAACGATTTTGCTGTTACTAAAAATGGTGAATTTGAATTGTCTTCAAAAAATAATACAATTATGTTTGTTGTGGATACACTTGACGCAAGCTGGTTTGAAGACATGCTTCTTCCAAATGAAGAATATAAGAAATCATTAAAAGATTTTACATATTTTGATGACGCAGTTGCGGGTGGTGCTCCTACAGTACTTGGTATTCCAACATTACTTACAGGAAAAATAGATATGGATGCCTCACGTGATACAAGTGAGTATTATAAAGATGCATATGAAAGTTCTTCTTTGTTTGCGGATATGCAGAAGAGTAATTGTAATGTTAAACTTTTTACTGAATTTTATTACCTTGACTATTGCGATAAAAATAGTGTTGATAATCTTAAAATGGAACAGAAATATGTCATTTCTTCAAGAAGAGGCTTTATGGAATGTCTATATAAGTTTGTTTCATTTTATGCTATGCCACAGTTTTTGAAACAGAATTTCTGGTTATATTCTGGTGAATTTAATCAGTATATTACGTTGGAAGATAATACTTCTAATCTTTATAAGCTTGATGATGCACAATTCTATCAGGATTTTAAGGAAAAAGGCATAACAACCCAAAACGATAAGGATACTTTTGTAATGTATCATCTTAATGGAGCTCATAGTCCATATGTCATGGACGAAAATGCACAGGCTGTTCCTTCAGATTCGATAGGTGTAGATAGCCAGATAAGAGGTATCTTCAAAATTATAAAGGAATATATGGATGAGCTTAAAGCAAAGGGAATATATGACAGCAGTACTATTATAATAACGGCAGATCATGGAGGAATTGACCTTTATTCTAATCCTGCAATTCTTGTTAAGGAAAGAAATGCTAATCATGATGAGATGGTTGTAAGTGATTCAAAGATTACATTTACAAATGTAAACAATACTATCGCTTCCTCAACTTTAAAAGATTCATCAGCTTATGGTGAAAATGTGTTTGAAGTTGGAGATAAGCAGATGGTCAGATTCCATGTAGCACCTAATGACCTCACAGAGAATGTATTTAAGGATAATGCATATGCGAAGGAACAATTATGGTCATTACTTATTATACCGGCAGATAAGCGTGCCGACGAAATAGGCTCTTTTATTCTTGTGCCATACGATCAGTATGATGAAATGATAAAAAAATATAATGTACAAAATAATTAGTAATAATAAATCTAATATAGGAGGAAAATCAAAATGATAATGTTTACAAATATGGTAAGTGGGTATCTCGATCCATCAGTTATGACATACGCCATTCAGGCGATTGCAGGTGTTGTAATTGCAATAGGTGCTGTTGCAGGTATTTATTGGAGAAAGGCAAAGAAAAAGGTTAGTGATAAGCTTGGTATAGATGAAAATAAAAACAAAGAAGTTGAAGGCGATGATATTATAATTAATACAAAGTCTGAAGATAAGTAATTGTATGTTCTATAATGTGGAATCAAAAAGTCCAGAGTGTAATACTTTGGACCTTTTTGATTAATTATTATTGTATTTTGTAAAATAACAAATATAGATATTTATGTAATCAAATCATAAAAATGTGTTACGAATGTTAAGAAATGCTTAAAATTATATGAAGAAATATTTACTTTTTATATAAGATGATGTATACTTTAACAGTTCACTTTACTAATACTATACATATAATAATGATGTTAAAATGATATGTGAACAATACAATATGTGAACAATTTTTTAATAAGGATATTGTATATATTAATGAGCAAAAGGAGAAGACAATGGGAGATAACAAATTGGTCAGGGCTCTTGGTTTAAAAGAAGCAATTAGTATGACTATAGGAACGGTAGTTGGAGTTGGATTATTTACGTGTGGTTCAGCACAGATAGGAAGTGTAGGCTCATGGATTATAGCATTTACATTTATAGCATTATTAATATCAATATGGCCATGTCTTATCTATGGTGAAATGTCAGCAGCGCTTCCATGTGCGGGAGGAACTTATAATTATGCTAAAAGAGGATTAAACAGAATATGGGCTAATCTTGCTGGATGGCATTATATAGTATCGGTAGTTGCTATAGGAGCTGGTGAAACCTTAGCATTTGCTAATTATTTTAAAATATTACTTGATCAGCTTGGAATTGATATAGTATGGTTGGATTCAAGAATTATTGCCATTATTCTTGTTGCAGTATTTCTTGTGTTGAATTTCAGGGGGATTGAGCAGTCTGGAAAAGCACAGACAGCATTTATGTTTTTCTTCTGGGGATGTTCAGTGTGTTGGTTTTTATATATGATTCCTAAGGTACATCTCGAATATTTTGGTGGAATTGCTATGAATTCATTACCACCTTTTAATGAAATGATGTATATATTTGGTCTTGTATGGTGGTGTTATACTGGTTTTGAAACATGTGTTTCAATGGGTGCAGAGACTAAATATCCACAGTATACATTACCAAGAGCATTGAAAATTTCTGTATTTATGGTATTTGCACTTAATGCATTATTCCAGTGGTTTTTAGTTGGTCTTGTACCAAAAGAGTTTTACGGTGTGCTTGCAGTGGCTAATGCACCATATGCGGAAGGGTTAAAGGCAGTAGGATTAATAGGCTTCCCTATAATTTTGCTTTGTATAGGAATAGCATTCGGTGGTGATTTATCTACAATTAATCCAGGAATTGCTGCACCAGCGAGATATATATATACTATGGCCGAGGACGGAGCATTGCCTAAATTCCTGGGTAAGATTCATCCAAAGTATAAGACACCTTATATAGCAGTAATTGCAGTAGGAGTAATTAATTTCATATTAATTGCTACAGGATCTATTGACTATATAGCCTCTGTTTCGCTTATTTCACTGGCTATATGTTATATGATTGGATGCTTATCATATATAGGTCTTAAGAAAAAATATCCTGATATGAAAAGACCATATAAGGCACCACTTGGAGTTGTTGGATGTGTCGTTACTATAGTTCTATATGTTTTTATGCTTATATTCGCAGACAAAATGGCACTTCTTACATCTGGAATAATAACGGTTGCATGTATAATATTCTATTATTTATATTCACATAAAAAAGAATTTAAGATGCCATCTATTGAAGAAGAAATCGGTATTATTGAAGAACCAGATGAAGAAACAAAAAAGAAGATGGATAAACAATACAATATTTGGAAAGTATGTACAATTATAGTTACATGTATAGCATTGGGCATATATATCATACCTATGATAGTTAAATAAGTTATATGTAAAATAGTGTGTACAGAAATGAGGATTATTATGAATCGTTATCAGTTTGAAGTTCTTACATTTCTTGAAAAAAATGGAAAGAATGTTTATGCAATCAGAACACTTTCTGTAAATTTGAATTCACTACTATAACTGTTGACATTAATAGAAAATGAGTTGCCCAATATAGGTGCAATATTAAGAAATGAAAACCTGTTAGAAATTACAGCTAAAGGTCTTGATATGCTTGAGCCATATAGAGTAAAAAGGGCGGTTATAATGGCTGCTGGTTTTGGTTCAAGAATGGTTCCGGTAACACTGGACAGGCCAAAGCCAATGGTTAAAGTCAATGGTGTGAGAATAATAGATACACTTTTAGATGCATTAGTATCAGTCGGAATAAAAGATATAACTCTGGTAAGAGGATACAAGAAAGAAAAATTTGATGAAATTACTGATAAATATCCTTTTATTAAGTTTGTTGATAATGATGTGTATGATAAAACAAACAATATATCATCAGCTATGGCTGCTCTTGAGCATATTGATGAATGTTATTTATGTGAGGCAGACTTATATATATCTAATCCGGATATAATTAGTAAGTATCAGTATAGCAGTAACATTCTTGGATCATTCTCAATAGAAACAGATGATTGGAGTTATAAACTTGATAACGGTTATATAACTGATTACAAAAAAGGTAATACGTTTTGTTTTAATTATTATGGTATATCATATTGGAATAAAGATGATAGTAAAAAATTACGAAATGATTTTAAACAGGTGTATGAAGAGGAACAAGATGGTAAGGATTATTTCTGGGAATTTATACCATTGGTATTACGCAAAGAAAGATATAATGTTGAAGTAAGACCATGTGAGAAGTCAGATATAATGGAAATAGATAATTTCTATGAACTTGTGCAGCTGGATCCTTCATATAAAGATTATCCGGGACAGGAATAAAAGTTGAATTACATTGGAGGTATTCACTGTGAAAAAGAATGAATTTTATATATTGAACAGTTTATATAACGGAAGTATAGGCCGTGCGGATTGTTCGTATGCATTAGATTGTGTCAGAGCCTTATCTGATACCAGAGCATATAACAGATTAGTTCATGCAGGATATATTGATAAAGAGAGTGGATGTCTTACTGAATTAGGTATTAAAGCTTTAGAGCCATATAAGGTTAATAATGCAGTTATTCTTGCAGCTGGTTCATCAACAAGATTTATTCCTTTATCATTGGAACAGCCGAAAGGTTTGTTTGAAGTAAGGGGAGAAAAGCTTATTGAAAGACAGATAGAACAACTTCAAAATGCAGGAATTAAGAATATTACGATAGTTCTTGGATATAAGAAGGAAATGTTTTTCTATCTCGAGGATAAGTATGGCGTTAAAATTATTATTAATGATTCATTTAATATTAAGAATAATATAGAAAGCCTGTATCTTGCAAAAGAAGAATTAAAGAATACATACATATGTGTAAGTGACAGTTACTATATAGAGAATCCATTTAATCAATATGAGTATATTACATATTACTCAGGTTATCGTGGAAATCTTATTACTGAAGAGATATATGCTGATGTCGACTCAGATGGTAAAATAGTCTGCATGGATAATAAACCAATAGATAATGGTTATATTCTTATGGGACACTCATTTTGGAAAAAAGAGTTTTCTGATTCATTTATTAATGTAATGGAAGATATCAGAGATGATGGAAAATATAATAATTCTTATTGGGAAATCCTTTTAAAAGATAAGCTTTCTGATTTACCATCAATGTATGTGAGAGAGTATAAAAAAGGAAATATATTTGAATTTGATTATTTTGAAGAGTTAAGAAAGTTTGATTCGCAATATTTAGGTTATACACATAGTGAAATAATAAGAAATATTAAGCTTGTATTCAGATGCGATGAAGAAGATATAGTTGACTTTAGAAATGTAAGTGAAGGTATGACTAATATATCTTTCATATTCAAGATTGATGGAGTGGATTATATATACAGGCATCCAGGTGATGGAACAGAAAGTATAATTAATAGAAAAAATGAAAAAAAATCACTTATTCTAGCTAAAAAAATAGGAATTGATCCAACATATATATATGCAGATGTGAATGAAGGATGGAAAATTTCTGTATTTATACCAGAATTCCGTGAACCAGACTATAATTCTTTTGAAGATTCTAAAAAGATACTTTCGGTGTTAAGAAAATTGCATAAGGCAGATATTAAAGTTGATTATGGTATGAAACCATGGGAAGATGCTCTTGAGATGGAAGCTTTGATTAAGAAAAAAGATTCCGATTGCTTTAAAGAATATGAACAGTTAAAATTAAAGATAGAAAAGCTTTATAATATGACACTTGGTGATGGAGTAGATAAATGCTTTTGTCATGGTGATACATATAAACCTAATTGGATGATAAAACCAGATGGAAGTGTTATACTTATTGACTGGGAGTATGGTGGATATTCAGATCCTGGAATTGATGTAGGTTATTATATTGTAGATGCAATGTATGATTTTGATAAGGCAGAAGAATTTATAAAAGAGTATCTTCAGGAAGAATATAGTGAGAAAACAAGATTTCATTACATGGCCTATGTTGCAATAATAGCATATTATTGGTTTGTATGGGCAATTTATCGCGAGCTGTGTGGTGCCAATATAGGAGAAGCTTTAATTAATTGGCGCAAAATGGCAGAAATATACTCTGATTATCTTTTGAATAATTAAAAAATATTTGTTAATTATAAAAGCTGTAGTTTATGTGTAAAATGAATTACAGCTTTTATAATTTTGTGTTGTTTATAATACCGTTTGAGCCAGTTTAATTGACAAAATGAGCAGTATGAGATATAATTTTCCAGCGTATATGTGTGAAGTCTACATATATTTTATACAAACTCGATATGCACAAAATGTGCGCAGAAATGGCAATTAATATATTTATTTATATAAGAAACGAGGTATATCATGAAGAAAACAGCGTTAATAATGGCAGGTGGAAAAGGGGAAAGATTCTGGCCAAGAAGCAGAGTTAACCTTCCTAAGCAGTTTTTATCATTAACAGATGATGGAAAGACAATGATTCAGCTTACGGTTGAGAGAATCAGTCCATTAGTTGATATTAAGGACGTATATATTGCAACGAATGCTAATTATAAGGAACTTGTAAAGCAGCAGCTTCCAGGTCTTCCTGAGGAGAATATTTTATGTGAGCCTATTGGAAGAAATACAGCTCCATGTATAGGACTTGGTGCAGTTCATGTGGCAAGCAAGTATGATGATGCGGTTATGATAGTTCTTCCATCAGACCATCTTATAAAGCACAATGATATATTTAAGGATACATTTGTTAATGCATGTGATATAGCAGAGAAGGGTGAGAACCTTATAACTGTTGGTATTACACCTAATTACCCAGAAACAGGTTATGGTTATATAAAGTATAACAAGGATAATAAAGAGGGTGAGAGCTTTTCAGTAGAAAAGTTCGTAGAAAAGCCAGATCTTGATACAGCTAAGGCATATCTTGCAGATGGTTCTTATCTTTGGAACTCAGGTATGTTTGTATGGAAAGTATCGACTATACTTTCATGCTTTAAGAAGTATATGACTTCAACATATGAAGGATTATTAAAGATCAAAGCATCAGTTGGTACAGCAGATTATCAGAATACTCTTGAAAAGGAATTCCCTAATCTTGAATCACAGTCAGTTGACTATGGTATCATGGAGAAGGCTTCTGATATATACACGCTTGCTGGTAATTTTGGCTGGGATGATGTTGGCTCATGGCTTGCAGTAGGAAGAATCAAAGAAAATGATTCAGAAGGTAATGTTGTGAATGGCAATGTTGTTACAGTCAATACACAGAACTGTGTTATTGAAGGTGCAGACAAGCTTATCGCAACTGTAGGATTAAGAGACATGATAGTTGTTGATACTAAGGATGCTACACTCATTTCTACTAAGGAGAACGCAGGTGAGATAAAGAAAGTACTTGCTAAGCTTAGAGAAGAGGGAAAGAATCAGTATTTATAATTTGGTAAATATATAATGATTTAAGTGTGGAAACTATAAAAGTTAATTTAGCTTTCGTGAAAATACTTGCAATATGCCAGACCCAGGTAATATGATTTTGTGGTAAGGTGTTTTGTGCGAGTTTAAAGCGTATATTTTTATTTATGGAAATGGAGATTAATTATGAAAAACGCATTAATTACAGGTATAACAGGACAGGATGGTTCATATTTAGCAGAGCTTCTTCTTGAAAAGGGCTATAATGTATATGGTCTTATGAGAAGAAAGAGTGTTGTAGATTATGGAAACGTAGATCATATCAAGGATAAGATTCACTTTATCTACGCAGATATGCAGGATATAGTATCACTTATATCAGCAATGAAGATATCACAGGCAGATGAAGTATATAATCTTGCAGCACAATCATTTGTTGCAACATCATGGGATACACCATGTACAACAGCTGATATTGATGCTATTGGTGTTACTAACATGCTTGAAGCTATAAGAATCGTAAAGCCAGAGTGCAGATTCTACCAGGCATCAACATCAGAGATGTTCGGTAAGGTGCAGGCTATACCTCAGACAGAGGATACACCTTTCTATCCAAGAAGCCCATACGGAGTTGCTAAGCTTTACGGACATTGGATAACAAAGAACTATAGAGAAAGCTACAATATGTATGCTTGTTCAGGAATCCTTTTCAACCATGAATCAGAAAGAAGAGGAAAAGAGTTCGTTACAAGAAAGATTACTAATGCTGTAGCACGTATTAAGTTAGGACTTCAGGATTGTGTAGAACTTGGTAATCTTGATGCAAAGAGAGACTGGGGTCACTCAAAGGATTATGTTAGGGCTATGTGGTTACTTTTACAGCAGGATGAGCCAGATGATTATGTAATTGCTACTAATGAGACAAGAACAGTAAGAGAATTCGCTAAGACAGCATTTGCAGCAGCAGGAATTGAAGTAGAGTTTGAGGGTGAAGGTGTTAATGAAATAGCAAAGGATAAGGCAACAGGCAAGGTTGTACTTAAGGTTAATCCAGATTTCTTCAGACCAGCAGAAGTTGAACTTCTTATTGGTAATCCAGCTAAGGCAGAGTCAAAGCTTGGATGGAAGAGAGAAATATCATTCCAGGAATTAGTTGAAAGAATGGTTAAGAATGATCTTGAACTTGTTAAGAAAGAAGCTGCTAATAATTAATAAATATAATGATGTTTATAGTCAGGGCAGAGAATGATTAATCTGTCCTGACAATATTTAATGTAGCAGAAGAGAGGTAGTTAATGAAGGCATTAGTAGTTGGCGGGGGTGGATTTGTCGGACCATATCTCGTAAGACACTTAACTAAAGATCTTGGATATGATGTGACAGTTACCAAGACGGAGAAAGAAACTCTTACAATAGATTCAGCAGTTGTAAGGAATCTGGATATTCTGGATAAGGATCAGATATCAGAGCTTCTTAGTGAGGAAAAACCAGATTATTTATTCCATCTTGCAGCCCAGTCTTCGGTTGCTTATTCATGGAAGAATCCTACACTGACAGTAGATGTAAACATAAAGGGTTGTGTGAATTTATTAGAAGCGGTAAAGGATGCAGATAAAAAGCCAAGAGTGCTTCTTATAGGTTCAGGTGAGGAATATGGACATATAAAGAAAGATGAATGTCCTATCATAGAAGATAATGTGTTAAGACCTGGAAATATATATGCAGCAACAAAGTCATGTCAGAATATGTTAGGAAAGATATATTCAGATGCATATGGACTTGATGTTATGATGGTAAGGGCATTTAATCATATTGGACCAAACCAGACACCTATGTTTGTGGTTGCTGATTTCTGTAAGCAGGTTGCAGATATAGAAAAAGGAAAACAGGAACCAGTAATATATGTTGGAAATTTAAGTGCAAAACGTGATTTCACAGATGTAAGGGATGTTGTAAAGGCTTATGCACTTCTTGTTAAAAATGGCAGACGCGGAGAAACATACAATGTTGGAACAGGACATGCCATTGAAATCAGACAGATACTTGACGAGATTATAGCAATGTCAGACAGAGATATTGAAGTTAAAATTGATGAAAAAAAGCTTCGTCCTGTTGATGTTCCGATTATAGAGCCTGATATAGATAAGATTAGGAAAGAAGTTGGTTGGCAGCCGGTCATTTCATTAAAACAGACTCTTAAAGAAACACTTGAATATTGGAGAAGTGTTGATTAATAAAGTGCCAAAGAGATATTAAATATATGAATAGACTGGAGGAGAAGAATGAAAGTAGTACTTTTAGCCGGTGGCTTCGGAACAAGAATAAGTGAGGAAAGCCAGTTTAAGCCAAAGCCAATGATTGAGATAG
>OGNE01001107.1_pt1 | contig 12817 bp, 14 predicted proteins | sample 1573401 | NCBI WGS metagenome assembly OGNE01 (sample SAMEA2581884, study PRJEB24529) | metagenome | biome: Human gut stool | place: China | collected 2011 | reverse complement strand
GGAAACTGTGGTGTGCGGAGGAGAGGAGCTTTCTGTGGAGCTTGCTCCCAAGGGACTTTATCCTATCGTTATCCCGAGGGGAACATATCGTATGGTGGAGTGCGATTTTACGGCAGAGGAGAAGCTTGACGCACCTGTGAAAAATGGCGAAACTGCGGGAGAAATAAGATACACCATGGGCGGCGAGGTGATATTAGAGGGAAAGATAGTCGCCTGCAAAGAGGTGAAGGAGATGAATTTTATCTGCGGCATAAAAAAGCTTGTGTACAATTTGCTGAGTATGTAATATTATATTTGTTTAAAATGCACAAAAGATGATTTCGCTTTATAAAACTCTTGAAATGTTCACAAAAATATAGTATAATTTATCTAGTATTAACAGAGAAACGTGTTTTATGGTATCACGCTCTCCGACAGGTAAGGAAAGGAAATGAAGGATAATGTCATTAAAGCTTAACACAAAGTATCTTGAGGGTTTTGTAAGTGAACATGAATACGAGGGTATGGCTGCGCAGGTAACTGCAGCTCATAACACTCTTGTAAGCAGAAACGGTCTTGGAAACGACTTTCTCGGCTGGGTAACTCTCCCTGAGGATTATGATAAGGAAGAATTTGCAAGGATTAAGGCTGCTGCCGCAAGGATCAAGGAAAAGTGCGATGTTCTCATCGTTATCGGTATCGGCGGATCTTATCTTGGTGCAAGAGCTGCTATCGAGCTGCTCAAGTCGCCATTCTACAACAATCTTAAGAAGGATACTCCTGACATCTATTTTGTCGGAAACAATATCAGCTCGGCTTACCTCAACGAGGTGCTTTCAATCTGCGAGGGCAGAGATATCTGCGTAAACGTAATTTCAAAGTCTGGCACAACAACTGAGCCTGCACTTGCTTTCAGAATTTTCAAGAAGCTTCTTGAAGATAAGTATGGCAAGGAAGAGGCTAAGACAAGAATTTTCGCTACAACAGATAAGGCTAAGGGTACTCTCAAGCAGCTTTCTGACGAGGAGGGCTATGAGACATTCGTTGTTCCTGATGACGTTGGCGGAAGATTTTCAGTTCTTACAGCAGTTGGTCTTCTCCCTATCGCAGCAGCAGGCTGTGATATCGACAAGCTCATGGCTGGTGCAAGAGAGGGTATGAAGAAGTATTCTGCTGATGATAACAACGATTGCTATAAGTATGCAGCACTCAGAAACATTCTCTACAGAAAAGGCAAGAGCGTTGAGATGCTCGTTTCATATGACCCTTCATTTACAATGATGGGCGAGTGGTTCAAGCAGCTGTTCGGCGAGAGCGAGGGCAAGGACGATAAGGGTATATTCCCATCTGCCGCTACATTCTCTACAGACCTGCACTCACTTGGTCAGTTCATTCAGGACGGCTCAAAGCTTATGTTTGAGACAGTTATGCACATCAAGACACCTAAGAGCGACCTGTTCTTGGAGCCTGACAAGGATAATCTTGACGGACTTAACTTCCTCACAAATCAGAATATGTCAGTTGTAAATGAAAAGGCATATCAGGGTACTATCCTTGCTCACACTGAGGGCGGCGTTCCTAATATCGTTATAGATGTTGACAAGCTCGATGAGGAAAACCTTGGCGAGATGATCTACTTCTTCGAGAAGGCTTGCGCTATCTCAGGTTATATGCTTGGCGTAAACCCATTCAATCAGCCGGGCGTTGAGAGCTACAAGAAGAATATGTTCGCTCTTCTTGGCAAGCCGGGTTATGAGTCACAGAAGGCTGAACTCGAGGCTAAGCTGGGTTAATATCCTAAAGGCAGAACAAAAGGAAATTTTGAGCGTTTCCCCTTCGGGGGTCTGCTCTTAAAATAAATGCTTTAATAAGCGGAACGGAGAGTTTATATGATTAATTTGATTCCAGGTAAAAAGGGCACAGGCAAGACTAAGATACTTGTTGATTCTATCAAGAAGGCTGCTGAAAATGCTACAGGCAACGTTGTTTGCATCGAAAGAGGTATGCAGCTTACCTATGACCTTCCTCATAATGTAAGATTGGCTGACGCTGAAGAATACGGTATCAACAGCTTTGACAGCTTCTATGGATTTGTTGCAGGTCTGATGGCTGGCAACTATGATATTCAGGAAGTTTTCGTTGACGGTATCCTGAAGATCGGCGGCAGAGATTATGACGCTCTTGGCAATATGCTTGAAAAGGTAGCAGTTCTCACAAAGGACGTAAATGTTACTTTCACAGTATCTGCTGACGTTGACGAGCTGCCTGCAAAGGTAAAGGCTTTCATCAAGTAAGGCTTTGCGCTTCGTTTATTGGTATTTTGATAGCAAAAACGAAAAAATTGAAAAAAAGTATTGACAAATCACGTTTCTCAGGTTATAATGGAATTTGTGATGTTTGAGGTGCAAGTATGAATGTACAGTTGAAGGAACTTTTCGATATAATCGGAGAGCGAAAAACGATCGATTATTCCATAACAGCAGACAAGCTGTCGGAGTATGGCGGATATTCTTTTGCATCGCCCGTTGCGGTAACAGGTGAGATAGAGAACAGGGCAGGGGTGGTAACGCTCAGGTTCAAGACTGTTTTTACTATGGATCACACCTGTGACAGATGTCTAAAGGAGTTCAGCAGGGAGTATATTTATGACTTTGAACACACTCTGGTGAGAAGTGTTCAAAGCGACAGAGACGATTATGTGGTCTGCGAGAACAATACTCTTGATCTGGACGAATTAGCTATTTCAGATTTGTTGTTACAGCTGCCTACAAAAATTCTTTGCAGGGATGACTGCAAGGGTTTGTGTTACGTTTGCGGACAGGATTTGAATGAGGGCAAATGTAACTGCTCTTGACGGGAAATAGCTGAACAGACTATAATGATTTTACTGACGAGGAGGTGCCAGAATGGCAGTACCAAAGAGAAAAGTATCCAAGGCTAGACGTGACAAGAGACGTTCAGCAGTTTGGAAGCTTGACGCACCTGCACTTTGTAAATGTTCTAACTGCGGTGAGCTTACTTCACCACACAAGGTTTGCAAGAATTGCGGTTATTATAAGGGCGTAGAGGTTATCAAGAAGGAAGCATAATTTTTGATAAGCACATAGAGCAGAATGGCTTAGGCCGTTCTGCTCTTTTTTGTTGTAGCAGTGAAAAAGGCGGGCAAACGCTGTTCACTTCTACATATTTGTAGTAAAAAATCTATGGAATGTGGGTGCTGTATTTCTCGTATGGTTGACAAAACGTGAGAAATTGTGTTATACTATATGATGTATCAATGTGCAAATTTATATGAAATGAGGTCGATATATATGTCATTGCCGATCGTTGCGATAGTGGGCAGACCTAATGTTGGTAAGTCTACTCTTTTTAATAAGCTTATCGGTCAAAGACTTTCTATAGTTGAAGATACTCCTGGCGTCACAAGAGATAGGATATATGCAAAGTGCGAATGGCTCGGACACGAGTTCATGCTGGTGGACACGGGCGGAATCGAGCCTGAGTCTGATGATATTATCCTTGCTCAGATGCGCAGACAGGCGGAGCTTGCTATACTGAAAGCCGATGTCACCATTCTTGTGACAGACCTTAAATGCGGAGTTACTGCCACTGATTATGAGGTGGCACAGATGCTTTTGAAATCGGGTAAGCCTATCGTGCTTTGCGTGAACAAGGTGGATAATGTGGGCGAACCGCCTATGGAGCTGTATGAGTTCTATAATCTCGGTTTGGGCGAACCGTTCCCTGTTTCTTCTGTTCATGGTCACGGAACGGGCGATCTCCTTGACGAGGTGCTGAAATATCTTCCGGAGGAAAATGAAGAGGACGATGACGATGATTCGATAAAGGTCGCTGTTATCGGTAAGCCTAACGTTGGAAAGTCCTCTATAATAAACAAGATATGCGGTGAGGAACGTGTTATCGTGTCAAATATTGCAGGCACTACCCGTGACGCTACCGATTCGGTTGTGGAAAATGAAAAGGGCAAGTTCGTTTTCATAGATACGGCTGGTATCAGACGTAAGTCAAAGGTGCTGGAGACTATTGAGAAATACTCTGTGTTGAGGGCTTATATGGCTGTTGACAGAGCCGATGTTGCCGTTATCGTTATTGATGCAGCTGTGGGCTTTACTGAGCAGGATTCAAAGGTGGCAGGCTATGCTCACGAAAAGGGCAAGGCTTGCGTTGTTGCGGTGAATAAGTGGGACGCTATCGAAAAAGAAACCAACACCATGAACGACTTCCAGAAAAAGCTTCAGGACGATTTCAGCTTCATGAGCTATGTGCCTTTTGTGTTCATCTCTGCAAAAACAGGTCTGAGAATGGACAAGCTTTTTGATACTATCAAGTTCGTTGCAGAGCAGAACTCTATCAGAATACCGACAGGCAGACTTAACGATGTTCTCGCATATGCTACCCAAAGGGTACAGCCACCGTCTGACAAGGGCAGAAGGCTGAAGATATACTACATGACGCAGGTGTCTACCAAACCGCCTACATTCGTGTTTTTTGTAAACAGAGCCGATCTGTATCATTTTTCCTATCAGCGTTATATTGAAAATCAGATAAGAGAGACCTTCGGACTTGAAGGCACGCCTATCGTTTTCAAGATAAGAGAGCGTGACAAGGACGACGTTAAATAAAATTCTGGAGGTTATTTTGTGGACATATTTTTAAGTCTGGCATTCACTATAATTTTTTCCTATCTTTTCGGAAGTCTTAATTCTGCCATAATCGTGTGCAGAGTTTTAAAGCATAAGGATATCCGTGATTACGGAAGCAACAACGCAGGTTTGACCAATGTTCTGAGAGTGTTCGGCAAAGGGCCTGCGGCGGCAACGCTGTTGTGCGATCTTGCAAAGGGCGTGCTTGCGGTAGTTATTTGCCGACTTGTGGTGACAAACGGTTTTGGCGTGACATTTTTTCATGACGATAAGTTTATCGGATATCTTGCGGGCTTTTTTGTAATGCTTGGACATATTTTCCCGGTATTCTATGGTTTTCACGGTGGAAAGGGCGTTCTTATTGCGGCAACGACTCTTATCGCTATCGACCCGCTGACCTGTGCTTTCTCGGTGGCTGTTTTCGCTATCGTGCTTGCGGCAACAAAATACGTGTCTGTAGGTTCTATATGCGCCGCTATCGCATATCCTGTTTTTACGCCTATCGTTCAGCTTTTTATCATCAAGGGCGACGGCGTTCTTGCAAACACTCTTATGGCAACGGCTATCGGTCTGCTTATCATTTACATGCACAGACCTAATATCAAACGCCTTATGAACGGCACCGAAAACAAATTCGGAAGCAAGAAAAAGGCGTAAGGGAGGTTTTTATTATGGCAGATATTACTATACTCGGTTCAGGCGGATTTGGTCTTGCACTGGCAATAATGTGCGACAATGCAGGGCATAAAGTAACAGTATGGTCAAAGTTTCAGGACGAGATAGATGCTATCAAGAGAACAGGCGAGCTTAAAGCAAAGCTCCCTGGCGTTCAGGTGAACAAGACTATCGAGCTTACAACGGATATAAGCTGTGTTAAGGATAAAGACATGGTGATACTTGGCATACCTTCGCCTTTTCTCAGAGAGGTCTGTGAAAGCGTTGTGCCTTATCTTGAAAGCAGAACGATAGTTGTGAACACTGCAAAGGGTCTTGAGGGCGGAAGCCTTAAAACTATGTGCTGTGTGGCGAAAGAGTGCTTTCCGAACAATCATGTTGCGGTGCTTACCGGACCGTCACACGCAGAGGAAGTGGCAAGAAAAGTTCCCACTACTGTTGTTACTGCTTCTGACGACAGGGAGGTTTCATATTATATACAGAACACTCTTTCTAACGATACGTTCAGAGTGTATGTAAATGACGACGTTATGGGCTGCGAGATAGGCGGTTCGCTGAAAAACGTTATAGCTTTGGCGGCAGGTGTGTGCGACGGCCTTGGACTTGGTGACAACACAAAGGCTGCACTTATGACAAGGGGTATCAGAGAGATATCACGTCTTGGAGTTGCAATGGGCGCAAAGCTTGAAACCTTTGGCGGACTTAGCGGCATAGGCGACCTTATCGTTACCTGCTGTTCAATGCACAGCAGAAACCGCCGTGCGGGTATTCTCATAGGCAAGGGAGTTACCCCTGAGGAGGCTGTAAGACAGGTCGGCACCGTTGAGGGCTATGTATGCACCAAAAACGCATGGGAGCTTTCAAAGAGAATGGGAATTGAAATGCCTATCACAGAACAGCTTGCAAAGGTGCTTTTTGAGGGTGAGCCTGCGGCTAACGCTATCAAAAATCTTATGGGCAGACCAAACAGAAATGAAACTGAGTCAACTTTCCTGAGCTAGGAAAGCGACCGTTGAAAGGACGGATACATATGCTTAAAAGATACACTATCAAGACAGAACGCAGAGGACTTTACAATATCACAAGCTATGTAAGGCAGGCTGTCACAGAATCAGGAGTGCAAAGCGGCATTGCTGTGGTATTCTGTTCCCACACCACGGCGGCGATAACAATAAATGAGAATGCCGACCCCGACGTAAAGACGGATCTTCTTTACGCTTTGGAGGAAACATTTCCGAACAGACCGCAGTTCCGTCACGCTGAGGGCAACTCTGACGCTCATATGAAGTCAAGCTGTGTTGGTGCTTCGGAAACTGTTATCATCGACGATAACGAACTTCTTCTCGGCACTTGGCAGGGTATCTATTTCGCTGAGTTTGACGGACCGAGAACAAGAAACTTTTTTGTGAAGATAATAAAGGGCTGATTTTGGCGTTTTTCCTCTTTACAATCTGCTGAAAATATTGTATAATTAATATGGATAATTCCAACGAAATATGTGTTAAGGAGTGCTTTGAAATATGGAACCTAAATATAAGAGAATATTGCTCAAATTAAGCGGTGAGGCTCTCGCAGGCGATAAGAAGATAGGTCTTGACTATGACGTTATCACCTCATTCGGCAAGAGCATAAAAAAATGTGTTGACGCCGGCGTTGAAGTAGGTATCGTTGTAGGCGGCGGAAACTTCTGGAGAGGCAGATCAAGCGGTGCAATGGACAGAACAAGAGCCGACCATATCGGTATGCTCGCAACTGCTATGAACGCACTTGCTGTTGCAGACGGCCTTGAGAACTGCGGCCTTGAAGTGAGAGTACAGACGGCTATATCCATGCCACAGGTGGCTGAGCCTTACATCAGAAATAAAGCTATGCGTCATTTTGAAAAGGGCAGAGTAGTTATCTTCGGCTGTGGCACCGGTAACCCATTCTTCTCAACTGATACGGCTGCTGCACTGAGAGCGGCTGAGATAGAGGCTGACATATTCTTTAAGGCTACCATGGTAGACGGTGTTTATGACAAGGATCCTCACAAGTATCCTGACGCTGTTAAGTATGACACACTTACATTTGCTGATATCCTTGCAAAGGGTCTGCAGGTAATGGACTCGACCGCTGCGGCAATGTGTAAGGATAACAATATCCCGATACTCGTTTTCGATCTTGCAAGACCAGACAATATCTATGACGCTTGCATGGGCGAAAATATAGGCACTCTCGTAAAATAATAAAGAAATCAAGAAAGGATCGTTTGAATATGAAACAGATCAAGGAAAATGCTAAGACAAAAATGGAGAAATCCATAAACGTTATGCTTTCGGACTTTGCAGGCATCAGAGCAGGCAGAGCTAATCCGTCCGTACTCAACAAAGTCCAGGTAGAATATTATGGCGCAATGACTCCTGTTACACAGATGGCGGCAGTTTCTGTTGCTGAGGCAAGAGTGCTTGTTATACAGCCATGGGATAAGTCAACTCTCAAGCCTATCGAAAAGGCTATCCAGGCTTCTGATATCGGCATCAATCCACAGAACGACGGCTCTGTTATAAGACTTACTTTCCCACAGCTCACTGAGGACAGACGTAAGGAGCTTGTTAAGGACATCAAGAAAATGGGCGAGGAGTGCAAGGTCGCTATCCGTTCTATCAGACGTGACGCTATGGAAAAATTCAAGGCAATGAAGAAGAACAACGAGATCACAGAGGACGATCTTAAGGACTGCGAGGACGAGATCCAGAAGCTTACTGACAGGTTCGTTAAGGAAGTTGACGGTCACGTTGCCGAAAAGGAAAAAGAGATACTCTCTATCTAAGCCATGGCGAAGAATGAGAAGATAAGCCTTGGTGAGAACGTGTCTGTGCCTGTTCATGTGGGCGTTATAATGGACGGCAACGGCAGATGGGCGAAAAAGAGGGGCTTGCCCCGAAAGTTCGGACACAGAGAGGGCGCAAAGACCTTTCGTGCCATAACAAGACACGCCAAGGCGCTTGGAATACAGTATATAACTTACTATGCGTTTTCTACCGAGAACTGGAAAAGACCTAAGGACGAGGTAGACGCAATTATGGAGCTTTTTGAAAAGTATCTTGACGAGGTCAGGGACTTTATCGAGGAGAATATCAGGGTGCGCTTTATAGGCGACAGAACAAGGCTCAGCGAAAATCTGCAAAGGAAAATGGCTTCCGTTGAGGAGGACTCAAAGGACTTTGACTCTATGACCCTTGTGCTTGCTATCAACTATGGCGGCAGGGACGAGATTTGCCATGCGGCTAAGGTGTTGGCTCAGCAGGTGAAAGAGGGCAAGTTAGAGCCTGAGGATATCACAATGGATATGATAGAGAGAAATCTCTACACTGAGGAGATACCTCCTGTTGACCTTGTTATAAGACCTAGCGGAGAGCAAAGATTGTCAAACTTTATGATATGGCAGGCGGCTTATGCTGAGTTTTATTACACAAATATCCTATGGCCTGACTTCAAAGGCAGCGACCTTGACAAGGCTGTTATCGCATACAGCGAAAGAAACAGAAGATTTGGAGGGGTGTAAAAAATGTCTACCCGTATTAAATCTGCGGCAGTTGCCATTGTTATCGCAGTGATACTGCTTATCGCACACGGAACGTTCCTGTTCAACATTGCGGTGGGCGCAATTTCTGCACTTGCAATATATGAGATATTCAGGGCGACAAAAATGACAGAGCATAAGTATCAGACCATTGCCTGCTGTGCGTTTGCCTTTGTGGATGCTTTCATGCCTGTGTTCTACAGACACGGCTGGCTGTACTTTTTCAGCTACAAGCTTTATATGGGGCTTTTCGTTATAGCAATGTGTCTGCTTTATCTTAAAGAGCATACAAAATTCCAGTATACAGAGTTTTTCTTCATGCTGGGCGTAGGCATACTTTGGTCACAATGGCAGGCTTGGGCGGCAAGGGTGTGTTTATGATAGTTCTTACTCTTGCAGCGGCTTGGCTGGCTGACAGCGGTGCTTATTTTGCAGGAACTTTCTTCGGCAAAACAAAGCTTTGCCCTGAGATAAGCCCTAAGAAAACTGTGGAGGGCCTTATAGGCGGCGTTATCTCAAATGGTATTCTTATGCTTGTAATAAGCCTGTTCTATCAGTTCGTACTTAAAGGCGAGCCTATCCACTATCTAGGCGTTCTGATCGCAGGTATGCTTGCGGCTCTTATCGGACTTGTGGGCGACCTTACAGCTTCGGTGATAAAAAGACAGACAGGTATAAAGGACTATGGCAACATAATGCCGGGTCACGGTGGAATAATGGATCGCTTTGACAGCGTTCTGCTCGTTGCACCTTTTATGTACTATATGTTCACACAGGGGCTTATACTTAAATAGAAAATTATGACTTTTAGGGGCAGGCTTAGGCTTACCCCTTTTAAGCGTTATTAAGGCAACACCGCTTGCAAACCATCTTTATGCGGAATTGCCTGAATTTATTTTATATGACGAGGGACAATAAATGAAAACAATGACCATACTCGGTTCAACGGGTTCTATAGGCACGCAGGCATTAGAAGTGGCTGCAAAGCATAATATTAAAGTAAAGGCGCTTGCGGCAAATTCTGACGTTGAAAAGCTTGCTGCTCAGTCAAAAGAGCTTATGCCTGAGCGTGTGTGTATCTACCGAGAGGACAAAAAGACAGAGCTCGAAAAGCTTCTCAGTGGCACTGGCATAAAAATATCCACAGGCATGGAGGGACTTAAAGAGATAGCAAGAATGGACGGGGTCGATATCATGCTCAACTCAGTCGTTGGCATGGTGGGTCTTGTGCCAACCCTTACGGCTATCGAAAAGGGCACTGACATTGCCCTTGCAAATAAGGAAACACTTGTGGCAGGCGGTGAGCTTGTTATAAAGGCTGCTGCTGAAAAGGGAGTGAAGATATATCCTGTGGACAGCGAACATTCGGCTATCTTTCAGTGCCTGCAGGGAAACGAGGGCAACAAGCTCAAAGGGATAATCCTTACTGCTTCGGGCGGACCATTCTTCGGCAAAACAAAGTCTGACCTAGAGGGCGTGACAGTTGAGCAGGCTCTTAATCACCCTAATTGGTCAATGGGCAGAAAGATAACCATTGACTCTGCTACGCTTATGAACAAGGGTCTTGAATTTATCGAAGCAATGTGGCTTTTCAAGCTCAGACCTGAGCAAATAGAGATAGTTGTCCATAGACAGAGCGTTGTACATTCAGCGGTGGAGTATGAGGATAATTCTGTTATCGCACAGCTTGGCGTGCCTGATATGAAAATACCCATACAGTATGCTCTGCTTTATCCTGAGAGAGTGGAATGTGATGTGAAAAAGCTGTCCCTTACAGACTATGGAAAGCTCACTTTCGAGAAGCCTGACTATGATACGTTCGATTGTCTGAGGGCTTGTATAAAGGCTGTCACTATCGGTGGAAATCTTCCTGCGGCAGTGAATGGAGCGAATGAGGAAGCCGTTGCGGCTTTTCTTGACGGCAGGATAGATTTTCTTGACATTGGCAGGATAGTAATGAATGTCTGCGAGAATACACCACGGGAAGAGATAAAGTGCGTGGAAGATGTGTTGGAAGCGGATAGAAAGGCTAGGGAGAGAGCGAAGAAGCTTATCGGAGCTTAGTGAGGAGCGGCTTTTAAGTGAGGAGTGAGGAGTGAGGAGTGAGGAATGGCAAAGCCGACCAAGCAAATCACCAGAAAAAAGTAAAATAAAGCATCGAGCAAAGCGATCTTGCGGCAAGATAAACTATCCCGAATATTTGTAGGGGCTGGCGCCCTCGACAGCCCGCTCGGAGGAGCGAGGTTTGAATTATCCAGAGCTTATGTAGAAAACATTATGTGGATAACACAAATGAGATTGTAGACGAAATGTCGGAGGGGTCGGGACGTCGGATTTCTGCAAAGCAGAAATTGCGCCGCTCCCCTACAGAAAATTAATTACAACAGCATTAGTAAATCAAACGCACAGAGTGTTCATGCGAGGTAAAAAAATGAGTATATTATTTGCAATATTGATCTTTGAAGCTATCATAATAATACACGAGCTTGGTCACTTTATTGCGGCGAAAGCCAGCGGAGTAAAGGTCAACGAGTTCGCTATTGGCATGGGTCCTGCCATTATCAAAAAGAAAAAGGGCGATACCCTTTACGCTTGGCGTGTGTTTCCCATAGGTGGCTATTGTGCCATGGAGGGCGAGGATAACGGAAGCGAGGACGGCGGTGCGTTTTGTAATAAAAGCCTGCCAAAAAGAATGCTTATCGTGGTGGCAGGCGTTATAATGAATCTTGTGCTTGGATATATTATCCTTTGTATCAGCACCGCAAGGTCTGACGGCATCGCAACCACCACTATATCGTGGTTTGAGGATAACGCTATGTCCCAATCGACCGGCTTGCAGGTGGGTGACGAGATAATCGAGGTCAACGGCATGAAGATTTTCACTACTATGGATATGTCCTATCAGTTTGGCAACGATGAGGACGGCAAGTTCGATATGGTGGTGAAGCGTGACGGAAAAAAGGTGGAGCTTAAAGATGTCACCTTTGCAACGGACGATAATACCATGCACATTGATTTCAAGGTCGCACCAAAAGCTGTGACCGTCGGCTCTGTGATAACTCAGTCTTTTAAGCAGGGCTGTACTGACGGCAGACTTATCTATATCTCCTTTGCCGACCTTATAAGAGGAAAGTATTCCATAAAAGATCTCAGCGGCCCTGTGGGAATCGTTGACACTATCGACAATGTTATCGACAGCGAAAGGGATAGCCAGTCAGGTAAAATAGATTGGTCGTCACTTATTGACACAATGTTGTCGCTGGGCGCGTTCATGACTATAAATATCGGCATTTTCAATCTCTTGCCATTGCCTGCACTTGACGGCGGCAGACTTTTGTTTCTTATTATCGAAGCGGTACGCCGTAAGCCTGTCAAGCCCGAGCATGAGGGAATGGTACACGCTATCGGTATGGCGGCTCTGTTGCTTCTTATGGTAGTGGTGACAGTGAGCGATATTATCAAGCTTGTTTAAAGGAGGAACTGTTTATGTCAGGTGAAAATAAGAGAAACGTAAGACCTGTCAAGGTGGGGGGATTTGTCCTTGACGGCAAAAAGATATATATCCAATCAATGCTCAATGTTCCGTCTACGGACATAGAAGGCTCTGTTAAGCAGGCTGTGGAGCTTGAAAAGGCTGGCTGCGAGATAGTCAGGGCGGCTATACCGAACATGGAAGCCGTTAAGCTTATCCCTGCTATCAAAGAGAAGATCTCTATCCCTCTTGTGGCGGATATCCACTTTGACTATCGCCTTGCCATCGCCGCGGCGGAAGGCGGCGCGGCCAAGATCCGCATCAACCCCGGCAACATCGGCGGCGAGGCCCATGGGCGCGCCGTGGCAGACTGCTGCCGCGCCCACCATATCCCCATTCGCATCGGCGTGAACGGCGGCAGCCTCGAGAAGAGCCTGCTGGAAAAATACGGCCATCCCACGCCGG
>OGNE01001105.1_pt1 | contig 12828 bp, 13 predicted proteins | sample 1573401 | NCBI WGS metagenome assembly OGNE01 (sample SAMEA2581884, study PRJEB24529) | metagenome | biome: Human gut stool | place: China | collected 2011 | reverse complement strand
AAAAGACACAGACGGAATCAAAGCAGAAGGCGTGTATGGGAATGGAAATGGAAATTTCTTCTCAATCAGGTAAATCCTAAAAATGCAATGCGCTCATTTGGAACATTTGTTTCTAAGATTGATTGGTCGAAGTCAGATTCCTTAAGAGAACTGTTTAGACCATTTGAGCATCTTGGGACAGAAAAGATATATGCTTTATAGACATAAAAAGCAAGATTGAATAGCAACCCTCCCAAAGTTGCGCATTTGCAACCAATGTTTTCTTTACTTTCAGCCACCTGTCGGTATAATTTTGGGTATAAATTGAATTGGAGGTACTTATTTTGATAGGTGACAATATTAAGTTTTACAGAAAAAAGAATCAGCTTACACAGGATGACATTGCTGAGGCATGTAATGTGACAAGACAGGCGGTGTCGAAATGGGAGAACGGAAATGGTTTTCCGGAAGTATCACTGTTGTTGCCATTATGTAATGAATTAGAGATAACGGTGAACGAATTATTGTCTGGTGAAAGAGTATCAGAAGAAGATTATCTAAAGAAAGCGGAGGAAAATATGGTGAATTTAGTTAGAGAAGCTCAGGAGAGTAAGAAGAAAATTATATTATCAGCAATGGCAGCAGGTCTTACAATTATTGCTGCAGTTCCATTGTTTCTGTTGTCAGGAATGCTTGCGATGGAGAACTGGATGAGGATTCTGCTTATAATTATAGGTTTGGTTGTAATATGTGGCGGTATTGTAATTGCGTGTATTCTTGACAGAGATGCAGGAGCATATGAATGTCCTGATTGTAAGAATAGATTTGTCCCGGATATGAAGTCTTATATTATGGGACCACACACAATAACAAAGCGTAAATTAGTATGTCCTAATTGTGGTGCATATAAGTACTGCAAGAAGGTCCTTACAAAATAAAGCAGTCATTTTACTGCTACAAAGATTTCGACAGATTTTAGCTTTTTCAACTCTATAGGCTTTTTGAGAAGTTTGGTTTTGATGAAGCATTTGGAAGAAGTGCAGTTATGCAACTTCTTGAGCTGAAAGGTTCAGGTGATTCAAAATTTCTTTCCAATCTGATGCAGGCAGATATTATTGAACTGGTATCCGGTCGCGGAAAGGGGAAATATAAGTTCAAAAAGTAATTTGATTATGAAGAAAGATTGAGTGAAAAGTCTTTATGATAAAACACTGTTGACTGAAGAAATGTGGGGAAATTATTAGAAAATTGATACGGATACTTAGAAAAAATACCAGCTGGAAAATATTGAAGGATAAAGCAAACCCGCCGTATATGGGATTTGTGTGTCATTTTTATTTAAAAACAATAAAATGGGTTATCGGCTGGTAAAAAATCGAAAAGAGTTGATAAATACTGGAAAAGTTGGTATAGTTATTCTTAGAAATGGCGGAAATACGTTGGATAAACATTAACATAGGATGTATTGAAACGAAATGCAATCATTGTTCTTTCCCTCCCTCATTTGATAAACATTAACATAGGATGTATTGAAACACACAACGAGGGTTTGTAATAATTACTTTTGCCCCGATAAACATTAACATAGGATGTATTGAAACGGAAGCAGAGTGCTTGAAAAAGATGCAGATTCAACACGATAAACATTAACATAGGATGTATTGAAACAGGTTCTTTGAGAGAAAATGCTTTACAACAACATCGATAAACATTAACATAGGATGTATTGAAACAATCCACCCAATATCTCTTGGTGTAATCTCAACAGATAAACATTAACATAGGATGTATTGAAACTCTGCTAAGTCTGTAAAATCACAAGCAGCCTGAGAGATAAACATTAACATAGGATGTATTGAAACAGTAACAACGGAGCGGATTTTAGAGCCGTGCCTGAAAGATAAATATTAACATGAAATACATTGAAATATCCATATGAAAACTATAAATAAGACATCATTAAGATAAATTGGAGCGCATAGCGTTGATTCGGATGAGAGCGATACTGAAAAAATGAAAGATATAGTGGTGCGCACCAGAGAGGTAAGGGGGAATAGTACATAACGATTAGCACAACTTATCAATAATCCGGGTAGAAGGAATTGATATATCATTTTAGAAATACTATAATGAAATTATCAAGAAAAAGGAGTTGATAATTTTGAGTAAAAATTTAATTATCTATTATTCACGTAAAGGTCAAAACTATGTAAATGGCAGAATAGAGAGCCTTACGAAAGGAAACACGGAAATTTGTGCAGAATTTATTCAAAAGGCAGTTGGCGGAGATTTATTTGAGGTTGAAACTGTCAATGGTTATTCGTCAGATTATCATGCATGTACAGCAGAGGCAAAGACGGAGTATGAAAACAATACACGTCCGGAGCTTAAAGCATATCTTAAAGACATCAGCGGGTATGACAATATTTTCATTTGTGGTCCGTGCTGGTGTGGAACATATCCAATGGCAGTATTTTCGTTGATAGAGTCCCTGAATTTCCAGGGCAAAAATGTAATGCCGCTGATGACACACGAAGGCAGTGGATTGGGACGTTCCATGCAGGATATAAACCGAATCTGCAAGGGTGCTGTAATAAAAACAGGCCTTGCCGTTCATGGGGCAGATGCCAGTAAATCAGAGCAGGCAGTCACAAAATGGGCAAAAGAAAGCCTGAATGTGTAAAATCTTTAAGTATGGTATGATATATATAAGGAAATACTGACAGGAGAGAATATAAAGGAGCTTAGAGCCGATGAAATGTGACAAAATCTATATCGCAATTGACCTCAAGTCGTTCTATGCTTCGGTAGAATGTAAGGAGCGTAACCGCGACCCGCTCACAACCAATCTGGTTGTGGCGGATCAGAGCCGTACACAAAAGACGATATGTCTTGCAGTATCACCGGCATTAAAAAAATACGGAATTCCGGGACGGCCGCGGCTTTTTGAGGTGATTCAGAAAGTCAAGGAAGCCAACAGCGACCGTAAGTGGAAAGCACCGAATCATACATTTACAGGGACTTCGGATGACAGTGAGGAGCTTTGTGAAAATCCGGCGCTTGAGATTGATTACATTGTAGCATCGCCCCGCATGGCACTTTATATGGAGTACAGTACAAAAATTTATAATATCTATTTAAAATACATTGCGCCGGAGGATATTCACATCTATTCTATTGATGAGGTATTTATGGACGTCACGAATTATCTTGCAGCCTATAATCTGACACCGGAAGAACTGGCGATGAAAATGATTCGTGATGTTCTGCAGACAACCGGAATTACGGCAACCGCAGGAATCGGAACCAATCTGTATCTTAGCAAAATTGCAATGGATATTGTGGCAAAGCATATTGAACCTAATAAGGATGGAGTGCGGATTGCAAGACTGGATGAAATGTCTTACCGGAAGCTTTTATGGAATCACAGACCGCTTACAGATTTCTGGCGGGTTGGAGGCGGCTATGCAAAGAAGCTTGCAGAAAATGGATTGTATACAATGGGCGATATTGCAAGATGTTCCATAGGCAAAACAAATGAATTTTACAATGAAGAACTGCTCTATAAGCTGTTTGGAATCAATGCAGAGCTGCTGATTGACCATGCATGGGGATACGAGCCTTGTACCATGCAGGATATAAAAGCTTATAAGCCGGAAACCAACAGCGTCAGTTCGGGACAGGTACTGCACTGTGCCTATGAATTTGATAAGGCGAAGCTGGTGGTCAAGGAAATGGTAGATTTGATGGTGCTGGATCTGGTGGAAAAGGGACTTGTAACAGATCAGATTGTGCTGACAATCGGTTATGATATAGAAAATCTTACCGATGCGGACAGGAGGCGGCAGGATTACTGTTGACCGTTACGGGCGGAAAGTGCCGAAACACGCACATGGGACTGCCAATTTAAAAAGGCAGACGTCGTCCACACATTTGATAACCGATGCAGTCATGCAGTTATATGATAAAATTGTCCATCCGAAGCTTCTGATTAAAAGAATCACCGTGACCGCCAATCATCTGGTCGAGGAAAGCCGTGCAGAACAGACACCGAAATATGAACAGCTAGACCTTTTTACGGATTATAGTGTGCAACAGGAACAGCAGGCAGCGGAAAATGCAGATTTAGAGCGTGAAAAACGGATGCAGAAAGCAATGATTGACATCAAAAAGAAGTTTGGAAAAAATGCTATATTAAAAGGCATGAATCTTGAGGAAGGTGCAACGGCGAAAGACAGAAACGAACAGATAGGCGGGCATAAAGCGTAAAGCATAGAATCCTGTTAATTCAGAGCGGATTATACGTCAGATGTCAGGTTGTTGTCCTTAAAATAAAAAGAAAGCAGTGATCAGAATGGATTATCAGAATCAACATCAATACGACGACATCCTTAATCTGCCACATCCGACATCCAAAAATCATCCGAGGATGTCCCTGCATGACCGTGCAGCACAGTTTTCGCCATTTGCGGCACTTACCGGGCATGAAGCGGCGATAAAAGAAACGGCGCGACTGACGGACGATAAGCAAATTTTAAGTGAAGATGTCATTGAAAAGATAAACGGACAGTTAAAAATAATTGCAGAAAATATAGGAGCAGAACAGGAAATAACCGTCACGTATTTTGTGCCGGATTCCAAAAAATCCGGTGGCGCGTATGTAGACTGCGCCGGAACGGTCAGAAAAATTGATAAATATAACCGCACGCTGGTAATGACGGATAATACCGTCATACCGATAGAGCAAATCAGCAGGATTTGCGGCTTGCAGGACTGTGAGATTGATTTGTGGGATATGTATGCGGATTACATCAATGGCAAGCGTGAAATTGCAGAAATTAATATGGATTTTAAGCCGGAGTACAAAACGATATAGCACCGGAACAGGAAAGGAAAAATGAAAATGCAGTTATATCAGGGCAGACCGGCGGATATGACCGGGCGGCAGGATAAAGAAAAAAGGGTATATGAATTATTGGACAGATTAGGTATTGCCTATGAGCGGGTTGACCATGAGGCGGCAGAAACGATGGAAGCCTGCGAAGAAATTGATAAATTTCTTGCACCGGCGGTTATCTGTAAAAATTTATTTTTATGGAACAGAAAACGAAATTTTATCTGCTGATGATCCGCGGTGATAAAAAATTTAAAACAAAAGAGATTTCATCACAGATTCACAGTGCAAGACTTTCCTTTGCACCGGCTGAAAAAATGGAAGAATATTTAGATATTCTGCCGGGTTCGGTAAGTGTCCTCGGACTGATGAATGACAAAGAGCATCAGGTACAGCTTCTGGTCGATGAAGATGTGCTGAATGCAGAATATGTGGGGTGTCACCCATGTGTGAATACGTCCAGTCTGCGTTTAAAGACATCAGACATCTTTAATACCTTTTTAAAAGAAGTATCACACGACTATATCACGGTTGTCTTGTCAGAATAAATAATCATACAATTCATTGAAAATAAACTTTATTGTTTACATTTTTGTTCATATGATGTATTATTGTAATAAATAATGTACGTGCTTTCAAGAAAAATGATACAAAATGCACAAAATACAGTAAAAATCAAAAAAATAAGGAGGAACTTTCAATGAATCGTTTAAAAGGAAAAATTGCGGTGATTACAGGCGGTAATTCAGGTGTAGGTGCGGCAACGGCGAAGCTGTTTGCGGCAGAAGGAGCAACCGTTGTGATTACGGCACGCAGGGAAGCAGCATTAAAAGAAGTGGCAGATGAGATTACTGCGGCAGGTGGTGAAGTATACGCCGTTTCAACAGATATTTCCAAGCCGGAGGACCCTGAAATGTTGATGCAGAAGGTTATGGACAAGTACGGAAAGATAGATATTCTTGTCAACAATGCCGGTATTCTGGAGCAGGGATTAAAGCCAATTGATAAGTTCTTAGATGAAGATATGGACAGAATTATCGAAACCAATGAAAAAGGCACAATGCGCTGTATGAGAGCGGCATCTAAGAGAATGACGACGGGCGGCGCGATTGTCAAGGTGGCATCGGTAGCCGGTGAAAAAGGCTGCGGCGGTGCGGCTTATGTAGCATCTAAGGCGGCAGTTATCGGTCTGACAAAGCATACGGCACTGCGTTTCCAGAAAGACGGAATCCGTTGTAATGCCATTTGTCCGGGCAACATTATTACACCGATGACCATGGGAACAGATCCGAAGGCATTAGACCCGGATATGATTGGTGCAATGATGACACACAGCGATATTAAGGCACAGTCTTGTACGGCAGAAGATGTTGCAAATGTAGTTTTATTCTTTGCAAGTGATGAAGCCAGAGCCATTACAGGTCAGATTATCGTAACAGATTTCGGCGCAATGCTGTAAGCGGAAAACGTTAAATCAAAATATATCGGTACGAATATGTGAATAAAATATATTAGTAAAATACATAAAAATACCGGCAGTGAAAAGCTGATAAGAAAATCGGGCTTTGGACTGCCGGTTTTTTGATGTGAAATTTTCAGTCTTGTGTGGTGTAAACACTTTGCTTATATTATAATAAATTCAGACATTTAAAAATATGGAAAAGGAAATCAGCAGAGTAAACAATGAGTAAAGCATCCAATTACTATTATGAACAATTAAATAAAGAACAGCAGAAAGCGTATTATGCCATGAAAGAAGGGCTGTTAAACCAGCAGGACTCTTTTGCAGTGCCAATGCTTGATAAAAAGGAATTATCTGACATTTATTTTATGGTGCGTATGGACTGCCCGGAAATTTTTTATTCCGTGCGTTTTTCGTACCGGTATTATCCGGATTCTACGGCAGTTGAATTTATCCCGGAGTATTTATTTCAAAAAGACAAAATCAGGGAGCACCGTCAGGCAATGCAGGCGCGTGTCAAAAAGCTTGCAAGACAGGCGCAGGGACTGGATGAAAAGGGGAAAGAGCTGTTTATCCATGATTTTATCGTACAAAATGTGCGGTATGACAAATTAAAAAAAGAGTATTCCCACGAGATTATCGGGGCATTGGGAAATGGTGTTGCCGTCTGTGAGGGCATGGCAAAAGCCGTTAAAATCCTTTGTGATGAGCTTGGAATCTGGTGTATTATTGCGCTGTCGGAGGCCAATCACGAAAAGGGAATCAAGTACCGTCATGCGTGGAATGTTATTAAAATCGGTGGGCAGTATTATCATCTGGATGCAACGTTTGACAATACGCTCTCCAAAGACGATACAATCCGGTATGATTATGTGAATCTGTCGGACAAGCAGATTGCAAGGGACCATGAACCGGTCATCTGGAAGGTTCCTGCCTGCCCGGACGGCGACCATTTTTATTATAAGGAAAAGAAGCTGTCGTGGACAACAACGGATGAAGTCAGAAACCGGACGCGTCAGGCAGTGAAAAAGGGAAAAATTCTGTTATTTCACTGGCGGGGAGGGTATCTCACCAAAGAAGTGCTGCAGGAACTGCTTTCTGTTTTTTCAGAAGAAGCCAAGGCAAAGGGAAAACAGTCCTTTGTATCGGTCAACCGGGCGCAGGCGGTACTGCGGGTGCGTTTTCAGGAAGGTGCCGGTGAAGAACAGATTGAGATGGAAGAAGCCAATGAAAGCGAATTATAGGAAATACAGAATGACCGTATGCAGAATTAAAATAAAAGCATGAAAAAAACAGCAGAAATGGAGAAGGGTATGAGGACAGGTAAAAAACTGACAGCAGAAATTCTGTCAGGAAAATGGGATGAGGCATTAAAAAAGCTTTATATGGATAACCAAAAGATACAGCAGCAGAAAAAACGTTATGTAAAAGCAGTGGCATCTTATTGTGAAATTTTTGGCGAAATGCCGGTTGAAATCTATAGTGCACCGGGCAGAAGTGAAGTGGGTGGCAATCATACAGACCACCAGCATGGCAGAGTGCTTGCGGCATCTGTAAGTCTGGATGCCATTGCAGTTGCAGGCAGGGTGGATGAGCCGTTGGTGCGGATACAGTCAGAAGGATACAAGTTGTGTGAAATTCGGCTGGACGAACTGGATAAGAAAACGCGCGAGGAGGGAACAACTAAAGGATTGATCCGCGGCGTGCTTGCAGGCTTGAAACAGCAGGGATATAAAATGGGTGGATTTTGCGCATATATTACAAGTGATGTGCTTTCCGGTTCGGGGCTGTCTTCATCGGCAGCATTTGAAACACTGATTGGCACGGTTGTATCGGGACTGTACAATCATGCGGAAATTCCGGCAGTAACCATTGCACAGACCGGCAGATATGCGGAAAATGTGTATTTTGGCAAGCCAAGCGGACTGATGGACCAGATGGCATGTGCCATCGGCGGCATGGTTTATATTGATTTTGAAAATGAAGAAAAACCGCAGGTAGAAAAAATTGATGCGGATTTTGAAAAAGCAGGATTGACACTGTGTATTGTGGATACGAAAGGGTCGCATGCAGGACTGACACACGAATATGCACAGATTCCCGTAGAAATGAAGCAGATTGCAGCACATTTTGGGAAAAATGTACTGCGTGAGGTTGAAGAAAAAGATTTTTATGCGGCACTTCCGGTTTTGTGCAAAGAATCAGGCGACCGTGCAGTACTGCGCGCCATACATTTTTTTGCAGAAGATGAACGGGTTGTAAAGGAAGTTAATGCCCTTCGCGCCGGTGACTGGAACCGTTTTTTAAAACTGGTAAAAGAGTCGGGCGATTCGTCTTATAAATATCTGCAAAATGTATATGTCAGTCATGATACGGTCAATGAGCCGGTTGCCATTGCGCTGGCAGTGAGTGAACGGACGCTTGCGGATAAGGGCATATGCCGTGTGCATGGCGGCGGTTTTGCGGGAACGATACAGGCATTTGTAAAAGAAGCTGCGGTTTTGGATTATAAAAATGCAATGGAAGCCGTATTTGGAGCGGATTCGTGCCATGTTTTAAAAATACGCAGATATGGAGGAATCAGAGTCATTGGATAAAGATTGTTCGTTAAAGAAAAAGATATTTAACATTATTCAGATTGGTGATAAAAGTAACCGCATCAGCAGGGCATTTGATATATTTATAACAATTACGATTGTTTTAAATATTCTGGTGACATTTGCACAGACGTTTGATGAATTGTCACGGATAACAACGGGATTAAAAGCGATAGAATATGTGACACTGGGCATTTTCTGTGTGGAATATGTCCTGCGAATCTGGACGGCAGAGTACTTATATCCCAATATCGGCAGAAGACAGGCGAAACTTCGTTTTTTGATTTCATTTGATGGAGTGATTGATTTACTGACCATTGTACCTGTATTTTTCTTATCGGGATTTGTAATATTCAGAATGTTACGGGTGGCAAGAATTTTCCACCTGTTCCGGTTAAATGCAAAATATGACTCGTTTAATGTCATCACAACGGTTCTTTATGAAAAACGCAACCAGATTATTTCTTCGGTATTTATTGTACTGATACTTATGCTTGCCAGCAGTCTGTGTATGTATAGTGTTGAGCATGACACACAGCCGGACGTTTTTCGCAATGCGTTCAGCGGAGTTTGGTGGAGTATGTCCACACTTTTAACAGTCGGTTACGGCGACATTTATCCGGTAACGACACTGGGGCGTGTGATGGCAATCTGTATCGCGTATCTGGGAGTCGGTGCAGTTGCAATTCCAACCGGTATTATCAGTGCAGGTTTTGTAGAACAGTATCAGCGCAAAAGCAGTCTGTCCAATCTAAAAAACGCGGACATCAAGCAGATTGCTGAAATATTTGTAGACAAACGCTATGCAGGGAAATCAATTGAAGAAGTGGAAGAACAGGAGCAGCTGACCATTTTCTTGATTTTAAGAGAAGACTTATCAATCCTACCACAAAAAGATACGTTGTTAAAACAGGGCGATATCATCATAATCCGCGCTGAAGGGGAGAAAGAATAGAATCCCCCCGTGATAAGGGGGGCAGCTCAACGTGTTACTTAACTTCGCTGTCCCCTTTATCACGGGGAAGTTATTCGTTCATACGGTCAGATATTTACTCTTTATAAAGCCTGGTGTGAAAAATCACACGGATGTGCTAATATAGCTATGATGGCAGATGGGAAATGAGGATTAGTGGAACAACTCCTGTACCATTTCCGCATTATAGACAACCTGTGTCTGATGCTCGGCTTCAATCATGTAGAGCGCGTGGGCGGCGAGGTGTTCGGCAGCCTGCTCTAAATCACGGATACCTGTGGTATCTTTAAAAATATCAAGGACAGCATCCAGTCCGTCATCCAAAACAACACATTCATTTTCATGCAGACCGATACGTTTTAAAACCTTCGGGAGAGAATATTTCACAAAAATTGTCTTCTTTTCTTCCCTTGTGTAATCCGGAATATCAATAACGGCAAAACGGGATAACAGCGGCGCACTGATTTTTTCCTTGTCATTCGCGGTGGCAATCGGATAAACGCCGGAGGTCGGAATCAGACATTCCATATAGTTATCTGTAAATCCTAAGTTATCCAGCAGTGTCAGTAACACATCGGCAGGATTGCCGTTGCCGTTTCCGGCAGTAGCCTTGTCCAGCTCGTTAATGATAAAGACAAGATTATTTTCACCTGCCATATTGAAAGCTTCCATAATAATACCCGGCTTTGCGTTGGAATAAATTCTTGAACTGCCGGTCAGCTGTTCGGCATCGTTAATGGAACTCATATCGAGCGTTGTCCACGGCAGTTTTAAAATCTTGGCAACCAGATAGGCAATCTGGGATTTACCGGTTCCGGCAGGTCCGACCAGCAAAATGCCGTATGCCGGCAGGGTGTGTGTACGGTTAATCTGGATTACGGTTTCGATAATCCGCTGTTTTACACGTTCCATGCCAAATAATTCTTCATCAAGAATCCGGCGGGCTTCTACAGGGTCAATGGATTCAAAATAATTGCTTTTCCATTTAATATTTAACATAATGGATAAAGCACGCTGTGCGTGACGTTTTTCTTCCGGTGTAACCTCGTTGGAGCGTGCAACGACTAAGTTGCGGCGTGCCCACAGACGGATATTTTCAGGAAGCGTCTTACCGGCACAGTTTAAAAAGTCGGAAATGCTTGTGATGCTTGTCAGCTTCATATCATCTGCGGATTCATCTAAATCTTCATCGGAGGTTTCCTCGGCAATCGCATCACTTTCCAGCAGACGCTCAATCATAAACTGTAAAAATCCGTCTTCGGAAGAAAGTTTCTGACTGTTGCTGAAAGCCACTTCGCGGATTTTATATACGGCATAGCCGTCACTGCGGTTTTCACCGGTCAGCTTGACCTTAATGCGGTTTTCGCCAAGCCACTTAATCAGGCTTATAAAACGGGAGTCAATCTGTAAAATATTGCTGAGTTCCACTCCGTCATCAAGCTGGAATTCAAAGGCGGTCTTTTTATATGGATTTGCAAAAATACCGGCAGAATCCTGTTCCCATGGGTGAGAAGAATTATCTAAAACCAGAATCGGATGCTCCGGTGTGGCTGTGGAGTGATTGGACTGAAAAGTTGTATAAGTACATTCAAAGGCAGAAGCCGTATTGGATGCACTGGTTGAATCATATACAAGCATAGTATTTCTCCTGTTCATTTTATATGTATATTTGTAAGAGCAGCGCCAAAAGTAAATCTGCCGCTCAAAACATCATAGCATACCTTGTTCAAATTTAAAAGAGCCGAAATCCCACACAAAATAAAATTACATATTGACAAATGTGTATATATACCGTATATATGTGTATATACAGATGATGCAAAAATGGAGGGAGTGGGGAAGATGATTCAACTGGATAAGGTATCAAAAAAGCTTGGCATATTTGAACTCAAAGACATCAGCTTTAGTCTGCCTGCGGGCTATATCTGCGGAATTGCAGGCAGAAACGGTGCAGGAAAAACAACACTGTTACATCTGCTTTCGGGGCTGTATCAGCCTGACAGCGGAGCGGTGATGATATTTGACAGCAGGTACGATACACAGGAAAAGCAGATTCACGACAGCTTAGGCGTTGTTTTAAATGAAGATTTGATGATGAAACATCTCAACCTTGAGAAAAACGGGGACTATTTCGGGACATATTATTCCGGGTATCAAAAAGAACAGCTTTTATCATATTTAAAGCAATTCGGACTGGAAAAGAACAGAAAATTCGGAAAGCTGTCCAAAGGGGAAAAACTAAAATATCAGTTTGCATTTGCATTATCATGTAATCCGAAGCTGCTGATTTTAGATGAGCCGACAGCCAACTTTGATGTGGAATTCCGCAAAGATTTTTTGAAATTGTTACAGGAGTTTATCGCAGACGGACAGAAGAGTGTTGTACTGGCAACGCATTTAATGGAAGATATCGACCGCCTTGCAGATTACTTGATTTATCTGGAAGACGGCAGAAGCATTTTCGCAGGACAGATGGAAGATTTCCGGGAACAGTACCGTATTGTGTCGGGAGAAGCTTATAAAATCAAGCTGCTTGACCGGGAAGATATCATTGCCATGGAACAGAAAAAATACGGGGCAAAGGCGCTTGTCAGACATCACGGTTATCAGCACTATGATACAGAACTGACAGCAGTACCGCCGACCGTAGAAGAATTTATGTATTTTTTGAGTAAGACAAAGACGGCGGAAAGGAGAAATTATGAAAAAGTTATTCACTGAATACTGGCAGGAATTTGATGTGCAGTATATAAAAAATATGTATGGAGCAGAGCTTCCGCTGCTTTATTTTGTCATTTACTGGAGCTGGAGTCTGGTTTTTGGAAATGCGGCAGGGACGGATGCAACATCTGTTACGGAAAAAATAATCCTGGCGGCAGCGGTTATTTTTCCGACGGTCTTTAGCTTTATTTCCTTTACCCTG
>OGNE01001079.1_pt1 | contig 13068 bp, 6 predicted proteins | sample 1573401 | NCBI WGS metagenome assembly OGNE01 (sample SAMEA2581884, study PRJEB24529) | metagenome | biome: Human gut stool | place: China | collected 2011 | reverse complement strand
AATACCGTCACAACTCTGCCGAAGCAGGTGCCAAATACATTCTGACAGCTCTTTTCTCCAGTGCATTGCTGTTGTTTGGTCTGTCCATGATCTATGGTTCTGCCGGGACTCTTTATTTCGATGACCTCCCTGCCCATATCGACGGAAATCCGTTACAGATCATGGCATTTATATTCTTCTTCACAGGAATGGCATTCAAGTTATCACTGGTTCCGTTCCACTTATGGACAGCAGACGTTTACGAAGGTGCTCCGAGTGCAGTTACCGCTTATTTGAGTGTTATATCAAAAGGATCGGCAGCATTTGTTTTATTGGCTGTCCTTATCAAAGTATTCGCTCCAATGATTAATGACTGGCAAGAAGTACTTTATTGGGTAACCATCGCTTCTATCACTATTGCCAATATATTTGCTGTCCGTCAGCAAAACCTGAAACGTTTGATGGCGTTCTCCAGTATTTCGCAAGCGGGATATATTATGTTAGGCGTTATCGGAGGCACAGCACAAGGCATGACAGCTTTGGTATATTATGTATTAGTGTATGCTGCCGCCAACCTCGGAGTATTTGCCGTTATCACTATCGTGGCATTACGCAGTCAGAAATTCACGCTCGAAGATTACGCAGGACTTTATAAAACGAATCCCAAAATCGCTCTCTTGATGACTCTGTCTCTGTTCTCATTGGCAGGCATCCCTCCGTTTGCCGGATTCTTCTCTAAGTTCTTTATCTTCATGGCTGCTTTCGATGCAGGTTTCCACTTGCTGGTATTCATCGCATTGGTAAATACAGTGATTTCGTTGTATTACTATCTATTGATTGTAAAAGCAATGTATATCACGCCTTCCGATAACCCGATTCGTACTTTCCGCAGCGACCGCTGCACAAAATGGGGACTGGCACTTTGCACATTGGGTATCATCGGACTGGGTATTGCAAGTATCGTATATCAATCTATTGATAAACTATCGTTCGGAATTTAAACGGACTACCTTTATAACGTAAGAAACGGTCTTGGTTTCATGTCAATCGACATCTAAACCAAGACCGTTTCTTCTATATAAAACCCACTTTTATTAATGAAGAAGGAAGATATTCACCTGCCTCATTACCACTCTACCGGGCACAATTCATCTCTTCCGTCACGATCACTCCGGGAATAGTAAACCAAAACCTTGATCCTTTTCCTTTTTCAGAATCAACGCCAATCCGCCCACCCAATTGTTCAACGATGCTCTGACAGATAGAAAGTCCCAATCCTGTACCGTGTACAAAAGTATTAAGCTTCACAAAACGCTCAAAGATATGTGGCAACTGCTCTTTTTCAATACCGATGCCTGTATCTTCGACATAGAATTCCAATTCGCCATCTTTTAGTTTATATCCCACATGAATACTACCTTCAGAGGTAAATTTCATTGCATTGTTAACAAAGTTAGAGATCACCTGATGTATACGATTACGGTCACTAATGACATGACAAACCGGAAGGTGATTATCAAGTACCAGTTCCACCTCTTCTTTCGCTTTCATGCGCATAGAGCGGACAATATCTTCACACAGCAGATATACATCTACATCTCCATTAGTAAATTCAAACGTACCAGCCTCAATCTTTGATAAATCAAGTATATCCGAAATTAGTTGCAACAAGAGATCATTATTCTCACGTACAATCTTAATATATTCCTGACGTTCTTCCAACTCTTCAGTTTCCACCAGCAAATCGGAGAAACCGACAATGGCATTCAGCGGCGTACGGATTTCATGACTCATATTGGCAAGGAAAGCACTTTTCAAACGATCCATCATCTCCGCTTTATCACGCGCCTGAATCAGTTCGGCTTCAGTTTCTTTCAATTCTGTAATGTCATAATTGATACCGATGATTTCTATTTCATTTTCCTCCGGTTTATAGTTAGTGACCATCACATTACTACTCACCCAATTCCATTCATTCTTCGTTCCGGGACGACGAATACGCATCTCACCCTGAAAATGCCTTCTTTTTCCGTCTCTGACTTCATCATAAAAATCAAGGAAACGCTTACGATCTTCAGGGTGCATATGGGTATAAACACCCACAACCTCATCCAAAAGCGCATCTTCCTCCTCACCTAAATTCTTATACCACTGTTTTATAGCATATCCTTTGCGATTCAAGAGATTCAACTTGGCATAACCCACTTTGGCATAGTCGGATATCATCAGGAAGAAATTCTCAAAATCACGGATACGGTTCATCGCATCAATCTGCTCCGTATTATCAATATTAATTAAAATATATCCATTGAAGTTGCCCTCATTATCATATAGTTTACTCACTTTTGCGTATAGCTCTATCACATTGCAACGACTTGTTTCATAATACCCTCCTGCTTGTTCAAAAGAATAATTAAGCCTGAAATCTACTAAGTCTTCGTTCCGCACACGATCACGAATCCCCTGCGGCACATTCGGATTATCAAAGAAGTTAACTCCGATCACATCCGACTTATTCACTACACCGAATATCTCCAAATCCTTATTGTTCAGGTCTATCAAATAGCCATCCTTATCGTAGATCTCTACTCCTGCCGGAATATTAGCAAATATGTTCTGAAAGAGCTTCTCGCTACGGTCCAATGCCCGGTTAGCTTGTACCGATCCTGTAGAATCGAGGAACAAACCGACTATTTCATCTTTTCCGGGAGAATAAATAACCCAATGCGTATACCGTTCCGTTCTTGGAAAATATTCATCTTTCTCCCTATAAGAATTACTATCCAGTATTTTTTCCAGAAAATTAAGTTTTTGGAGATAGTCGGGATGCTTTTCAGATGCCAAAGAACCAATATAGGAATCTAAAGGATGACCGAAAAAAGTCGAGCTTACCTCATTCGCATCCGTCACCCGATAATCACAAGGTTTATTATTCTCGTCACGGATAATGGACATACGTATATATCCCATCGGCATAAAATGAAACAGATTATTTAGGAAAGTCTGTTCACGAACAACTTTATCCTTAGTTTTACGCAACTCGATACAGATATTTATAATATTTCCCAATGAGGAGAACCATTGAAAATCTTCATTACTCCAGTCATGGTAAGTCTCAACCAGATCAATCCCCATATATCCCCAAACGCGGTCGCCTGTCATCAAAGGAGTCACCATTAACGATTTGATTCCCTGAACTACAAGAATCTGATATTCATCAGGAGCCTCTTCTAATAACTGCTCCAGTGTATTTAAAATAATCGGCTTGCCCGATAATATCTGTTCACTCCACCATTTTGACTCATTGGCAGGCATGTCCTGCAGATTGTCTATCTCTGCCGATACTCCTTCAGAAACCACTTCGTAGATACAACTATGATGGGCATAATTTTCGTCGTATTCAAAAATATAAACACGCCCTTTCCCATTATAAAGATTCAGAATATCTCTTAGAATATCTGCGATACAAGATTCTACCGCCTCATCACGGAGGAAACGAAGCAACGATTGCGAAACAAAATTCTGACGACAAAGCAAATCATTCACACGCCTTAAAGCATCCCTTTGATCTTCTTCCTTGGGAGCCTCGACACGCTGGATTACTCCGAAGGACTTATCTCCTCCACCAGCCCCTGTACCCTTTTCACGAAAAGCCAGACGAGTATGCAGCCAGACCTCGCCATATTTTGAATGAATAGGGAAAGTTTGTTCGTAAAAGTCCTTATGGATAGAAGTATTTGCCCGAAACTCCCGGGCAATCTGCTTGCGGTAATCTTCCCGCACTAGATTCAGAAAATCGGCACTGGAAATTGTGTCTCCTTCCAATCCCAAAAGATCACAAAGATAATCGGAACATAAGTAATATCCTGTTGTTAAATCAGCCTCCCACCAACCGATTTGTGCAAGAGAAGCCATTTTTTTGTATCGCTCGTTGTCTGTCTGCATATTTTGTATCATTGTAAGACAATAGGTTGACAAATATACAAAAAAGGTAATCACTGATACCATAAAGGAGCAAATAAAAAAGCTAAAAGAAGATTACGAAAATAAATAAATAAAATATGGGAGAATCTGTTTGTTACAAATTCTCCCACACCTCCTATTGAAAAATATATACTTTGCTACTCTATATCTTATTTATAAGGAAGAGAAATTATATCCGCTCCAAGTGAACAGGGATGCATCTGCACCAGTATTCGTAGTCGGCTCGGTAAATGTATTCAATGTACCGTTCAGCTTATTCTTAAAGTTCAATGTATGGGTGATGCTGATGCTGGAAGCTGCACTTCCTGCCCCTTTACTGTCATTCATATCAATCAAATCGATTGTACCGCCGGAACCTTTGACAAGGGCATTGGTGATCGTAGCTTTTGCTCCACGACGGATTTTAATCACGTCCTGCATACGGTCTACATTATCCATTGTATTGGCAGCATTATTTACGATTGTCATATTTTCAACCGCAAAGTCCGACTGACGTAAATGATCCGAATAGTCACCATCCAAGTTACCATCTGCTTCAATGCCGCGCGGATCTGCTTCCGTACTGGTATAACCGCTTTCCCAAACACCATAGCAGTTTTTCAATTTACCGGAATATCCTTGAGTGAAGTCGAACATATCATCATCCGGGTTCACAGCCAACAGGTTGGTTACATTCACCGTACCGCCAAAGAATTCGATGGCATCATCCGCGCTCTCAAGAATGTAGATATTCTCGATCTTGGTACCGTTTCCAACACCGTTCAGTGTCAATCCGTTGTGCTCGATATCAGCAGTAGAGCGGGCACCGGCATAGCAGATTTTCACATAAGTCAGTGAACCGGAATTGTCATTATCGACATTACCACCGTATTTATAGTTGTTGTCGATTTCCGTCAGACCTGTATCACTCTTATTGGCGTTCGAACCGGAAATCGGAGCTTTACCATTGATAATGATTCCTCCCCAATAACCGGATGTAGGGGTTGTTGAATTGGCAGTGAAAACAATCGGTTTATCAGCTGTACCGTCAGCATAAAGTTTACCGCCCTGTGCTACCAGCAGATAACTGCTGAAACCTTCGCGAGCCTTAATCGTTGTTCCGGCAGGGATATTCAGACGGCCTCCATTTTCAATGACTACCGTTCCGTTCAGAATATATTCCTTAGCTTCCAGTGTCTGTTCTCCGGTCAGCGTGCCGGACAGAATATTTTCGCCCACAACAATAGAGCTACCGGTCCCACCGTTGTTTCCACCATCTCCGTTACCATCACCGTCTCCGTCACTATCACTGCTACATGCAGTCAATGTAAGTGCTGTTGCCATAACGGCAAACGTCATAAAGTTCACAAACAATCTTTTCATTTTGCTTTCATTATTAGTTAATAATCTTATTTCATCACCCGGCTTAGAATGTACACGACACTCCCAGGCTTATATTTATTTCTTTCTTATAATCATTCAATATCACCTTTTCCCCGTTTTCGTTCGCTTTGCGGCTTAACTTATAAGAGGGATTCAACAAATTGCGGGCTTTCAGGTTAAGCGAAAGATGCTTGTTCAGTTTGGCTTGGGACACAAAATCCAGTGTCAGTACTCCCTGCTCCATCATATCCTGATAACCCTGCGTGCCAATGGTATATATCTTATCACTCACATAATTAAGTACCAATGTATTGACAAAACTGCGTTCTCCTTTCGTGAAGTTATGCGAGAGGTCGAAATTGACAATCCACGGTGCAGCTCCTTCCAGTTGCGAGCCGGTGGTAACCGTTGCCAAAGGCATTTTTGCATTCGTATAGATATAAGAGCCATTCAATCCCAAAGAGAGTTTATTCATTCCGTGCGCAGCATTACTCACCGGACGGACAAACAGATTCTTACGTATTTCTACTTCCACTCCTGCCACCGTTGCCTTATCCGCTATATTCTCATAAGAAAGATAACCTCCGGCGCTTGCCACTTCGATGCGGGATATCGGATTCTTAATCAATTTATAGAAAGCTGTGAGAGAAATCAACTCGGTCGAAGTGGGATTAAAGTCCCACTTCAGATCAAGATTATAATGATCCGAAGGTTTCAGATTGGGATTCCCCTGACTGTTGAAGTTCACGCCGACATAACGGTAAGGAGATATTTCCTTTGCCTGCGGAAGCGTATATGTTTTACTAGCTCCCAGACGAAGCGAGTTTTTATCATTCAGATTGTATTTGAGATTCAAGCTGGGCAGGAAATAATCTTTTTGGATGGTATTGTTTCCTTTAGAGCCTCCACGATTCACATTGTAATCCACTTCAATATCTACCTTGTCGTATTTCATTCCCAGATTCACAATCCAACGGGGAGTAAACTGGTAGGTAGCCTCGGCATAAGCGGAATGGATATTCTTTTTCACGGTATATTCATCTAAGTTCTTCTGTATCTTGAACCAGTCGGAAGCAAAGTTTTCCTGATTATAATAATCGTCAAGCGAGAAGTCGTCCAAAGAAGGGATGACAGAAACATGTCCTACGGTCAGGTTATACTCCGTAGCTTTGAAGTTATCATCTACGAATCGGCCTGTATATCCGAAACGGATATTCGAAATTTCGTCTATATTATCTTTCAGACGATAGACCAAGCCTGCTTTTACATTCAAGTCGTCTTCATCTAAAGTTGAGAAGTAGCGCTGTTGTGAGTTGCCCCTTAGCAACGTATAGCCGTCTTCCGCTTTAGTCAGGTTATTGATACGACGATCCGGTTCATACCCTTTCACCATATTATAGGAAGCACCTGCATCGAGACTTAATGATTTGGTTAATCCCCAGTTAGTCATCAATTGGTTAACGATCAGCATATTGTCATTGGTTTGTTGGCGACGGGTGAATCCGAGGTTTTCATAGTCGTCACTAAAAATCGAGTTCTTACCGTTGTAATCGCCCACCGACTGGGTATTGGCATGAATCATCATCAAATTATAACTGATGTGATGACGGTTCTGCATATCGAAATCCACATTGGCAAGTGCCAGCTGACTGATATTCTCCGCATACTTCTTTCCATTCATATCTTTGTAGACCGTACCGCTGGTAGTTGTATTACGTATGATTTCATCCGTATACTGATAGTCCGTCGTATGTCCGGCAGTCAGGAAGAAAGAAAGCGGATTTTTGTCTTTTCCGACATAGAATCGTTTACCTCCGGAAATACTGTAACTCCGGTTGATTTGAAAATGTTGAGCGGAAGGGTCTAACTTATTTCTGAAGTTCCATGAGTTTTCATCGACAGGTTCGGTACGATTGGCAAAGCCCAGGAAGTTCACTCCATCCTGTTTCAGAAAATCGGCTGCTACCGTTTGTGTATTCAAGCCACCGGAAATGCTGAATCCCAGATTACCGCTACCAATTAGTTCTTTGGATACGATATCAATGGTTGCCCCTCCGACATCGCTGCTGCCTCCCGCGTTGAATGCTTTATTTACACCTACGGTCTGAATAATGTCCGTACCGAAGAAATCAAGAGAGATATTCTTATATTCCGGGTCTTCGGAAGGAAGAGCAAATCCATTAAAAGTAGTTGCATTGTACCGGTCACCCAATCCACGGACAAAGACATTTTTCACTCCGTCTTGTTTAGACACTCCGGCAACTTTCGTCACAGCACCTTCTGCATCCGAAACACCCTTGCGGGAAAGCTCCCTGACACCAACAGATTGTACGGCAATGACTGCTTTTTGCTGTTCGAGCAACAACATATTCTCATTTTCCCTATTCTTCTTAGCTACAACCACCACATCGGCAAGTTCCTGTGCATCGGTTTCCAACTCCAGATTCAGTATCACCAGTTTTCCATTCTCCACACGCACTTTACGGCGTACTTCCGTTTTGTAACCTACATATTTAATCTCAATATCATACATACCTTCCAGAACGCCCATGCTGTTCAATTCAAAATTACCCTCCATATCGGTCACTGCTCCGGCTTGAGTTCCGAGCAAACGTATCGTAGCTCCTATCAAAGGTTCTTTGGATAGTTTGTCTTTCACAGCTCCTTTAATCTTGATATTGGCAGCCAATGCAGGAAGTACACACAACAGGCAAAAGAAGGCCGCCACTGAAAATCGGATAAGAAATAGTTTTTTCATCTAACTTTGCTCTACGTTTTAATTACGTCGACAAAGATAGAGGGTGAGCATTACAACTATAAGACGAAATAAATACAATCTATTGAAAGAGTCATTGCAAGATGATGACAAGCTGTTACAAACGTATTATCAATCAGTTACACTATTAGTTTAACTTGTTTATAAGCAAATCTAAGACCGGAACTTCACTCTTTTATCTCTCATTATGCATAAAATTAATCGGCTGACAGTTGTGAGAAGGTGAAAATTTTGGCTGATAGTGTATTTCCACCCGCTTGTCGTCAAAGATATGTTTCACCGCTTTTCAATGCATTACGCAAAGAAACACCGATAGCTCCTTTCCCACTAAGTATATATCCAACGTTGGACTTTCTTAAAAAAAGAACAGGCATAATTGACTTGAAACTAAATATCATTATCTTTGTGAATGTTTCACGCTAAAAACAGATATGCGTCATGGAAGAGAATTTCAGAAGATATCCGATAGGAATACAGAACTTTGAAGATTTACGCAATAATGATTGTGTCTATGTTGATAAAACAGAATTGATTTATCGTTTGACTCATACAAATAAAGTCTATTTTCTAAGTCGTCCCCGACGCTTTGGGAAAAGTTTGCTGGTTTCTACACTAGAAGCTTATTTCCTGGGAAAAAAAGAACTGTTTCAAGGCTTGGCTATGGAGACTCTGGAAAAGGATTGGACGGTCTACCCGGTACTACACTTTGATTTTAGTGTGAGTAAATATATAACCGCTGATATGCTGTCAGCCGTTATTAACCGCCAATTGCTTTTATGGGAGAAAATTTATCAACGGGAAGAAGGAGAAACGACTTTCAGTTTACGTTTTGAAGGAATTATTCGTCGTGCTTACAAACAGACGGGTAAACAGGTGGTGGTATTAATAGATGAGTATGACTCACCAATGCTGGACAGCAATCATAATGATGAAGTTCAAAAGGAAATACGTAATATCATGCGGGATTTCTTTAGTCCACTGAAAGCCCAGGGACAGTATCTTCGCTTCTTATTATTGACAGGTATCAGCAAATTCAGCCAAATGAGTATCTTCAGCGAGTTGAATAACTTGCAGAATATCAGCATGAGGGATGATTACAGTGCCATCTGCGGCATCACCGAACAAGAGTTGCGCACGCAGCTACAAATTGATATTGAACAAATGGCGCAAGCCAACAAAGAAACATACGAGGAAGCCTGTGTACATTTGAAACAACAATATGACGGCTATCATTTCAGTGAGAACAGTGAAGATATTTATAATCCATTCAGTTTGTTCAATGCATTCGCACAGAAGAAGTATGCCAATTTTTGGTTTTCGACCGGTACTCCCACTTTCCTGATAGATATTCTGCAAGAAAGCGATTTTGATATCCGGGAACTGGATAACACGACCGCCACCGCCGAACAGTTTGATGCGCCCAGCAATAGAATCACCGATCCTCTTCCGGTGCTCTACCAAAGCGGTTATCTCACAATTAAGGGATATGATCCGGATTTCCAACTGTATACACTGGCTTATCCCAACAAGGAAGTAAGAAAAGGATTTATCGAATCGCTGATGCCCGCTTATGTGCATCTGCCTGCACGAGAGAATACATTTTATGTAGTGTCCTTTATTAAAGACTTGCGTATCGGTCATTTAGAAGAATGTCTGGAAAGACTGAAATCTTTCTTTGCGTCTATCCCGAATAAACTGAACAACAAGGAGGAGAAACATTACCAAACTATCTTTTATCTGTTTTTCCGGCTGATGGGACAGTATATAGATGTGGAAGTGGATACAGCCATCGGCAGAGCAGACGCGGTTGTGAAACTTCAAGATACCATCTATGTTTTTGAATTTAAAGTAGATGGTACACCCGAAGAAGCATTAGCGCAGATTAACAGCAAGGGGTATGCTATTCCGTATCAGGCGGATCACAGGAAAATAGTTAAAGCAGGTGTAAACTTTGACAGTGCCACACGAACGATTGGTGAGTGGAAGATAGAACTCGGGAGTTAATCACCGAGTTCATAAAAGAGAATAGGCTAAATCAGTTTCTTTTTCTTCCGGTAGTTCTCACGAAACTCTTTGGGCGAACAACTCTTTTTCTTCTTGAAGATCCGGTTGAAATTGGAAAGGTTATTAAAACCGCACTCATAACAAATCTCGGCGATAGACATCGTAGAATCTACCAGCAACCGGGAAGCAAAGCCCAGCCGAATATCAATGATATAATCGGAAAGATTCTTGCCTGTACGCAGTTTGAAGAAGCGGCTGAATGACACATCCGTCATCCCCACCATATCGGCCAACTGCCCCAGGCGTATTTCTTCCTGATAATGTGTATTGATGTACTCCTGCACTTTCTGCACACGCCGGCTGTCCGAATGAATATCTATCTTGGCAAAAGACGAACTGGACAAGGTACGCGCTTCTTCTTCAAAGAGAGAAAGTTCATACAGGATCGTCATAAACTTAATGACCGCATAGAATCCCTGTTTTTCGGAGGCAAGCGTATCCAGCAACGGATATATTTTGAGTATGGCAGACATCGGGAAACAAAGCCCTTTTTGTGCTTTATCCAGCATCCGGCGGATAGAGTCGAACTGATTCTTATTGATAAAGCTCTTGAAGAAAAGATCGGAAGAAAACTGAATCGTAATCTCCCGTATCTCTTTCGAATGGCAGTCGTTCTGTTCCCAGACGTGTTCCAAATCTTTTCCTGTTATCAATACCAAATCATAATCACCTATCACTTCGGAAGAGTCTCCTACAATCCGCCTTACTCCGGCAGCCTTTTCGGTGAAGTTCAATTCAAACTCGGAGTGGTTGTGTATAGGATAAGTGAATTCCGTTTTATAACGTTCCGCAATGTAAAAGCAATCCTTATCTGACAAAGGAGTGATTTCACGGATAATCTGGTTGGATAACGGTGTAGTCATAGTAATTACAATTTATAAGCGTTTTATCGTTTGATTAGTTTTCTATCTTTACCCCTATCCGATGCAGGTCTGCCCCCGACGGGTTTTGGAAGACACGCAAGTCGAATTCGGGAATAATGGCAAGCACATGATCGAAAACATCTGCCTGTATGCCTTCGTAGGCAACCCATACTTTATTGGCAGAAAAAAAATAAAGTTCCAATGGGATACCGGTTTCAGTAGGCTGAAGCTGACGTACCATACAGGTCAGGTCTTGGTTGACGGTAGGCAGACTCTTCAGATAGTTAGTCAGATAGGCCCGGAAAACTCCCAAGTTTGTTTGCCGACGTCCATTCACTAACACAGAGTTGTCGATATGATGTTCCTTATTATATTCTTCCACTACCTTTTCCGTTTCATCCACATAGTCTTTCAACAGTTGTATCTTCCGGTATTTTGCCAACATCTCCGGTGTACAGAAATGCACACTGGTCATGTCTATATTGATGGAACGTTTCACACGACGTCCGCCGGATTCCTGCATTCCCTGCCAGTTTTGGAAAGAATCACTAATCAATAGATAAGGAGGAATGGTGGTGATGGTATTATCGAAGTTACGTATTTTTACGGTATTCAATGTTACTTCTATCACCGTACCGTCCGCACCGTATTTCGGCATCGTGATCCAATCGCCCACCTTCAGCATATTATTGGCGGAAAGCTGAATGCCGGAGACAAATCCCATGATACTGTCCTTGAAAACCAACATCAGAACCGCAGCGGAAGCTCCCAATCCGGTCAGCAACACCACCGGACTTTGCTTTATCAAAATACTGATAATGATGATAGCTCCTATAAAGAAAAGAATGACTTGCGCTGTCTGCAAAAGCCCTTTCAAAGGTTTGTCTTTATATTGCTCACGCGCGCTGTATACCAGATACACAGCCGTGAACAAAGCACTGACGAAGCGAAGAAAGACTGCAAGGATATAAATCATGCAAAGTCTTCGAAGAAAATCAAGCAAAGCAGAGTCTGCATGTTCGGGGAAGGCAATAGGAATAGATATATAAATCAATATAGGCGCCACCATCCTGCTGATGTTCACCATTACTTTATCATTAAATACAATATCATCCCAAGTAGCTTTTGTCTGTCTTACCAATTTAGCCACGGTACGCAGAATAATCTTGCGGCAAATCAGATTGGCCAGTAATGCTATTCCAATAATAAATAATAAGATGATAAAGTTATCAATCTTATCAGCCATAGCTTCATCCACTCCCATCGAGAGCAAAGCATGATTCACTTCTTGCATCACCACATTACCTGCTTCTTCCGGTTGCCCGTTTGCCAATGCCACACTCACTGTATCAACCACTTCTTTTACTTCTTTCATAAGCAATCGTCTCTCTCTTTTTTAGTTTTTCTTTTATTTATGATCTCTGTTTCTTTTCTTCTTTATTCTTTCCTTCTTCCAAATATTCACTGATATCCTGCCGTAGCCAATCATAATGGAAGAGTCTTTTGTAGGCTACATTCTTCTTGAGCATGATTTCTACGTTCACCTGGCTGTTCTGATAACAAGTCAGTTCGTTTCTGAATTGCTCATTGTGTTCGGCCAGCCGCTTGATTTCCTGTTCCCGTTCCCGGCGCAATACCGTACAAACCGGAATCAGAAGTTTCATCACCACATTATCCATCACGTGGTGTCCCTGCATATACAGATAGGTATTTTCCGGAAATAGCCCCAACTCTCTCAGATCTGTTCCTAAGGCATTTACTTGATTCATGCTGCGGGAAAAACGTTTCTTCAGTTCCGACAATTTCTGATTTACCCGTTGCTGCAATAATTCAAGACTCTTTTCCGGGTGTCTGAGATTTATCTCACGCAGAGAAGTATAGGCATGAAAATCATACATCGGAAAGGTGTAAGTATCCCGTTGGCGATAGAACCACACGTTCCATAAGAAAAGCGGATATACGATTTCAGAGTATCTTTTCAGGTAAGCATTGAAGTCCATCACAAAACGGCCGTTCAACGTAGCATGCACACATACCTCA
>OGNE01001075.1_pt1 | contig 13153 bp, 9 predicted proteins | sample 1573401 | NCBI WGS metagenome assembly OGNE01 (sample SAMEA2581884, study PRJEB24529) | metagenome | biome: Human gut stool | place: China | collected 2011 | reverse complement strand
CCACTTCTTTGCTTTGCGGATGGCAGCAAGCAGGCGTGCCACCGGTCTGCCGTCTTCTGTTGCCACTATTAATAAAGGAGTATACCCAGGAGTTGCTTCATAAATCAGAAATAACTCTTTGGAATGGAAGGTATTTTTTCCCGGCAATTCAGGAATATCCTTCCCATGATAATATGTTGTTAGTTTCAGTGGCATCTAGGTACAAATTTACACTTTTTATTCTTTATTCAACAACAAAATAAAGAATTTGTTGGAGCTGCTTGAAGTAAAGTATAATATATAGTTGCGTATTTAATGGAGAAAATATATTTTATAGGAGAAATATGGTATGAAAAGTGAGTACGTATTAAAATTAGATTCGTCTTTAATTAAGATTATAATCGAATAGTTTTTGCAAAACAACGAGAATTAATATTAACTTTAAATTAGAACGAATGAGATGTAATGCATTTGTTGAAGCATGGAAGAATCATCATAGACGCGCTTCCATGATTTTAGGGCTGTCTTTATTGTCTGCCCCTCTGTCATATTCTGTGTATGCAGAAGATGGAGTTTCTAATACTATGGTGCAAGTTGTCACACAAACGAAAACTGTGAAAGGAACTATCATTGATGAAAGCGGGGAGCCGGTGATTGGGGTTTCTATCGTTGTGAAAGGAACAAGTACAGGTACGATTACCGATTTTAACGGTAACTTCTCTATCAATCTTCCGGCGGGAAGAAAAGAACTGGTCATTTCTTATATCGGTTACAAAGAACAAACGGTGACAGTGACAGGCAACGGACCGGTCAATGTGAAAATGGTTTCGGACACACAGGCATTGGATGAAGTGGTAGTGGTGGGTTACGGTACGATGAAAAAACGCGATTTGACAGGAGCTATCACTTCTGTAAAAAGTGAAGATGTAGTGATGAATCCAAGTTCAAATCCGATGCAGGCTTTACAAGGTAAGGTGGCAGGATTGGATATTACGCGTGAATCGGGACAGGCCGGTTCGGGGGAGAAGATGCAGTTGCGTGGGAACCGGTCATTCCAGAAGGATTCCGGAAATCCTTTATTTATAATTGATGGTATGCCGGGGGATTATTCTACATTGAATCCGAATGATATTGAAAGCATTGAAGTTTTAAAAGATGCTTCTTCGACAGCTATTTATGGTTCAAGTGGTGCGAACGGTGTTATTTTAATTACTACTAAAGGTGGTAAGGAAGGCAAAGCAATTGTTAATTTTAATGCATACGTAGGTGTAAACGGCTGGTCAAGGACTCCGGAGATGCGTAGTGGAGAAAGTTATATACAAACCTTGAGAGATGCATCTGTTGGTGCTGGCGATGGACGTTGGAGTTCGGTTGCTGATGATAAAAATCTGTTTACTACTGATGCTGAATGGAGTGCACATCAAAATGGCCAATATATAGATTGGGTGGATGCTTTGTTGAAAACCAGTGTAACACAGAATTATTCTGTTTCTGTGGCTGGTGGAACGGAAAAGACAAAGGCATATTTTTCTCTGAACTTCTCTAATGAGGATGGGCAGTTTGCACAAGATAGCTATAAACTTTATTCATCTAAAATCCGGGTAGATCATAAGATTAAAAAGTGGATGAAGGTGGGCATTGATGCTCAACTGTCTTATGTACATCAAAATAAAGCTGATTCTGATTTACAGACTTTGATGGCGTCAAATCCTCTTGGATCGTTGTATAATGAAGATGGAAGCATCAATCCGCAACCTGTTGCCGATCCTTCATCTACAGTATATAATTATCTTTTAAATGAGGATAAAAGTTTGTACCGCAATCAGGCTCAAAACCTTAAGGTCTATTTTAATCCTTACTTGGAAATCACTCCTCTTAAAGGGCTGACTTTTATTACTCGTGCTGGTGCTAGTTTGGGATATTCACGTAGTAACACTTTCACAGGAGAGGGGTCTGTTCAATGGTATAAGGCAAATCAAACGGCAGACGGCATTAAGGCGCAAGTTAAGGACAACCGTTCGTATAATTATAAGTGGGAAAATATACTTACTTACAATTTCCAGATTAAGAAAGTGCATGATATAACTCTTACTGCAGTTACATCTTGGAATCACAATCGTAGCGATGTCACTACTTTGTATCAAAAAGGTGTTTCTGATAATAAATTCTTATGGCATAATATTCTTGATGGTAATTCCGCAACTTCGGGAAGTACTTCTTATAGTATGTCTAAGGGGATGGGATATGTCGGCCGTTTGAACTATTCATATATGGGTAGGTATTTATTTGCTGCATCTGTCCGCCATGACGGCTCTTCCAGACTGGCAGAAGGTAATAAATGGGATACTTTCCCGGCTTTTTCTTTGGGATGGAGAATCTCTGATGAAAAATTTATGGAGAGTACGACTAACTGGTTGAGTAATCTGAAAATTCGCTTCGGATATGGTGTTACGGGTAGTACAGCGGGTATTGATCCGTATTCGTCTGCTGCATCATTGGATGCTACTGCTGTAAATATGATATTAGGAGGTGTTCTGACGCCGATTTATAAATTCTCACAGAATATTCCGAACTATTTGCTTACATGGGAAAAGTCGTATAACACGAATATTGGTATTGACGCTGCATTCTTAAATAATCGCATTGATGTCAGTATGGAATATTATAATACAAAAACAAAAGATGTTATATGGAACAAGGCACTTCCTGTTATTAATGGAGCATTCTCCCCGGATGGCGGACCTAAAGCGAATTATACTACTAATTTAAATATGTGTGAGACTAGCAATAAAGGTTTTGAGTTGGCTCTTAATACACGTAATATTATAACAAAGAACTTTACCTGGAGTTCAAGTGTAACTTTCAATCATAATAAAGAGAAAATAACCAAATTGTCCGGTGGAGATTCAGATGTGCTTAATAATGGTGACACCGGTTATGCATTGGCATTGGGAGAAGCTATTAACTCTTATTATCATTATAAGTTGGATGGTGTATGGCAAAAAGGTGAGGAAACTGATGCGGCGGTATTTGGTGCTGCACCTGGTGATTTGAAAATCAATATACCTAATTTAGTAAAAGAATCTGATGGTAGATTCTATAAAATAGATGAAGAAACGGGTAGTGCTGCTGTAGATGAAAATGGTAATGTTATTTATTACACTTCTGATAATAAATATACTCCAAGTGATGCAGATTATCAAATTCTGGGTCACAACTCTCCGGATTGGTCTTTAGGATTCCAGAATAATTTTACCTGGAAGGATTTTGATTTAAGTGTGTTTGTTTATGCACGTTACGGACAGATGTTTGCTTATGATATGTTGACGTCTTATGACCCGAAGGGTATACGTAACTTCCCGACCTATTTTAATTATTGGACTGAAAACAACCCTTCAAATGATTTTCCTGCCGCCAATGCTAATAAAGGTCTCGAACAATATACGGGATATTACGCATTACGCTATGTAGACGGTTCGTTTATAAAGATTAAGAACATTACATTGGGATATAGTCTGCCGAAATCTATCTTAAAATCAGCCGGTATAGAGAAGTGTCGTTTCTATGCTACCATTACAAATCCGTTTGTATTTGCGAAAAGCCATTTGCTGAAAGACTATGATCCCGAAATGAATGGTTCTCTGAAGTACCCATTGACCAAACAATTTGTATTTGGTGTAAATGTTACATTCTAGTTTTTCACTAAAAAAAGTATTGAAATGAAAAGTACAATCTATAAAATAGCAGCGCTTACATTCGCTGTGGCTTCAATGTCTGCCTGCTCGCTTGATGAGTATAATCCAAGCCAAAAAACAGGAGATGAAATTCTTGCAACGTTCGATGGGCTTAAAGGATTACAGTCTTATTGTTATTCATCACTTTACGGGCAGTTATTCAGTGTCTATGATTTCTTGTCTGTGGATGAAGGTGGTACGGACTGCTGGATAACTCCTGCCGGTAATCCGGATTATGCCAAGCAGGTGATTTATTATGATGGTTTAGCTACGAATACGAATGCTACAAATAAATTATTCGGTCAGGCTTATTCTATGATCGGTAATTGTAATGCAGTAGTAAACAGGGCTGAATTACTAACGGATGGCAATGAAAAAGATATAACGACGTTAGTGGCTGAAGCCCGCTGTCTTCGTGCGTTTTATTATTCCATATTGGTGAATACGTATGGGAATGTAACGTTAACATTGGAAGAATCGTCTCAAGATCCTATTTTGACTCCGCAGCGTAACTCTATTGAAGAACTATATACGCAGATAATTGATGATTTGAAATTTGCGGCCAATAATCTTGAAGATACTCCTTATGATAATAATCGTGCGCGTGTGACTAAGAAAACCGCGTTAGGACTTTTGGCTCGCGTTTATGCTCAAGGTGGTGGCGAATATGGGCTGACAGAAGAGGGAGTATCTTATTGGCAACGTGCTAAAGAAGTGGCAGAGGACATGATTTTAGCGTATGGTGACTGTCTGTATGATGATGTGGAAGATGTTTGGGCTCCGGCAAATAATCGAAATAATAAAGAAGCTTTATTTATTGCTGCCGGTTCGGATGCTACGAATTTGGAGAACTGGAATGCTGGAACACAATGTAATAACAACTTTACTTATATGTATCCAAAGCCAAATACTCTCACTATTTATCCTACTCCGGATAATCAGAATTATTGGTATGGACGTACCAACAATAATACGTTGGCACCTTCCAAATATTTGCTGGATTGTTTTGATGCTGATTATGATAAGCGGTGGGAAGTTACCTTTACTACGGCTTTTGTACAGTTTTCTGCCGTACAGTCAGGAGGTAGTTATTTGTTTACTAAGAAGCAGACATTAGATGATGGTACAACGCCGAAAATTGGAACAAAACATGGTGTAAATGATAATATTAGTTCATTTACAATTCTTACTCAAAATATAATCAATACTTATGGATTGGATGCAAAATTCCATAATGAGTATATTTATCCTTATGGTGATTTGAATTATACATATTATGATGGAACTTGGGCGCCCAAAATGATAGCTAAGGTTTGGCCGAAAGGTGAAAATAGCGGTGATCCTTCCAAATTGCAGGAAGTGAAGAACCCCTATGTGATACCTTACCCTGTAGCTGAAGATGATGATAGAATCTGTTTCTACTTATCAAAGGAAAGACTTTCGGATGCGGAGAAAGCGAAACGTAGATATTATGTAATCAATATTGATGATTTGTTTGATAACGGACAATATCGTAAAACAGATATAAAAGTCACTAATGACAAAAATATGTACCCTGGTTTCAACAAATACAATTGGTTGTCGGAAGATTCATATAGTAGCAATTTGCAACGTAAGACAGGTGATGTGTTCATTATGCGTATGGCTGAAGTATATCTGATTGCAGCTGAAGCTAACCAACAATTAGGAAACGGCGGAAAAGCTGCTGAATATTTAAATGTACTGAAAAAGCGTGCCGCTCGCAATGATGCATCTTACAATGCTATGAAATTGAGTAATGCTACACAGAATGATGTTATGGACGAATATGCTCGTGAATTATGTGGAGAATATCAACGTTGGGTATTGATGAAGCGTCACAAAGATTCTTTCAAACAACGTCTTGCGGTTGGTAATCCTCGTGCAGCTGAAAATTTTGATGAAAACAAGCATTATTTGCGTCCGATTTCTTTTAACTTCTTGAGTCAGATTGATAATGCTGAAGAATATGGAAACAATGGGTATTAGTACTCTTACAGATTAAATTTAAATTAAAGAGGGGATATGTCGTGATGATATGTCCCTTTTTTATATATCTTTGTGTAATCGAACAGAACTTTTAAAAAGCGGAACTATGTTAGAAGAAATTTTAGCTTACAACAAGCAATTTGTTGAGAACAAGGGATACGAATCGTATATTACCAATAAATATCCCGATAAGAAAATAGCTATTCTTTCCTGTATGGACACCCGACTGACTGCTTTGCTTCCAGCCGCATTAGGAATTAAGAATGGCGATGTAAAAATGATAAAAAATGCAGGTGGCGTTATTTCCCATCCTTTCGGTAGCGTGATACGTAGTTTGCTCGTTGCTATTTTTGAGTTGGGGGTAGAGGAAATAATGGTGATTGCTCATTCTGACTGTGGAGCTTGCCACATGCACAGTGAAGTAATGCTCGAAAAAATGAAAGCACGCGGGATCAATCCGGATTATATTGACATGATGCGTTTCTGCGGAGTTGACTTTCATTCGTGGCTGGATGGTTTCGAAGATACAGAAAAGTCGGTGAGAGGAACAGTAGATTTTATCGTGCGTCATCCTTTGATCCCTTCAGATGTGACAGTCTACGGGTTTATTATTGATTCTACAACCGGGGAATTAACTCGGATTGTATAGATTATTAGATAGATAGGTAAATAGATAAACTTCTTTTTTAATCCCCTAAATATAGTGACGCTATCCTATCATGATAGTGACGCCATTCCTATTGTATAGTGTCGCTATGTCTGGAGGATAGTGACGCTATTTTGAAGGCAAAAAAATAAGGCAGCTTTTTATCGGCTGCCTTTATCTTTCTGCGGTTATATACTTTCTTTGACTGGTGCACTCGTTTGTGACAAATAGGGTGCCCGTACATCTCAATTTCTGCCTCACGGCTGGCTTTACGATTCGCTTTAATGTAATCGTCTTGTGTAATTCGCTTTTTCATAATGAAATTATTTATCTGTGCAAAGATACAATATATTCTTTATTTAGTGGAGTATTTGGCACTCTTTTCATCTCATAGATTCCCTTCTGACAATAGAAATGAAAAAGATACTTTTATTTCCTATTACGCTCGGTTTGCATTATCTTTGCATACATTAATCAAATGAAACCGGAAATAATATGGAAAATTTCAGTGAATTAATAAAGAACCGTCGTAGTATGCGGAAGTTCACCGATGAAGAGTTGACACAAGATCAGGTAGTTACGTTGATGAAAGCAGCTTTGATGTCTCCTTCTTCCAAACGTAGTAATAGTTGGCAGTTTGTAGTGATTGATGATAAAGAGGTATTGAAAGAATTGTCTCATTGTAAGGAACAGGCTTCTTCATTCATTGCCGACGCTGCTTTGGCAATTGTGGTAATGGCCGATCCGTTGGCTAGTGATGTTTGGATTGAAGATGCTTCTATTGCTTCTATCATGATACAGTTGCAGGCCGAAGATCTCGGCTTGGGAAGTTGTTGGGTGCAGGTTCGCGAACGTTTCACTGCTACCGGAATGCCTTCCGATGAATTTGTTCATGGAATCCTGGGTATTCCTCTGCAACTTCAAATTCTTTCCGTTATTGCTATCGGACATAAAGGGATGGAACGTAAACCTTTCAACGAAGAACATCTTCAATGGGAGAAAATTCACATAAATAAATTCGGAGGAAAATAAATATGGGAGCTGCTAAAGCGAGTAACAGCAAAGATACTTATTTGGCTACTGCTGTTACCTTTATCGTTATCGGAGCACTTTATCTGATTGATAAACTGATTCATTTCTCTACCCTCGGGTTGCCTTGGGTGATGAATAAAGACAATATGTTATTGTATGCTTCGATCTGTTTTCTTATTTTCAAACGCGATAAATCAATTGGTTTTGTGTTACTTGGTCTTTGGCTGGTGATGAATATCAGTTTGGTAATATCATTGCTGGGTTCGTTATCCGGGTATCTGCTGCCATTGACTTTGCTCATTGTCGGCATCATTTTATTCTGGTTTGCAAAACGGTAAGGAAATAATGAAGAGAAGTATAGAAGATACACCGATTGTGTTTATTGGCGCAGGTAATCTGGCTACTAATCTGGCGAAGGCTCTCTATCATAAAGGCTTCCGTATTGTGCAGGTATATAGCCGGACCATGGAATCTGCTCGTACTTTAGCCGAGAAAGTTGAAGCTGAATATACAACAGATTTACAGGAAATCTCCAAAGATGCTAAATTGTATATCGTATCTTTGAAGGATGCCGCTTTAGTAGATTTGTTGCCGCAGATAACAGAAGGAAAACAGAATTCTTTGTTGGTGCATACCGCGGGAAGTATCCCGATGAGTATTTGGGAAGGGTATGCAGAACGGTATGGAGTATTTTATCCGATGCAGACATTCAGCAAACAACGTGAGGTCAGTTTTCAGGAAGTGCCTTTCTTTGTTGAAGCGAAACGACCGGAAGATGTAGAGCTCTTGAAAGCTGTTGCCGCCACTCTTTCGGAGAAAGTTTACGAAGCTTCTTCCGAGCAGCGTAAAAGCCTTCATTTGGCAGCTGTTTTTATCTGCAACTTCACAAATCACATGTATGCATTAGCTGCTGACTTGCTTGAAAAATACAACTTGCCTTTCGATGTCATGCTTCCGCTGATAGACGAAACGGCACGTAAAGTACACGAACTGGCACCGCGTGATGCACAGACCGGACCCGCTGTTCGTTACGATGAGAATGTGATGAACAATCATCTTGCCATGTTGGTAGATTCTCCGGCATTGCAGGAAATATATAAACTAATGAGCAAAAGTATCCATGAGCACCATCAACTATGATTTATCCCGTATCAAGGCTTTAGCTTTTGATGTAGACGGAGTATTGAGTTCGACAACCGTACCTTTGCATCCTTCCGGAGAGCCGATGCGTACTGTGAATATCAAAGATGGGTACGCTATCCAGTTGGCTGTGAAAAAAGGACTTCACATAGCCATCATCACCGGTGGCCGTACAGAAGCAGTGCGTATCCGTTTTGAAGGACTGGGCGTGAAGGATCTGTATATGGGATCCGCCGTCAAGATACACGACTATCGTGATTTTCGTGATAAATACGGACTGACCGATGATGAAATTCTCTATATGGGCGATGATGTTCCGGATATTGAAGTGATGCGTGAATGTGGACTTCCATGTTGTCCGAAAGATGCCGTGCCGGAAGTGAAATCCGTAGCAAAGTATATCTCTTATGCAGACGGCGGACGTGGCTGCGGACGTGATGTAGTGGAGCAAGTACTGAAAGCTCATGGTCTGTGGATGGCAGAAGATGCTTTCGGCTGGTGAAATCAACTGGTGACATCAATAAAAAGTATTTTCAACCATAAACCATAAATTATAAATCATAAATCGAATCATGCTTGATAATTTAAAGAAATATCAGATTATACTAGCCTCCAATTCTCCCCGTCGGAAAGAATTGATGTCAGGCTTGGGAGTGGACTATGTAGTCAGAACATTGCCGGATGTAGACGAGTCATATCCAGATACATTGGTTGGTGCTGAAATACCCGAATATATTGCTCGTGAAAAAGCAGATGCCTACCGTACCATGATGCAGCCGGGAGAATTATTGATTACAGCAGATACCATTGTCTGGATGGATGGAAAAGTACTTGGAAAACCGGAAGGTAGGGAAGGAGCCATTGAAATGCTTCGTGCTCTTTCGGGAAAGTCTCATCAAGTTTTCACAGGTGTTTGCTTGACTACTACCGAATGGCAAAAAAGCTTTACCGCTTCTTCCGAAGTATTGTTTGATGTCTTGTCAGAAGATGAAATTCTGTATTATGTCGACCGCTATCAGCCGATGGATAAGGCAGGAGCGTATGGCGTTCAGGAATGGATCGGGTATATCGGTGTGAAATCAATTTCAGGTAGCTTCTATAATATTATGGGACTTCCCATACAGAAGTTGTATGGAGAGTTGAAAAAGTTATAGTAAGGATCCTGAATCTATCTGAATATTTCTACTTCCCCCAATAATATGAGAAGGCTGCCTCAAAATAGAAAATGAGGCAGCCTTTTTCTGTATTCTTAAGCAGGGACATTTGCTGAATATCCCGAATTGAAAGATGCAGGAGACTATAATAAATCCAACATCAGAGGAATGTCCTCTTCTCGAATCCCTTGTGTGAGAAGGGATTCTTCATCTTTGTGGAACATCTCCAAGAATCTTTCCCGGTTCCCACTAGCTGTAATGGCTTTTCCGTAGAAAACGGCAGCTTTCTGAATATCTCCCATTACCCAGGCCACATGCCCTGCGTTCATATAATCAATAGCCAGCGGCTTTTGTTCAATAATCTTTTCATAATATTTCATCGCCTGTTCATATTTCTGACTGATGAACGAGCACCAACCGATGCCGCGCCATGCCTTTATACAATTGTTCTCGATGAAATCCAATTTGAAGAAATAATTCAGAGCTTCCTCATATTGTCCCAATTCAGCCAGGCAACTACCGATATAGAAAGTCACATTGGTATCTTCCGGAGCAGCTTCTTCTACCTTTTTATAATAAGTGAGTGCAGCCTGATAGTTTCTGTTTAGCCGGTAACAAATAGCCAGGTGGCGATTGTTCCAAATATTATCCGGCTTCAGCGTGTCTGCTTTCAGATAAGCCTGAATAGCTTCTGCATATTTCTTTCTTTTTTGTAATGCATAGCCAAACTTCTGATAATATTCTGCACTTTCTCCTTCGAATCCTCCAATAGACTCCAGTTCTTCATAAATTTCAATAGCCTCGTCCCAACGTTCCTTTGCCAGATAAAAATCGGCAATGGGGAATAATACATCTTCCCAATACAAGATATTGTCGAGTGCAGGAACGTGATGAAGGTCGAGTTTCTCTTTAAAAATATCTCTGAACTCACTCTTGCGTACACTAAGTTTGAAGAAACGGTACAAGTCGTGCAGGTATTGGTTACTGACCGTTCCCGGACGTTCATTGAACCTCTTCATTGTTTCAACATTCGATTTCTCTGCCAATTCTGCCACCTGCTGTTCGTTCAACTGACTCAACATCATATCTTGTTGCGACTGTGGCAATTGATGAATCGTGAAAAAGAGCGAGTACTTATCGCTGTTGCTGAAAAAGCCCGATTGAAGAATTAAATCCAGCAGACTGCCTCCCTGATTTCCCGCTTGTTTCATTGCTTTGAGTACATTGGACTGTTGCTTGCTGAATGGATAAAACCAGTTATGCACCTCGCGGAAGAACGGATAATTTTTCAATGCGGCAAAAGTGCTCATATACACATCTGCGCCCTCTAATTGCAATTCGTTCATTTCACGCAATTTATCTCCCAGGCCGGACTTCTCGAACGCATCTTCCCAATCCGGGTTCATATCATTGTTTTCTTCATCGTTTTCTTCAAAACCGAACCGCATATTTTTCATGGAGGAAACATTCTTCAGCATTTCAGGAATAATCTCTTCCCTCATCTTTTTATCAATCTTTTCCGTTTCCTGACACAATAGCATTTGGCGGTAAATACGTGCGACGTCTTCTCTGAATGAAGGTATTTCCTCCATGAGATCTACCCTTTTGATAAGTTCCGGATAAAAAGAAAGACGGCTTCTGTAGATGTGGAAGATAATCATTGTACCTACCAATGCCCGTTGGCTGACGTTGACGTTAGGGTGTTCGTAAGCATTGAGCAGCCACATTATTTTTCGTAAGTCGAAACATTCCATCAAGCTCAATGTGAGGGCACTGACAAATAAGCATAAGTCATCTCCCGGAAGTAATTCCGAGGCAAGCATAGCTTTTGCGTCTTCCTCGTCCTCGGGAGTCCATGCACTGTTTGTCCATGTTCTTATAAACATAAACTTGAGCGTATCTTCATGCCGTCTTAATACTTCATCCATCTTTTCGTCAGACAGTAATCCGCTGACTGCCAAGTCGTCATTAAATGACTCCAATATGTGTAATATTGTTTTAATACCATAGTTCGACAAGTCCGCCGATCTGGGAGTGCGGCGTACCTCATGATAATATCTTGATGAAGCGTTGTCCAACATGAGCAAACGTGATTGGTCGGCAATTCCCCAGGTGTCTGCTACCATTTTTTGATACAGATTCCACCGGTCAGGGTCGTTTGCTCCCTGTTTCATGTATTCCAGCATATATTTGTAAGAGGTCTGCAATTGTTCCAGGCGAGTGCGCAAATCCCAGTCAGGACACTGCCACAGCAAAGATTCCAACTGCATTAAGGCTTCTTTGAGCCTTTTCTCTTCAAGTAAAGTACGTATATATGCGTATTGTTCATTAATCGTTTTTTCGTTCATCATTCTTTAATTATTTATTTTTTCCAATCCAGGTCAAACGTTTCCAGAGACCTTCAAAAGGACCGTGTTTATGGTGTCGGAGCCACCACGAACAAAATACCATTTGTAATAGAACAAAAAGGATGCCAAAAAGGAAACTGTAAGTGATTCCTAAATATCGTCCAAGTTCAAATCCCCAATGATAGAACAAAAGAGAACCGAAAATAGATTGCCCGAGGTAGTTCGTTAAACTCATTTTACCATAAGATGTGAAACGCATAAAGAAACTGCGGTCTTTCACACGGTAGAAAGTCAGCAGTAATCCTGTTACCAGCAATACCATGAAGCTAAGGCTACTGAATGAACTTAATATCAATTGCAAGGGAACAAGGATGGCACTTCGTTCGATGAATTCCGGCAGCATATTGTTCAATCCGTAGATGGGGAAGAAGCAGAGAAGCGAAACGGCCAATGCCTTTAACCACAAGCGTTCGTTCTGTTCGCTGTACAGGAAATATTTGCGGCGACCGACAAGCATTCCGAATAAGAATAATCCCGGTGTCTGTAAGATACGTCCATGTTCCAGTGCCCAGGTCATATTGGCCAGTTGTCCTTCCCACATATTCATGCGGACTGTTTCAAGGAAGTTGCCATGTTTTTGTACGTCGAAAGCGATGCTGAAATAATAACCTGCCAAACTTTTTCCTGCCACATAGTCAGGATTACACAAAGCATAAATCAATTTCACCCAGTCGATAGGTTGTAGAATTAATAAAGTAGCGAAGATGACAACCGTGCGGTCACTCATCCGGCAGAATATCGGAAGGATAATTCCTAAAATCGCATACATAGTCAATATTTCACCAGTAAAGAAAGCGGCATTGAACTGTCCTATCATGAAGAGAATGAATAATCTCCATAAAAAACGCAGGCGGAAATCTTTCCCTCTCCGTTGTTGGTTATTGTCCTGAATATAGAAACTGAAACCGAAGAGCAAAGCAAATACAGCGTATGCTTTATTACTGAATGTGAAGAATAATCCTCTCCAAATAGCCTGATCGGTAAATTTCATCCATTCAAAAGGTACTTCTTCTGGGAAAGAGTAGAAATTAAAATGTTCAATACTGTGTAAGA
>OGNE01001064.1_pt1 | contig 13320 bp, 15 predicted proteins | sample 1573401 | NCBI WGS metagenome assembly OGNE01 (sample SAMEA2581884, study PRJEB24529) | metagenome | biome: Human gut stool | place: China | collected 2011 | reverse complement strand
GTTTAAAAATTATCACTCTGTAGAACAATGGAAGAATAATTTTTGGGAGATAATATATGAAAGGTCTTAATTTTGAAGAAGCGTTAATTGGAAAGAAAATATTAGTTTTGATTCCACATCCAGATGACGAAATAATTGGTGTGGGTGGGACGATGGCTCTTCTAAAGGGAACAAATACAGAGGTGGATTGTGTTTGTATAAGTTCTAGTGGCATACCGACAGTAGATGGAAAGTATACAGCAAAAAGTAGAAATGAAGCTAGAATTCAAGAATGGCATAGTGTTATGAAACGTCTAGGTGTACATAAAGAGTATATTAATTCCACTTATGGTGATAACTTTCCCTTTTTAAAAAATTTAAAAAATGATACTCCTGAAATAATATCGTATATAAATCCTGAAGAATATGATTTTATATTTGTTCCAAGCTTTTTTGAAAACCATGTTGAACATAGGTTTTTAACATATACTTTTTTGCCCAAACTGTTAAGAAAAGGTGGAAAAAGAGGACAGAATATCGTATTGTATGAAGTTTGGTCATTAATTTCAACAGTAACAGATTATGTAGATATAAGTAATTTTATTGATGAAAAGATAGACCTGCTTAGGATGTATAAAACGCAATGCGATTATGTAGATTATGATGTAAGGGTTAAGGGACTTAATCTATATCGCGGTCACATGGGGGGACGCGTACAATATGCTGAAGCTTTTTGGGTAATGAAATCATTTACCTTTAAGATAATAGCGTTTGGATTAAATATTGCTTTAAACATTAAAAAAATATGTAGAAAGCTAAGAGGAAGATAAAAGTGATAATAACAAAAACTCCGTTCCGTATGTCTTTTTTCGGAGGAGGTACGGATATGGAAGATTATTTTAGAGAGAATAGTGGAGCTGTTCTATCAACTACATTCGACAAGTACTGCTATGTAAACGTACGCCATTTGCCGCGTTTTTTTGATTATAGTACGGAATTGTCATATTCGAAAACTGAACGTGTTACAGATGTAAATGATATTAATCATCCTGCAATTCGTGAAGCAATGAAGATGCTTAATATGCAGCTGATTTGCCTGCGAGATCTGGACTTGGAACAAGTTCTTCTTTTGCAGTTGGCATGCTTAATGCTTTCCATGCTTTAAAAGGTAAATATGCAGATAAGAAGAAACTGGCTGATGAGGCAATTTATTTGGAACGCGTTCTTTGTAATGAAGCAGGGGGATGGCAAGATCAGATCGCTGCTTCATTTGGAGGGTTTAACAGAATAAATTTTGGCTCATATGGGTATGAGGTTTTGCCAATTATTATTTCTCCAGAGAGAAAAAAAAGACTTAATGATAATCTTTTGATGTTTTTTACTGGATTTACACGTTTTTCTTCTGAGGTTCAAAAGGCAAATGCTGCCAGCAGTCCAACTGATAAAAAAATAATGCTAAACCAGATGTATGATTTGGTTGATGAAGCGGAAGCAATTTTAGTAAACAAGGATAGGAACTTAGATGACTTTGGCAGGCTTTTAGATAATACTTGGAATTTGAAAAGACGGACCGGTGGTTCGGTTAGCACAAATAGTATTGATGAATTATATGCTAAAGGAATGCAGGCTGGTGCATTGGGAGGGAAACTGTTAGGCGCTGGAGGCGGTGGATTTCTTGTGTTTTATGTTCAACCAGAAAAACAAAATGAGGTACGAAAGGCAATGTCCGGCCTTATGCATATTCCTTTTAAGTTTGAGAATGGTGGAACTCGTGTAATTTACTATACACCAGAAGAGTATGAGCCTATACAATAGAATTGGGAGAGAGAACAGTGCGAATATTAGAAAATAGATTGCAAAAACATATAGATTTGTTGGTAGATCGGTATCCTGTATTAAATAGTGTTAAGCAAGATGTTATAAATGCATATTTAGTTTTGGAAGAATGCTATGCGAATGATGGAAAGCTGCTCGTAGCTGGTAATGGGGGATCCGCTGCGGATTCAGAACATATTGCCGGTGAACTTATGAAACGTTTTAAAATTCAACGTCCAGTCAGTGAGGAGTATGCTAATAGATTAATTGAAATAGATCCAGCAAGAGGAACCGAGTTGGCGAAGAATCTTGAAATGTCATTAATGGCTATTCCTCTTGTTGCACATGAAGCATTGACTACAGCATATATTAATGATGTTGATGGTTTGGGGGTATTTGCACAGCAGCTTATGGGATTTGGAAGAAAAGGAGATGTATTTCTTGGTATTTCCACATCTGGTAATAGTAAGAATATCATGAATGCAACTGTTGTTGCTAGAGCTTCAGGAATTAAAATTATAGGTCTCACTGGAGCTGATGGAGGTGAATTAGCAATGGTTTCAGATGTTGCAATTAAGGTGCCGGAAACCGAGACGTATATGATTCAGGAGTTGCATTTGCCTATCTATCATTGTCTGTGCTTGATGCTGGAAGATAAGTTCTTTGCGTGATTATGGCGTAGCCATGCTCAAAGCATGGCTACGCCATCCAGATATGCTGTCTCTACGTGGCGGATGGCAGACAACGGAGCGTGTCTAAACACCTCCGGCTAAAGCATATATTCGTTAAAGCGTTCTTTGAATGAGGAAAAACTATAATGGGAAAGTATTTTGGAACTGATGGTTTCCGTGGGGAAGCAGGAATCACTCTGACCGCCGACCATGCATATAAGGTTGGTCGTTTTCTGGGTTGGTATTACAATATGCTCCGTGAGCGCAACGGCAACAACGAGCCTGCACGCATTGTAATCGGCAAGGATACCCGCCGCAGCTCTTATATGTTCGAGTATAGTCTGGTTGCTGGCCTGACGGCATCTGGTGCAGATGCCTATCTGCTGCACGTTACTACCACTCCTTCTGTTGCTTACATCGCCCGGGTGGATGATTTTGATTGTGGCATCATGATTTCTGCCAGCCATAATCCCTACTACGATAACGGCATCAAGCTGATCGACTGCTATGGCGAGAAGATGCCGGAGGAAATCTTGCTGTTAGTCGAGGATTACATTGACGGAAAGCTCCATGTATTCGATAAGGACTGGCCGGAGCTGCCTTTTGCTCATCGTGAGCACATCGGCTGCACTGTGGACTATGTGTCTGGTCGCAACCGCTACATGGGCTATCTGATCAGCCTCGGTATCTACTCCTTCAAGGGGGTCAAGGTTGGTCTGGACTGTGCCAACGGCAGTTCCTGGAACATCGCCAAGTCTGTGTTCGACGCATTGGGTGCAGACACCTACGTCATCAATGCACAGCCCAACGGTCTGAACATCAACAATAATGCCGGCTCCACCCACATCGAGGGCTTGCAGAAGTTCGTGGTAGAGAAGGGTCTGGATATTGGTTTCGCTTATGACGGTGATGCAGACCGCTGCCTGTGCGTGGATGAAAAGGGTAATGTGATCACCGGAGATCATATCCTCTATATCTACGGCTGCTACATGAAGGAGCGCGGCAAGCTGCTGACCAACACTGTTGTGACCACCGTGATGTCCAACTTTGGCCTGTACAAGGCGTTTGACGAGAAGGGCATCGGCTATGCCAAGACCGCTGTGGGCGATAAGTACGTCTACGAGTACATGGCTAGAAATGGCTGCCGCATCGGCGGTGAGCAGAGCGGCCACATCATCTTCTCAAAGTACGCCAGCACGGGTGATGGTATCCTGACCAGCCTGAAGATGATGGAAGTCATGCTGGCCAAGAAGCTGCCTATGAGCAAGCTGGCTGAGCCTTTGAAGATCTATCCGCAGGTGCTGGAGAATGTCCGTGTGACTGACAAGAAAGCAGCACAGGATGACGAAGCAGTGCAGGCAGCGGTCAAGGCTGTGGCGGAAGCTCTGGGTGACACTGGTCGTATCCTTGTCCGTGAATCTGGTACGGAGCCGGTGGTCCGTGTGATGGTGGAGGCTCCCGACCACGATACCTGCCAGAAGTATGTGTCTCAGGTTGTGGAGACTATCAAGAGCAGAGGCTACGGAGTTTGAACGCAAACCTGAAACGAGGATGCGGTATTTTGCTGATTGCATCTATGATCCTTCTTTCTATCTTGGCACTGTTACCAGATGCTGATGTAGACCATGATGCAGGATACACTGCCGCAGAATTGAGTATCCGAGAAACCGTAGATGGAAGTGTGACCAGTACCAGCTATGTGAATCCCGCTGGATTGATTACAGATGCCATTGATATGGGCTATGCAACCGTGTGCAGAATGCGGGATGATGACGGTCGAGTTGTGAAGGAACGTTATCTTGATGCAAATGGAAACCCTGTGGCAAGGTATGGAGATTATTACGGATTATCGTATGAATACGGTGAAACGAGTACGGTAATCACATATCTTGACGCCGAAGGTAATCCAATAATACGCAGTGACGGATATTCTACTATTGTCAGAACGCAGGTTGCCGGCAGGGCTTCTGATGATTTCTACTACGATCTGAACGGACAGCAGGTACAGTGCTCCGGCGGATACTATGGGCTTCATTGTGAGTTTAATACTGAAGGCCAGAACACTAGTTTGACATTTCTCGATAAGGTCGGTCATGCGGTGTGTATTTCATCTGGATATGCGAGCAAGACATATCAGCGTAATGGGAATGGAACTGTTGTCGGTGAGCAGTATTTTGACACAGAAGGGAATCCTGTAAGGTCCTCGCTTGGTCAGTATGGCGAGTTTTACCAGCGCAACGAGCAAGGATACACCGGGCAGATCACTTATCTTGACTTAGATGGTAACCCCGCCCCTACCAATGCAGGCTATACCATCCTCAAACGTACCTATCATAGAGATGGCACAGTAGATACGGATATGTATTTTGATGCGAATGGCAATCCAAAGGCATTATCTAAAGGGCAGTACGGCATCAAACGTAGTGGCAAGGTGAACCTTCTGCTTGACAGAAACGGCAACGTTATGTCGTGTGTGGACAACCTTCTGAATGGTTTCCCATGCATGGTGGTTGTTTTTGGCTGTGTGATCTGCTTGCTGATGATTGTTCTTCCGAAGAGTTTGAGCGTAGTACTGACGATGGTTTATGTGGCTTTCATTCTTTATGAAACACTGATGTTTCGGGAGTCAGGGGATGCAAGAACGAACTTTGTTCTATTTTCCTACGCTGGGAAGTTCCTGAAAGAGCAATCTGTGAGGGTGGGGGTTATCAATAACATCTGGCTGTTCATTCCACTTGGAACGGGACTGTATAGGTGGTATCAAAAGAAGTGGGTGTTACTGATCCCCTTCGTGATGTCTGTGGCAATCGAAACGACCCAGTATATTACGGGACTTGGCATTGCAGAGTTCGATGATGTGTTTGGTAATACGATGGGCGGATGGATCGGTGTGCTGGTGGCTTGGACGTGGCTGAGCAGAAAAATGAGCGTGAAAAATAGAGCATAAGGAAGTATACATGTCTAATTTTCTTCGTTATCCTTGAAAACGAGACCTATATAGTATATATTTGAGCTGTGAGAGTCATTCGTTATGGATGCTCACAGCTTTGTCGCTCGAAACTTTGCACACCTCTACGTGGTGGGCGGCAGGCAACACAGCGTGGGTGCTGTGGCTAAGGTGCAGAGTTTGTGTATGGTTGAGTAGGAGGCTGAACTATGTCTTATCATGATGTTCGCAACGCAACGCTTACACTTTTGGACTTACTTAAATATGATGCGATTCAAGATCCGGATGGTGTTATCTACAAGGATACGGGAAAATATGTTCAGATGCTCGTCCCAATGGACAACAGTAAAGGACATGATACATATGAAGTGTACTTTGATGATTCTGGACGTGTCGAAAAAATTGTTGGACACAACACGAATTCCGGATTCTCTGGAGTAAAGTATGTTTGAGATGATGAACGTATTTTATGGAGGTTTGTATGCCTGAAAACAGCACAAGTACTTTGCAAAGTCAAATGAGAAGCATCCAACCAGAGCTGAATTTTACTGATGAATTTACATTGTCTAGAAATGGAATAGCCAAGGAAATTGAGGCGGATTTTGATACGATTCGTCTTTGCCTAGACCTTAGAGGGCAGTATTCGGACAAACGCGAAGTTTTCAATAGGATTATTGCAATGCCTTTACGAAAGCTTCTGTGTGAACGAACGGGAGAGTCGGCATTGGAAAGGCTCTGTCCAAACTTCAAAATGTTTCCATTGGATGGACAGGATTCCGATTTGCGGGATGCCCTGCATATGATTCGACCGCCATTGGGCTTTCCAAAGGAATCAACCTGGCTACCACTTGACGCATGGAAAGAACAGGTTGTTGCATATTTTAACAGAACTGAAAGCGATTTCTCTGGGTGGTTGCCAGATCATACTTACAGAGGCGTACGAAACAACCTTAAAGGTCATGATAGAACGGATTTTGAATCGTATTTGCAGACTGAAACGGCTCTTGTTGGTGGTGAACCATGTAATGGGTATGGGCCTAAGGATAATACACCAGAAGGCATAGCAAAAATTTATGCGCTTATGGTAAAGGCCGGATACAACCAACTTACCGTATACAATTTTATTAAGCACTTGGCTGACAAAAAAAGCGCTCATATAGATGAAAACATTTCAATGCTTATTTCAATTGTAAATCAGCCGGGACAAGGAGATTTTAACCTGTTGGAATGCATAGGACTTCAGTTGATTATTGCGGCGAGAAAACAAATACCGGAGTTGAGGGATTACTGGCCTGAGGGAATGGATCCCACGGAGAAAGAGTGATGTGTCTCCATCTCATTCCCACAGTGCTATGCTAACATCAAATCTTACATAATCTTATCGGAGGTATCATCCTATGCCCAGAACCAAAGGAAACAAGAACCGTGTTACCGCATCTACCGACTTCGATGCTCAGATCGCAAAGTTGCAGAAAGACAAGGCGATGCTCGAAGAAGGTCTTTCCAAGACTGTCGCCCAGATCGAAGAACTGAAAACTGACATCAAGTCCCTGCGTGAAGGACTAAAGCCGCAGAAGGCAGAGATCAAGCGGACCGAGAAAGAAATCGCAAAGCTGGAGGCCAAGAAGACAGCCGCTGAGGCGAAGGCCGCCGAAGCTGCTAAGAAGGTTGAGGCTGAGGCTGTGCTTAAGAAGCTACTGGCATCTGGTATGACGGCTGATGAAATCCTTGAAAAGCTGAAATAAAGCAATACGCCGTGAGGACTGTGAATTCTAGAAGTTCACACGGCATATTTTTGAGTGCGCCATATAGTTTGTGACGGAAATAAAAATGGAGCGTGAGAAAAATGAACTTATCCGAAATACATCATATTGCAATCATTGTATCTGACTATGAAGTAGCTAAGGATTTCTATGTGAACAAACTGGGACTCTCTGTCATCAGAGAAAACTACCGTCCAAAGCGCAAAGATTGGAAGCTGGATCTTCGTGTTAATGAACACACTGAGCTGGAGCTTTTCGCAGAGGAAAATCCGCCGAAGCGTGTGAACCGCCCGGAGGCCTGTGGCCTACGTCATCTTGCGTTCTGCGTTGATAGTGTGGAACAGACGGTGAATGAGCTGGCAGAGGTCGGGATTGAATGTGAGCCAATCCGTGTGGATGATTACACTGGCAAGAAGATGACTTTCTTCCATGACCCGGACGGACTGCCGTTGGAGCTGCATGAGTAAAATGAAGAAAACAAGAAAACCAGACGGTGGCCGGAAGAAGCTGAAGCCAGGGTACGATGCCGGGAAGAACCTGAAAGAGCAGATGGAAAGTGCTGTGGCGCTTTATGATTCTGAGATGTCCTTGCAGGCCATCGGTGATGATTTGAACCTAAATCCTGTCAAAGTCCGGAAGCAGCCAAACATTTCGGGGTGCAAAATAAGACCCAGGTTGCAAGGAGGGAACGCTATCGCCGTATCGACAACATGGAAATCGCAAACAGCTGCCCTGCCGCTATTTGCAGGCAATGATCAGTACCTCATTGAAGGCGGCGATCTTTCTCAGTACGGCCTGTCCAATGCGGTAACCCGTGCATCGCAGGATGTTGCTTCCTATGACCGTGCTATGATACATCCGCTAAGGACAAGGTGGAACCTATTAGCAGCAGCAATGTTACTTAAAATGCAAACGATAATGTTGTCCCGGTCGCCCCACAGTGATATACTTAAGTCACACGTTATGTGCAGAAGCTAGAGGCGAGCGTGGTTATCAAATTCATTATCAAAATGAAGACGGAAATCTGGGGACAAGGGACATTCCTTTTTATATTCCAGATGACGAAGATCGAAAGCAGTTTGCTCTCCCGTATGGGATGAGAGTTTTCCATGTGAAATCGGAAGATCTGAATGGAGCAATTCGTGTGGCTTTTTGCTATTAAACGATGAATGTCATCGGCATAAAATTATGAGGAATAAAGCATGAATAAGGAAAAAACAGAACTGATTTATTTATGGATTGAGCAAGACGAACATGGATGCTTTCAGAATATGGAGTTTAATTTCTCTCCATGCTACAAAATAAATTTTAATCACAAAACAAGAAAATTAACTGCACAAAAAACGGATAAGTTGAATGTGTTCTCGGAGCCGAAAATCCAGAACCTAACAGCTATCATCGGTGAAAATGGTGTTGGAAAAACGACACTCATAAAATATTTGACGGAACTTGGAGATGTTCCGTATTCTCGAGAGGATAGTGCAGAAAAACGTCAAAGAAGAGAAGAACGAACGGATTCTTTTATTGCGGTATATAAACAAGCTAGGACAGATGCCTTGAAAATTATTAATCATCTGTCAGGGCACCGCAGAATTCAATTTGAGGAAAGTGAAATTAACGTCTACTCTAGAAATGAGTTTGTGGCGGAAGATTATATAGGAAAAATATCACATATTTGTCTGTCAAATAGTGAGTATGGTATTGGCGCAAGCGGAAGCAGAATGAATTCGGGCATTGACTATATTACTCTGACCAATTCAGCCCTACCAACAATTTATAGGGATTTCTATCGAAGACTATATGGCGTGGATGTGGAATCTTTTTTAGTGGAAATTTCGAACTTCAATACGTTTCAAAGATATATGGCGGATAAGGCGGATGCTACAGACTTTCAGGTATTTCTGGATGTTTTGTATTACGATTCGCTGTTGAAAGAAAAAAGCCGATTTTGTGGTAAAAAAATTGATGCCGTTGATTTTTCAATTTCAATATTGGGAGTACCAATATCCGAAAAGCCAAGCGGTGAAGCGGAGAATATGATACAAAACGGAATGTCAAAATGCAGGACAGTGAGGGAAAGTCTGTGCGAAATGGGGCTTTGGGGGAGGCTGGTTTATAATCTTGCAGTGGAGTTGGCGGTCGTCTATGACGATTTTGAACCAGAAACTAAGGAGGCGGATGAAATATTTTCTTACTGCAAATCGTTTGTGACTGGTAAAGAACAAGGGAGCGAACGGACATATTATTTGGATGCGTGGCATGAAGTCGACGAGTTCAAAGCAATATTAGAAAACGCAAAAAAGGGAGACAACGGGTTCTCAAAGATGGATTTGGCACGAGTGGATTATGCCACAGCACCAGTCGGAAGTTTCCAAGTGATTTTGAACAATGCTCGAAAGGGCTATGCGTTTGTACTGAAGTATTTGGTCGTGCTTAATTTGGGAATGTCTTCTGGTGAACGTGCGCTTTTGAATATTATGTCACGCATTTGTTTTGCATCACAGATTGAAAATTACATGCCAGGAAAAGGCATTCAATGGAATACAAATATTCTTTTGCTGATTGATGAAATCGATCTCTATTTGCATCCTGAGTGGCAGAGAAGAATTGTTCGAGATTTGTTGAGCTTGCTCCGACGCCAGTTCAAGGGACATTACTTTCAAATCATTTTGACCAGTCACTCCCCAATTGTGTTGTCAGATATTCCGGTGGAAAACTGCATCTTTTTAAAGAAAAAGTCAAATGGTACAGTTTGTCAGGAAGAACGAAATACACAGACATTTGGTGCAAATATTTACACGCTCTACAAGGATGCGTTTTTCTTATCAGACGATAAACTTGCAATGGGAGAATTTGCACAGAGCAAAATCAATCAATGGATCGAAAAAATTGAGACAGGGGAATTGAGCGAAGAAAAAGCCTATAAAATTATTGGATTAATTGGCGAACCTCTTGTCCGTCGAAATGTTGAGAAGATGGTTCGGAGACAATATAAGAAATTGGAACCCGTGAAGGGCAGGGAAAGTATCCATTTAGAAGTCACAGAGGAAAAGAAAAAAATGATAGAATTTTTGGAGCGTCAGAAAGCAGAAATAGAGAAGCAAATCAAAATGTTGAGAGGGATATGAGCGTGATCCAATTACCAAAGATATCGAAGGAACTAGAGGAGGAGTACCTCGCAGATGTTCAAAAGAGCTACAAAGAGTTGTTGGAAAAACTGAAGAAGTCTAGAAATGATGTCAAGAAAAAGAAAACAAAAACCGAAGATGATAAGCAGAAACGAGAGGAAGAGTATTTAAGTGAGGTGAAAGCGATTGTTGATTTTTTGAGCACGGAAGGAAAACTAGACGATGATAAGATAAAAAATATATTGGTGGGCAGGGTTGCGCATCTTGAAAAAGCGATGGCAACGATAGGCCCAATCAAAAGCAAAGAAATCCAAAAAGAATTTGAACGTGTCTATACAAACTTTTCAAATCGCAATTTTGGGCACCAGTGGGCAGAAAGACTTGGCGTTACTGTTTGTCCATATTGCAATCGAAGCTATATTTTTACTGTAAAAAAAGATGCGAGAAATGGAAAAGCTCATCCGCAGTATGACCATTTCTTTCCGAAGTCGATTTATCCGTATCTGGCTGTCTCGATGTATAACTTGGTTCCATCCTGTGCAGTTTGCAATGGTGGAAAGAGTGATGTAGACAGCTTCAAAGATAAAAAAAGACGGTATCTGAATCCTTACGTGGAGGGCTATGGGACCAAAACTGTTTTGCAAATTACACCCAAAAAGAAGAAGGACAGAATTCACAGTTACGTTGGTTTGGCAGAAGAATATACTGTGAAACCAGAGAGCGCACCGGACGTGGATAAAGATGCAGCGAATCGGATTCAAAACACTTGGGATTTGCTGAAACTTGGTCCTCTCTACGAAAAGCATAGCGACTACATCCGGAATATTCTGCGGGCAAAACGAATCTACACCGAAGAGTATCTTGATCAGTTGATGAAAAGTTTTCCGGGGGCATTTGACGACATGGATGATTTAAAGAATGTAGTTTATTTTAACTATCTCGATGAAGAGGACTGGGGCAAGCGTATCCTAGCAAAACTGACGCATGATCTAGAAGTGGAGAATTCATGAATACCTTCTTTGGAGAATCAATTCGTAAAAAATTATTGAAATTTTCTAAGCGGAATGCTATAGATTGTTTAAAAAGTAAAATTCGGAGGTAGAGCGGAATATATAGCTTGCAACGCAAATAATAGGAGGAAGGTGCATTGTGACAGAAATACGCAAGCCCGGCGGTGGGCGAAAACCATCAAAGCCAGAGTATAGTGCGGAATGGAATCTAACTCAGCAGATGGACGCAGCAACTGCACTTTATAAAGAAAATTACTCCCTCCAATCCATTGCCGATGCCCTGTCCCTCAACCCCATCAAGGTCCGAAAGCTGCTCATCACAGCCGGGATCTATGAATCAGACGTAGCGAAGATGGTGCAGCGTACCTTTAACAATTATAGAGAGACACAGAGTTACAAGGATGCAGTTCTCTCCACCGCATCAGCCCTTAAGTTGTCCAAAGCCTCCGTCACCTCGTACCTGCCATACGAAAAGGGGGTGTACTTTCCAAAGGAGGCACCCGTGGAAAAAATCAGTGTGGGAGCAGAGAGGCAGCGGAGATACCGAGCAGTAAGAAAACTGCGAACCGAGCCGACAGAGGAGCATCTGTGGGAAGTGGTTCTGCTTTATTCTGGAGTGCGGTTCAAAACCTATTCCGGCTTACCCTTTACCTATGAAATACGAAAAGGTCGGAATGGACAATACACAAAAGAGCTTTGGATTGACCGCCGGGAGAATAGTAAGAGCCTGGCATGGAGTTCGGTATTGCTGGCACTGAACAATATAAAAGAGGTGGGGGCGGTGGTGGACGGGCCAAAAGCTCTAGGCGACATCCGAGGCGTGACTTATATTTATGGAATGTTCTACCGATTCGGACTCATTGATATGCCGGATAAAGTGAATGGGAAGATGAAAAGAGCTGGTCGGCAGATGTGACATTCTAAGGATGGATGACGTCTTTTATTGTTGACTGTTCCATATCAAACAAAAATTCCTCATCTCCCACCATACCCTTCAAAAACACGTCCGGTGAAATTTCAACCAGAAAACCGCCGGGAAAAAGCTGCAAGGACCACAAACAACCTGCTGCACAGCCATCTGGTATCTGCTCACCCCCCCCATAAGATCTACCCCAGGATCGCCCTTCAAAGCCGCAAGATCACGGACTGAGGAGAGTACCTGGGCAGGGCAGACGCCCCGGCGGAGGCCCCTGGACCCCAGGCTCTCCGAAGACTGGTAAATGAGAATATACGTTATAGATCGCATAAATATACCGACGAAAAAAGAGACAGGGAAAACTTGAAAACGACGATGAAACGTGGTATAATAGTGGTACGAACAAGCTGGGTTTAGTACGACAACTGTGCGCTGTGGTACTGTAACTGTTGTTTCAAAATTAGGAACGACTACAAAAAGTACGCGAAAAACTGGCGTAGCTACGACGACACCTACCAGGTTCAGGTCGTGTCTTGGTACGACAACGAGAACTCCTACACCTCTCAGATGGTCCGTACCATCAAGTACTTCGCTGCGAACTGCTGATCGTAGCTTCTCACTGGAAAGTGCCTGAGGTGAACGTACCGGGCTGTGCCGGTTCCGGCATGGCCATGTGAATACGTTGACTTGCACCCTTTTCTCTGCATTCCGTGGAGAAAAGGGTGCTTTTGTTTGTCCGGGTGTATTTTGACCGGGGCGTATACAGCAGGGGAAGCGTCTGTTCCTGCCGGTAAAAATGGTACGGCAGGAGAGAGATGTCGCCCGCAAAAACAGGGATGCATCGTGGTTTGTGCCCGGTTCGGTCAAAATAGACACATTTTGGAACAACCACAGGAAATGTTTGTTAAACAATTATCTATTCTGCGTCCTTGCATTGTACACAGTTTTTGTTTATAATAGTAACAGGCGGGGCAGGAATGCCCCCTGAAAAGCGAGCGAAACTCTAGTTCAGAAATCAAAGTTTGAGAGGAGTTTATTACCATGGGTTTAGGTAAGAAGACGATCGACGATCAGAACTACTGCGGCAAGAA
>OGNE01001054.1_pt1 | contig 13411 bp, 10 predicted proteins | sample 1573401 | NCBI WGS metagenome assembly OGNE01 (sample SAMEA2581884, study PRJEB24529) | metagenome | biome: Human gut stool | place: China | collected 2011 | reverse complement strand
TATGCTTGCAATTTACTTTGGTCTGCTATGCTCATTCCTCACTCCTCACTCCTCACTTAAATCCCCCCTCCGACAATTTTTTTACCCAAAACTGTGTTATGTTTAAACTGAGTTTATAAAACCCTATTATAATATCTTTACAATAACAAAAATAGGAGAAAATATATGCTTAGTTTAAAGGACATAAAAAAAGATTATGTAGTTGGTGATTCCACCGTTTCTGCCCTTAAAGGCGTCAGCATTGATTTTCGTGAGAATGAGTTCGTTTCTATCCTCGGCCCGTCAGGCTGCGGTAAAACCACTCTTTTGAACATTATCGGCGGTCTTGACAGATATACCAGCGGTGACCTTAACATTAACGGCAAATCTACCAAGGATTTCAAGGATTGCGACTGGGATTCCTACAGAAACCATTCCATAGGCTTCGTGTTCCAGAGCTATAACCTTATACCGCACCAAACAGTGCTTTCAAACGTTGAGCTTGCTTTGACCCTCTCAGGTGTTTCAAAGTCAGAAAGACGTGAAAGAGCCGTCAAGGCTCTCGAGCAGGTGGGTCTTGGCGACCAGCTCCACAAAAAGCCTAATCAGATGTCAGGCGGTCAGATGCAGAGAGTTGCCATTGCGAGAGCACTTGTGAATGAGCCTGACATTCTGCTTGCAGACGAGCCTACAGGTGCGCTTGATACTGAAACAAGCGTGCAGATAATGGAGCTTTTGAAGAGCATTTCAAAGGACAAGCTTATTATAATGGTAACGCACAATCCTGAGCTTGCAATGAAATATTCTTCAAGAATAATCAAACTTCTTGACGGAAAGGTCATAGACGATTCCGACCCTCTTGACAAGAATGTTGTTGAGCCTATCAAAAAGCCTGAAAAAGAGCCTACTAAGGCTGACAAAAAGGCGGCGAAGAAAGAGCGCAAAAAGCTTAAAACTTCCATGAGCTTCCTTACTGCACTGTCTTTGAGCCGAAACAATCTTATGACAAAAAAGGCAAGAACGCTTCTTACCTCTTTTGCAGGCTCTATTGGTATAATCGGTATCGCACTTATTCTTTCTATCTCAAACGGCGTTCAGCTTTATATAGATCAGGTGCAGTCTGATACACTTTCAAGCTATCCTCTTCAGATAACAAAGACCACCGCAAGTATAGGCGAGATAATGAACACCATGGCGAAAAACCATGAGGATTCAGCAAACCACGATAAAGACAAGGTCTATTCTCAGAATGCCATGGGCGAGATGATAAACACTCTCATGGAAGAAACAAAGGTCAACAATCTGGAGAAGTTCAAGAAATATCTTGACGATAACAGCGACCTGAAAGACCTTACAAGCGATGTTCAGTACACATACGCCACTACACTTAACGTTTTTACGGAGAGCGACAGCGGTGTAATGCAGGTCAATCCGTCAACGCTTCTTGAAGATATGGGATATATGTCCTCAACTCAGATGGAAGCAATGTCCATGAGTGGCTCAATGGGTGGCATGATGGGCATGGGTACTGACGTATGGAGCGAAATGATAGATAATGAGGAGCTTATCGACAAGCAGTATGACGTTATCGCAGGACGTTTGCCTGAAAAGTATAACGAAGTTGTGCTTGTAGTTGATAAGAACAACGAGATAAACGACTATGTGCTTTATTCTCTCGGACTTCTCGATCCAAGCTCGCTTAACGGCATAGTAAGACGTGCCATGGCAGGAGAGGATATATCCGTTGACAGCGAACAGCACGTTTACACCTATGATGAGCTTCTTGACCTGAAATTCAAGGTCGTTCCTACACCTGATCTCTATAAGAAAAAAGACGGAGTGTGGGAAGATATGACGGGCGATGAGAGCTACATGAAAAAGGCTGTTGCAAACGGCACAGAAATAAGTGTAGTCGGTATCCTGCGACCTGACGAGGACGCTTCCTCTGCTTCCATAAGCGGTGCCATAGGCTATCGTCATGACCTTATGACATATCTTATCGACGAAGTAGATAACAGCGAGATAGTAAAAGAGCAGAAAGCAAATCCTGACATAGATGTTTTCACAGGACTTAAGTTCAAAACGGACGAGGCTTCAGCAGGTGCAGACAGCAGTTCAGAAACCGTTTCCGACAGTACAGCAGATACAGAAAGCAAGGCTGACAAAACAGCAGACAGCTCCGACACAGACAAGAAGGCTGGTTTGGTGGCAGGCGACAGCTCTATGGAGATACCTGAGGGAATGACCGAGGAGCAGTATAAGGCTCTTATGGAGCAGAGCGGTGCTTCCGATACAGGCGAGCTTGCAGATATGGGCATGAATGCCATGGGTTCAATGGATATGTCAGCAATTCAGGGCGGTGATATGTCATCGCTTACTGAAACTCAGAAGAAGTATATAGCTTCACTTTCTGACGAGCAAATGGAGCTTATGAAGCAAATGCTCAAAGAACAGTCCGACACAAATGCGGATCAGCTTGCAAACAGCGGAAAATATTCCACTTCAAACTATGACAACAACATGAAAACTCTTGGCTATTCAGTTGTTGAAGACCCTGACAGCATAAATATCTATCCTGTGGATTTTGCTTCAAAGGAAAAGATAATAGATATTATCGACGATTACAACGACAGTGTTGGCGAAGAGGACAAGATAGAATACACTGACTATGTGGGTCTTATGATGAGTTCTATCACCTCTATCATAAACGCTATCAGCTACGTTCTTATCGCATTTGTTGCAATTTCACTTGTGGTATCATCTATCATGATAGGCATTATAACCTACATCTCAGTTTTGGAAAGAACAAAGGAGATAGGTATTCTGAGAAGTATAGGTGCTTCAAAGAGGGATATATCAAGAGTGTTCAATGCCGAAACTGTTATAGTTGGATTTGTGGCAGGTGCATTGGGAATAATTATCTCCTATCTGCTCACAATACCGATAAACATGATAATCGCACATCTTACAGATGTGCCGATAAGAGCTTCAATACCTGTCAGTGCGGCAGTTATACTCATTGCAATAAGCGTTTGCCTGACGCTTATCGCAGGTCTGTTCCCGTCAAGAGTGGCGGCAAAGAAAGACCCTGTTATCGCACTGAGAACAGAATAGTTTATTTTAGACCCTAAGGAGGTAATCACTATGAAAAAGCTTACAGCAGAAAAAATTGACAACATCATGGGCGCAATGAGTTGTATCGTAACAGGTTTTTGTCTTATGGCTCTCATTATGATGGGACATTGCTGATTTTCTGACATTTCCATAACAAATTCCTATATAAGCTGCTGCCCGTCATACCATTTTGGTTGGCGGGCAGTAGTTTTCTTGTGAATTGGTGCGGTATGGCTTAGAATATTCTATAAACCGTCACAAATTTTACACAATAATAGGTTATTATATAAGCAAAGAATATGAATTAAGGTAGCAACACACAAGTATTGTATGCAAAGCCAATAGGCGGTTCTTGTGCGGTGCTGCCTGAATAGGAGGGAATAACTATGGCAAAAATACTTGTTGTAGACGATGAGATAAAAATAAGAGAGATAATCAAAGAGTATGCCGAGTTTGAGGGATATGAAGTAGCTCAGGCTGAGGACGGTATGCAGGCTGTGGAAATGGTGAAAAATCAGGATTTCGATATTATCATAATGGACGTTATGATGCCGAAGCTTGACGGCTATTCAGCTTGCAAGGAGATAAGAAAAATAAAGCAGATACCTGTTATAATGCTTTCCGCAAGGGGCGAGGAGTATGACAAGCTTTTCGGCTTTGAGATAGGCGTTGACGATTATGTAGTAAAACCGTTCTCGCCAAAGGAGCTTATGGCAAGGATAAGGGCGGTGCTTAACCGTGCATCAGCTTCTCAGCGCACTGAGGACGTTATAAGATACGAGGGATTAGAGATAAGCTTTACAGCCCGTGAGGTAAAGATAGACGGGAAGAAGGTTTCCATGACTCCGAAAGAGTATGACCTGCTTTTCTATCTGGTGAAGAACATGAACATTGCGCTTTCAAGAGAGAAACTTCTTGAAGAGGTATGGGGCTTTGATTTTTACGGTGACGACAGAACTGTGGACACTCACATAAAAATGCTGAGAAACAGCCTTGGAAAATACCGCAATCTTATTGTTACTCTGAGAGGAATGGGATATAAGTTTGAAAAGATCCAGTAAGCTTGCAGAAGTCAGGGAAAAAGTCAGCAATAAGACAGCGGAGATAAAGGCGAAAAGAAGTCTGCGGTCATATGTGTGGATGTATTTTATCTTCTTCACGGCTTTTATTCTTATTCTTATCTGGCTTTTTCAGTATTTTTTCTTGGAAAGATATTATCAGTCGGCGAAGATAAGAGATATTACAGACGCTGCAAATCAGATAATCCAAGCATATGGCACTGACCAGCAGGAGGTAACGAACCGCTCGCTGGCTTTTGACAACAGCCTTTGCATTGTTATAACGGACGAAATGGGCAATCCTCTTGTGATGGAAAACAACATGGGAGCATATTCGCATCTTAACAAGATCATAAACAAGGGCTATGGCATCGGGCTTTTCAAGATGATATCTAAGCTAAAGCAGTCGGATGATAACTACATCACGAAAATTGCTCAGAATGAGAATTTCAAGAGCAAGGAGATATTTTACTGCACGTCTATCTACACTGATGATTCGGATAAGCAGGCGTATCTTTTTATTGAAAGCTCAATAGAGCCGATAGATTCCACTGTAAGCATTATAAGAGAACAGCTCATTTATATCACTATCATACTTTTTGAGCTTGCTTTTATTGTAACTATGTATATCTCAAAGCGACTTTCAAAGCCTATCGTTGACATTACTAACACGGCGAAGAAATTCGGTGAAGGGGATTATACGGTGGAGTTCAATGGTCATGGCTATTGTGAGATAGAGGAGCTTTCCACGGTGCTTAACAGTGCCAAGGACGAGATACAAAAGGTATCGGAGCTTAGGAAAGACCTTATTGCGAACATATCTCACGACCTGAGAACACCGCTCACTATGGTAAAGGCTTATGCGGAAATGATAAGGGACTTGTCGGGGGATAATCCTGTGAAGAGGCAGGAGCATATCCAAGTCATTATCGACGAGGCTGACAGGCTTTCAAGTCTGGTAAACAATCTGCTGGAGCTTTCAAAGCTGGAGTCGGGCAATGCGGAGCTGAAACTCACGGACTTTTCTATAGTTGACAAGCTCAATGACTGCATGACTCGATATCAGATACTCATAGAGCAAAATGGTTATGATATAAAGTATATCCCGGACGAGGACAGGGTGATAACGGCGGATATTGCAAAGCTTGATCAGGTAATTTATAACTTTATAAACAATGCTATAAACTACACAGGTGACAACAAGGTTATTCGTATCAAGCAGATAAACAAGGCTGATGTGGTTCGTATTGAAGTAACAGACAACGGAAAGGGCATTTCTAAGGAACTTCTGCCTAAGATATTTGACAGATACTACCGTGACGCAAAGGTAAAGCGTGACGTGGTAGGCACAGGACTTGGACTTTCCATTTGTCAGGAGATACTCAAAGCCCACGGCTTTGCATACGGCGTTCAATCGGAGGAGGGCAAAGGCTCGACCTTCTGGTTTGAAGCAAAGATCGCAAAGCAGGAGAGCAAGACTGTTCAGAAAATGGAGAGCAGACTTTCGCTCAGCGGGCTGGAGGAGAAATAGGGTAAAATATAAGAGTGCATTATCTGAGGTGGTAATGCACTCTTTCTTATTATATCAGCGTCTGACATGGTGAAATAACAAAGTTGGGTTTATAAATAATGATCCATGAGCGGTAATAAAAAAACTGCCTTACATAAAGTAAAGCGGATCGGGTGCAGGGGCACGCCCCTGAATTTGTAAAAGTGACACACAAATTATCACAGCGGTGACTTTATGTGTTTACAAAAAACCTTGACGGGAAATGCCAGCCACGGAGAAACAATGGTTGGGTTTTAGATAAAATTGATGAGCGGCAATAAAAAACCGCCTTACATAAAGTAAAGCGGAATTGGGTGCAGGGGCACGCCCCTGCTGGTGGAGGTGAGGAGAATCGAACTCCTGTCCGAAAGCCTATCCCCACGAACTTCTACGAGTGTATTCTGTTATTGCGGAAAACTCCCGTTCCCTTGCACAAAGGCAAACAGACACGCCTGTGTGTTTGGTAGGCTGTGATACATCACAAGGCTACAGCCGTCGCTTTGTAACGTTCACCACTGATCGACGCCTTTACCAAAGCCGTGGTACTCTAAGGCAAGACGAGCGCTGACTTAAGCAGCAGCTAATTCAAAATTATCGTTGTCGTCTAATTTTAAAACGTACGCCGTTTAAAGAGTGTGCGCTCCTCTACTCGCTTATCGTGCTTCAAAACCCCCGTCGAAACCTTTACACCCCCATGTTAGTTTCGCTCTTTCATGGCACGCTCTATGTCACGCTGTGCGGCTTTCTTTGCCATGTCGTCACGCTTGTCATAAAGCTTTTTACCTTTGCAAAGCCCAAGTGCAAGCTTGACTCTGCTGCCTTTGAAATAAAGCGACATCGGGATAAGCGTAAGACCCTCCTGCTGTACCTTTCCGAACAGCCGCAGTATCTCACGTTTGTGGAGCAGCAGCTTTCTCTCTCGGCGTGGATCACGGTTGAAAATATTGCCGTGTTCATAAGGGGATATGTGCATACCTTTGACCCACATCTCTCCGTCCTCGATAGAACACCAGCTGTCTTTCAGATTGACGCCGCCATTCCTTATAGACTTGACCTCTGTTCCCACAAGCTCGATACCACACTCTATCTGCTCAAGCACGAAATAATCGTGACGTGCCTTTCGATTGTCGGCAATCTGCTTTGTGCCTTTTTTGTCTATCGCCATACTGCTCACCTCCCGTGGAATATTATTATAACACCATTTCGTGCCTTTGTCAACAGGCAAAGAGTTCAAAAAATTGTACAAATGGTCGTAATGTTTAGATTTTTACACATCTCTGTGTGTGCTTATGTGCAAATTCGAGTATTGAAATAGCTTTTATGGTGTGATATAATATTAGGTGTGAGAAATAGTTAGTTGAAAGACGAGAGAAGATCCGGTATGAAAAATAAGAAAATAGATATGTTAAACGGTCCGCTTGTGGGCAAGATCGTTATTTTTGCACTGCCCCTTGCATTGTCAAGTATTTTGCAGCAGCTTTTTAACTCCGCTGACCTTGCGGTGGTGGGCAGATTTGACAGCGACAAAGCCATGGCGGCGGTTGGAAGCAATTCTTCATTGGTGAACCTTATTGTAAGCCTTTTTCTGGGGCTTTCTGTCGGTGCAAACGTTGTGGTGGCCAGGCTTATAGGTCAGGGGAGAAAAGATAAGGCAAACGAGGCTGTACATACGGTGGTGCTTTTGGCGGTCATAAGCGGATTTATCATACTGGGTGTAGGCGAGATACTTGCACCGATACTCCTTGGCATGATGAATGTGCCTGACGATGTTTTAAAGCTTGCAACGCTGTATCTCAGGATATTCTTCTTTGCAATGCCTTTTATCGAGATATATGACTTTGGTTCGGCAGTGCTTAGAAGCAAGGGCGACAGCACCAGACCTCTTTACGCTCTTATCACCGCAGGCGTTATAAATGTTATTCTGAACCTTGTGTTCGTGATCGTGTTCAAAATGGGCGTGGCAGGCGTTGCAACGGCAACTGTTATATCAAACTTTTTCAGTGCCTGCATGATACTTTACTTTCTTACCCACGAGGAGGAGATGCTAAGACTCGATTTCAGAAAGCTCAGGATACGCTGGGAATATCTCCTTGGCATCATAAAGATAGGCTTGCCGGCTGGTTTGCAGAGCATGGTGTTCTCACTGTCAAACGTTGTGATACAGGCGGCGATAAACAGCTTCGGTTCAGACGGGATCGCCGGAAGCACAGCGGAACAGAATTTTGAGTTCATGGCATATTTTGTGATAAACGCTTTCGCTCAGACTGCGACCACATTTACAAGTCAGAATTTTGCGGCTCAGGATAAGGAACGCTGTAAAAAGATATACAGGCTTTGCACCTTTATCGGGCTTGCAAGCTGTCTTGGGCTGAGTATGATATTCATTATTGGCAGACACCTTTTTATACAGATCTTCTCAACGGACGAGAACGTTATACACTATGCAATGATAAGAATGTGGTCAGTTTGCCTGCTGGAGCTTCTTACGGGCGTTTACGAGATATCGGGCGGCTGTCTTAGGGGAATGGGTCACTCTATGACACCTGCGGTCATAACTGTGCTTGGCACCTGTGTGTTCAGGCTTGTGTGGGTGAACACGATTTATGCGGCTCACAGAAGCTATCTTATGCTTATGATAGTTTACCCTGTTTCCTGGGTGATAACAGGCACTGCAGTAACAGTGGCTTACTTTATCATACGGCGCAAAGAGTTTGCACAGATAGGAAAACGCAGGGCGGATATTATTTGATAGACAGGCGACAATTCAGATAGACGTGGGAAGGGGCAAACGCTGTTCGCTTCTACAGAAAAAGATAATTCTGCAAGCTTTGGAATTTTCGGAGTGCAGATTTTTTTGAAAAAAGTCGCAACTGTCCCAAAAAAGTTACCGCAAATGGTTTTTAGTGTGATATAATACATACATCAGGAACGAACAAAGACTTCTGCACACTCCTTCTAAATTGTGTTTTATTTGTTATCTTATGTTTACTATTGACTCCTTTGTTTTTTTCATAATACCCCCTTTACTGTGTTCCTGAGAGCAGAAGTCATTTTTTTACCGCAGTTCTTTTTGAACTGCGGTATCTTTTTTTGTGTTACATAATCTTATAAAAATAGGCGTCATGCTTTTGATACAAAGCCTTTTCGCAGAAGGGGGATAAGTAATCCGCCAATGGAGTTGCCAAGGGACATTATAATAAGGTAGCCAAAGGCTTTAACGCTCCACAGGTCTGCTATGGTAAAGAAATACATATTAGCGACGCAGTGTTCAAAGCCGCTGAGGATAAAGACCACAACCGGGAGAAATATTGCAAGTACCTGTCCCACAGGGTTTTGGATAGTTTTATAGCCGTCTGCGGCAACGAACATAAGTATTCCGCAGAAAAATGATAGGATAAAAACGCTTGTGATATTATCCCCAAGCTTTATATTGCAAAGCTCTGTGGCTTTGTCGCTTATGGTGGATATGCGTGTTTGGGTAATAAGCAGGGCGGAGATGACGGCTCCTGCAAAATTGCCGAGCCATATTATGCCAAGCTCACCGAGATAAGAGGGTTTGTTTTCAACTGCATATCCGACTTTTCCTGTGAAGAGATCAAAGCCGAAAGACAGTATCACAAACAGTCCAATGCCGAAAAGAAACGCTCCCAGATATTTGTTAGGGCAGGAAAGATAGACTGTTCCGCCTATGGCTATCGCCACGCCTGTGAGCAAAGAGCGCAGAAATATGTCGATGATTTTTTTCATGTTTATTCTCCTATAACTTTTTTGTGACAAAGCACTGTGTTATTATACTATATTATAATGGCTGTTTCAACAAAAAAGTGGCATTGTTTACACTTATTTTGATTTTTGTTTCCAAGTAAGCCATGGGTAACATGAGCTTTGTGACATATTTCTTGTGATATGGGAGATATGCGATGTGAAGAATAGTCAGAACAGGTCAAGCATACTGTCAAGATAAATTTGCTCTCTGACCTTTAGCTGATGTTCGGGTCTTGTCATATAGTAGAGCAGAAATTCAAGTATCAGGGCGCTTCCAAGGCTTCTGCCCTCTATTTTGAAGTTTGAAAAGCCCATTGGGAGATAGGTGTTTTGGATATCCTCTATGCCGATAAAGGCAGGGCTTTCCATGGCTTTTGAAAAGCGGTAGCCCTCTGAGGCATTGGGTGCTTTGCAAACATGGTCGGGGCAGTTTTCACCGAGATTTTTGCGACTGACGTTTTCATAGCAGTTTTTTCGGTCTGCACAGCCTATATAACAGCACTCGTTGCAAAGAAACTCCACTTTGTTTTTCTGCTCAGTGGTGAGATTATCCAGGGCTTTGTTTAGGCGAAAGTCGGGGACTACATAGGAAAAATCGTCATTATCAAGCTCGTTTACAAGTTGAGAAAACTCGGTGAGGACTTTTGTGGTAGAGGACACAAAATAGAGGTGGGGATAATTCTCTTTCAGATATGAAAGAAGCAGGTCGGAGCATATTATCACGCCATTTTGTGGAGGCGGGCTTTGGGAAAACAGCCTGCAAAGGTCATTGCACTTTTTGTCTGAAAGGTGTTCTTCTCCTAGCAGGGAATTGCTGAAGGTCAGCCGTGAGGAGATGTTGTATTCTTTCATAAGGTCGAGGACTTCTCGTGGAGACTGTTCGCCGAAGCCTGCTCGTCCGCCGCCCCATATACAGTCGGCAGGTGCGCCATAGACAGAGCCTATTTCGCACCAGTCATAGAAATAATCTCTATGCTCACGGAATATGGGCAGGAAAGCGGCGTAAAGGTCATAAAACTCGAAAAGCCCCGGCAGGTGGTAGTATGCTTTATTGGTCATGTGGGGTCACCTCTTTTTTTTATCATTATAGCATGGTGGGGGTGGGAAGTCAAAGTTATTTTTCCATTACTACTATCTTGTTTGAGATATTGCTCACAGGCTTTATCTTTTTAAGAAGCTTTGGTTTTTCATTCATATTCATTTTCTTCCTCCAGCGGTGTCATCTGGCTAGTTACGACTAACTCGTCTTTTTTTTATGATAGCACATTGAGGGGGGAAATGTCAATAGAGGTGGGGCGGATAGGGGAGTTGGGGCAGAAAAATACCGATACAGGGGGGCTGTATCGGTGGATATATCGGAAGTTAGTTATTGTTATATCAATAATCTCCCAATATCATTAGAATGTCTTTACCGTATTTTAGGCATTTGGCATCACCAAAGCCTTTTATTGATTTTAGTTCTTCTAAAGTTTGAGGATTAGTTTTTATTATCTCTTCAAGCTGAGCATTATTAAAAATGAAATATGGCTTGATTTTTTCCTTAACACTTTGTTTGTAGCGATAGTCTTTTAATGCTTTATATACAGGTGAATTTTCAATGCTGTCAAAATATGTGTTTTGAATTGGCTCTTCCTTTACAGTAACTGTTTTTTCCTCATTGACTTCAAGCTGATATTTGGCAGTATAGTCAGTAGTATTTGGAATGCTGCTTTGCAGAAAGAAATCAGCCAATTCTTTCATTTGCTTATCTGACATATTTTCGTTTCGGCTTTCGTCATTCAGTCTTTTTATATAGCTGTTAAGTCCGTCAACTTTAACTATCTTGGATTTTATATCCTTAGGTGCATACTTCATGTCAATTATGGTTTTTGGATTAGCTAAAACAACTACTGACTTATATGTATCGTCAAAATAATGTTCAAAAATAGCATTGGTGAGTAAGCCTTTAGTGTTTCGACGCTTTTCTTTTATCATATCCAAATGACGCTGATTTTGAGTTATAGGGCTATATATACCTTCTTTATGATAGCGTTTTCCAAATTGAATGGTTCTAGTGAAATCTCCCTGATTATTAACAGTAATATTTCCATAGAGGTTTTTGCACTCAATTATCAGTATCACTTTTCGTGTGATTACTATATAGTCTATCTGCGTTGTAAGTCCATTTTCTTCAAAGAAAATATCGTGAAGAATATACATAGGCATATGACTGTTTTTAAGCTCAAACATCAATGCCTCTTCGCCTTTTATGCCATAGTAAACAAGTTTTTTGTCCTGTTCTATTTGTTCCTTGACACTTTCAGGTGCAAGCTTTGAATAAAAGTTCAGCTGCTCAAGTTGTTTTTTCGCACTGCTGTCCTCTTTTAGTACCACAGGTTCACGAAGTTTATCAAATAATCCCATATAATTTTCCTCCGATAGTTTTTTAGATAGTGTTATTATACCATATTCCGTATGTCATTTCAAGTATTTTACTTTGCAATGTGGTACAATTATTGTAGTACTACACGATTAAAAGGGCTTGACTTTGAGGGCTGTTGAAATATTGCGGATAATGTGATATACTGTAAATAAACGAAATATCGCAGCAACGATAGGACGGACAATGTGCTTGTCAGGTTTTCTTCTTTCGCAAGGCTAAGTGAGGCTTATCCTAATTATTTTGCGGATATAGGGGAATTTGTTGGCGTTGTAAAGGGGTATTTGAAGTGAGATACATTACAGAGGTGATGGCAAAATGACATACCATTATTATGGCGACAAAAATGCTGATATTGTTCTTATCCAGCCTGTGGGCGACCATGATCTGTCTGAGATAGAAAACGAGGTGGCAGAGATAAAAAAGCTCACTAGTGTGGATTTTCAGCTTATTGCGGTGAAGGTCGAGGATTGGAACGATGAGTTATCGCCTTGGAACGCTCCTGCGGTATTTGGCAATGAGGGCTTCGGCAATGGAGCGGAAGACACTCTGACGGAGATATTAACGCTTTGCTCGGACAAGAGCAAGAATTATTACATTGGCGGATATTCTCTGGCAGGGCTTTTTGCCTTGTGGGCGGCGTTTCAAACGGAGAAATTTTCAGGCGTTGCGGCGGCTTCTCCGTCGGTGTGGTTTCCTGATTTTGTGGGGTATATGAAAGAGAATAAGATAAAATGCGACGCTGTTTATCTCAGCCTTGGTGACAAGGAAGAAAGGACGAAAAATGCGGTCATGTCAAAGGTGGGCGACTGTATCCGTGAGAGTTATGATTTGCTGACGGGGCAGGGTATCGAATGCGCCCTTGAATGGAACAAGGGCGGGCATTTTAAAGAGCCTGCTTTGCGGACAGCTAAGGGGTTTGCTTGGGTGATGAACGGAAGATAGGGGAATGGCAATGGATAAGAAAAAATTGTAAAACAGGCTTATGATATTGCCAAACTAAGGGACAAGTCAATTAAGGTATCAAAAGAAATGGCGGATTCTGACAACATATCTATTGGAGTTCTTCCAGAGATCATTACGGAAAACAACATTGTTGTTGCAAGCTCCAATAATGGTGCAGTGCAGAATATCGTAAATGAGCTTCCACTTACCAAGAAATAAATCGACCAAAAGTTTGTTGAGGAGCTTAAAGGTGCTGACTATTTTTGCAGTATCGCTCTCAAATAAAGCCTGTACTCACAATGGATTCAAACATTCTGAATATGCTTAGAGAACATTTTGGAGTGACTGAAAAATATTTATCAAATTCCGCATCAACACAGACATTGACTGAATGTTGCTGCTACCCGTGCAAAAAAAGAATTTTATATTGTTGGAGATAAAAAATTATATCTGAATTGCGGCGGTGATACGCTGTTTGATGGGCTATTTGCGTGGCGGAACTTCTAAATTTGGGATTATAGCATGGAGGGGGTGGGAAGTCAAAGTTATTTTTCCATTACTACTATCTTGTTTGAGATATTG
>OGNE01001053.1_pt1 | contig 13416 bp, 13 predicted proteins | sample 1573401 | NCBI WGS metagenome assembly OGNE01 (sample SAMEA2581884, study PRJEB24529) | metagenome | biome: Human gut stool | place: China | collected 2011 | reverse complement strand
CGGACCAATGCCTATATATTCTTCCCCGTGCCAATATTTAAGATTGTGCCGTGATTTTCCGCCCTCTTTGGCAAAATTTGATATTTCATACTGTAAAAAGCCCTTGCTTGCAAGCTGTCCCACAGTTTGCAAATACATATCGCACAGCATATCATCATCAGCTACAGCGTTTCTCATCTCATCACAATCAAAAGCCGTACCCTTTTCTATTTTCAGCATATAAGCCGAAATATGATCGACAGGGAGTGCCGTAAGGCTTTCTATGCTATCCCAAAGGCTTTCAAGGGTCTGACCTTTTACCCCGAGCATGATGTCGCATGAGATGTGCCTAAATTCCACCTGAGCCGCCGTTTCCACAGCCGACTTTGCCTGAGAAAAGTCATGAAGCCTGCCCAAGAAGCCAAGCTCCCTGTTATTAGCCGATTGAACGCCAAAAGAAAGCCTTGTTACACCTGCTTTTCTCCACCCTGACATCTTCTCCCTGTCCACAGAGCTGGGATTAGCCTCCAAGGTTATTTCAGGCTGGCAAAGATCAACTTTCCTGCCGTATCTATTATCCTGTCAACCTGTTCAGCCGACAGCACAGAGGGCGTACCGCCACCGAAGTAGATAGTATCGCATTTTATGTCCCTACCCTTGAAAGCCTCTATATTGCGGCACACAGCCTGCGTGTAGTCCTCATAAAGCTCAGGCCTGCAAACGGAATAGAAGTCACAGTAAGGGCATTTTCTTTTACAGAAAGGCACATGGATATAAATTCCTGTCATAGCATATCCTCGTCATCATCAAAAGCCTTGTCGATATACTCTCCTGTTTTTTCACGGTTGAGCCGAAATCTCTCTATCGCCTTTTTCACGCCAAATATACCGCCCCACACAAGGAACATACAAAGACTTATAAGCACCGCATAAAGCACGAAATAAGCCTGCTGTTTCAAACTGAGCTGAAAATACACCGACCGCCTGTTTAGCATATCGGAAACTTTGGGGTGGATAACGATATAGCAGATAACGCCAAGAATACCTGCATAAGCAAGTGTGCATACCATGCCCATAAAAGCTTCCTTGAATTTAAGTGCCGAGAATTTAGCTCCTGCACACACCGCCCACACAGCGATAAGCACAAGCCCAGCCGCCGCAGAGATATTGGCATACACCTCATAAAGCACAGGCAATATCACCGCACCGCTCAGCCCGAAAGCCAGCGACAATTTCATAGACTTTTGTATATCAGGCATAGCTGCTCCTTTCAAAAAAATGTTGATATATTTGTATAAACCAAAACCTATCCACTCTCCGAACGGGCTGTCGAGGGCGCCAGCCCCTACGCCAAAATTACTCCGCTCGGTGTTTTCTCTACTTTGTATTGGTGATTTGCTCGGTATGGCTCCGCCACTCCTCACTCCTCACTGAAACTCTCTACTCGTCCAGCTTCAGCACCGACATAAACGCTTCCTGTGGCACTGACACAGATCCAAGCTGTCTCATTCGCTTCTTTCCTTCTTTTTGCTTCTCCAACAGTTTCTTCTTTCTTGTGATATCTCCGCCATAACACTTAGCAAGAACGTCTTTTCTCATAGCCTTGATAGTTTCTCTGGCTATTATCTTTCCACCGATCGCCGCCTGCACAGGTATTTCAAAAAGCTGTCTTGGTATATTCTCTTTAAGCTTCTCCGTCAGTCTTCTGCCCCTTGAATAAGCCTTATCCTCGTGTACGATGAATGAAAGTGCGTCCACCACCTCGCCGTTAAGGAGTATATCAAGCTTCACAAGCTTAGACTTCGCATAGCCCATCATCTCATAGTCAAATGAAGCATATCCCTTTGTGCGTGATTTCAATGCGTCAAAGAAGTCATAAACTATCTCGTTGAGTGGAAGCTGATAATGCAGGTCAACTCTCGTTTCGTCTATATACTTCATATCCTTGTATACGCCACGTCTGTCCTGACAAAGCTCCATTATATTTCCAACATATTCAGACGGCGTATAAATATGTGCATTAACTATCGGTTCCTCTGCCGAAGCAATATTTGCCACATCAGGATAATTTGTCGGGTTATCAATGAACACAGTTTCGCCGTTAGTCAGATTTACCTTGTAGATAACCGACGGAGCAGTTGTGATAAGGTCGAGATTATATTCTCTCTCCAAACGCTCCTGAATTATCTCCATGTGCAGAAGTCCTAGGAATCCACATCTGAAACCAAAGCCCAGTGCAATTGAAGTTTCAGGCTCGAAGGACAGTGAAGCGTCATTGAGCATAAGCTTTTCTAAAGCGTCACGAAGGTCAGGATATTTTGCTCCGTCCGCAGGATAGATTCCGCAGTATACCATAGGGTTTACTTTCTTATATCCGGGGAGTGCCTCAGCGCAAGGCTCAGCCGCATTTGTCACAGTATCGCCAACACGGGTATCGCCGATATCCTTGATAGAAGCAGCGATATATCCTACCTCGCCTGCATGAAGCTCGCCCACAGGCACAAGGTCAGTTGCTCCCATATAGCCTATCTCAACCGTCTGGAACTCAGCCCCCGTTGCCATAAGCCTGATAGTATCGCCGGCCTTTATATGCCCCTCTTTCACACGACAGTATATTATAACTCCCTTGTACTGGTCATAATAGCTGTCGAAAATAAGAGCCTTAAGCGGAGCGTTCTCGTCGCCCTTTGGGCATGGTATATCCTTTACGACACGTTCAAGCACCTCTTTGACGTTCGTACCCATTTTAGCTGATATCCTCGGAGCGTCCATAGCAGGAATACCTATAACGTTCTCCACCTCTGTGCAAGCCCTTTCAGGGTCAGCGGACGGCAGGTCTATCTTGTTTATAACAGGCACTACCTCGAGGTCATGTTCGATAGCAAGATAAGTGTTTGCAAGGGTCTGCGCCTCTATACCCTGGGAAGCGTCAACGATAAGCAATGCACCCTCGCAGGCAGCAAGAGAACGTGACACCTCATAGTTAAAGTCAACGTGACCTGGGGTGTCGATAAGGTTGAAAACATAGTCCTGCCCGTCGTCAGCGTGATAATTAAGGCGCACCGCACGAGCCTTGATAGTGATACCTCTTTCACGCTCGATATCCATATTATCGAGAAGCTGATTTTCCATATCTCTCAGCTTCACAGTATCCGTAAGCTCCAAAATTCTGTCGGCAAGAGTAGATTTGCCGTGGTCTATATGAGCTATAATGCAGAAATTTCGTATATTATTTTCATTCATTTACTGATTTTCCTCTCTCAGACAAGTATACTTTTCCATAATACTTTATTATAACACGCTCAGAGGCTGTTGTCAATTTTCTGATATAAAAAAAAAGCGACGAACAAAGTCGCCGCTCTAAAGTAAATTATTGAAATTTCTAAGATTTTATTTTCTGCGCTTAGCCACAAGAACCGCACCGAGCCCCAACGCCGCTATAGAAAGTCCTGCTGCCGCTCCTGTGTTAGGATTGGTGTTTGCGGATTCATTAGCTTTGTTTGATGTTGAACTGCCGTTCTGAGTATTACTTGATGAAATCTCATTGTCGGAAGAATTGTCCGTATTTGAACTGTCCTCGCTACTATTATCATCTACCGATGAGGTTGAATTATCATCATCAGTTGAACTTGAAGTTTCATTTTCGGAATCATCAGGGTTTTCTTTCTCTGAGCTGTCAGGCGCACTTGACGAACTGTCATCTGGCTCAATTACTGTACCTGGCAAGTAGTGCTTAAAACCATTTTCTTCTGCGTATCTTTCGCCATCTGTGTCAGGATTACAGAATATTATGAAATCCGTTTCTTTAGATGGATCTTTTAAGCCTACACTTGCAAGCAGAGGATTTTCATAATAGTATCCAAATGTACCATTATATATATAGCATGTGGTGTTAATTGGTATATCAGGCAAGGTTACGCTATTCAAGTTTCTGCAATTTAAAAATGCTCTTTCCCTAATACAATCAACAGTCGAAGGTACTTGTACACTTTTTAATTCACTATGATTAAAAAATGCACATGAATTTATTTCATTTATGCCTTCAGGGATTATCGCATTTTCAACCCCCATCGGATAGTAAAGCAGAACTTTCCTGTCATAATTAAGAACCACTTTATCAAGTTCTGCATCATAAACTCTGTCATAAGTATACAACGCACCGTCTATAGAGAAATAATTCATATTAGATTCATCTACTTTTATATTTTTGCACCAAATCCTATAATAACTAAAATTCAAAGGGAATATTCTTATATCCGTAACACTAGCAGGTATATTGACATTTTCTTTTCTAGCAGGAATCATAATACAAGTTGTCATATCTTTATTGTACAAAACACCATCAACTGATTTAAGATTTTCATTTTCATCATTAACGTCAATGGCTTTTAATGCATCACAACCTGAAAATGCAAATTCCAGCTCATTTAACCCATTATAACCCACTATATTTGAATTTGCTAGATCAACATGTGTTAAGCTTTTACACCACCTGAAAGTTCTTGTATTTATACTTTTAACGCTTTCAGGCAGAACAACACTAGATATATTTTGGCAGTCTTCAAACACGCCCATACGCCAATCTTCTGAGCCATCTCCTAATCCAATAACACCATTAGGAACAACAATATCGCCTTCTTTGCCTTCAGGACAATCAAGCATTATGGTCATATCCTTGTTGAACAGCATTCCATCATATGACGCATAGTTGGCATTGTCTTTATCAACATTTATGGTTTTCACAGATTTTCCAGCAAAGAGGAAGTAGTCATCAATGCTTTTAACACTTGCAGGCACATTGATGGTTTGAACATCTGTTCCGCTAAATGTGCTATTATCACCGTGAAATCCATCTCCGTCAAAATAAGCACCAGTTAATTCTGTTACAGTTTTACCATTGATTTTTTCAGGAACAGTAACTTCAGTTTCATCACCAAAATAATTGTAAATAACTATTTTGTCACCAAGTTCTACATATTCCCAGCCGTCATACTCTCCATCACTTACAGAACCTTCAGCACTCGCCGTAATCGTTGTGTCATTAACAAAAGTAATACCACCAGTGATAGCCGCAGAACCTAGTACAAGAGTTAAAGCCAGTAAACTAGCTAACAATTTTTTCATATTTATACCTCCGTTTATATTTTATATTTTGTTTACAATTATATTTTACTGCATATTGCAGTAAAAGTCAACAACTAAACTTCAAAAATTATTTTTTCGTTAATATTTCACAAAATCGGAGCAACGTTATACTGCAATTTGCAGTATAGTTATTACAACAAATTGCAGTATGATATATTTTTTATATATCGTATATAAGAAAGGAATGAAATAAATGTATACTCATATTCGCAATTTACGGGAAGATGCCGACTTAAAGCAAAAAGATATGTCAAAGATCCTGAATTGCTCCCAACAGGTTTACAGCAACTACGAACTAGGACAGCGTGATATTCCCACGGATATCCTCATTGCCCTAGCTGAATATCACAAAACAAATGTAGACTATCTTCTGGGACTAACCAAAAACAAGACCTACTATAAAGATATGTAAAGCGGAAAGAACATCTCTTTCCGCTTTTTTGCAACCCATTTCATACACATTTATACAATCCTCTTCTATGTAGGATTTGTTAAAATTGCCTATGACATTTTTAGAAAAAAAGTGTTATAATGTATATAAGAGACAAAATGAAGTTGTATTCACGATTTAATGTGGAAGGAGCGTTAAAAATGCTAAAAAAAGGCGACGTCATATCATACGGTACAACCGGAGTGTGCAAAGTCGAGGGCGAGTGCGAACAGACCGTCAAGGGTCAGAAAAAGCGCTACATAGTTCTAAAGCCTGTCCACCAAATCAATTCCACCTTGTATGTGCCACTGGATAATGACGAGCTTAAAACAAAGTTCAAACCTCTGCTCACAGGCGATGAGATAGAGGAGATCATAAAAGAAATGCCCGAGGAGAGCTCCCTTTGGAAAGAAAGCAGCAGCGAGCGTGCCGAGCTTTACTCACAGGTACTTGAAAGCGGTGACAGAAAGCGACTTGCACAGCTTGTGAGAACATTGTATCTCAGACAGAAACATCTTATTGCGAAGGGCAGACATCTCCATTCATTGGACGAGCGATTTTTCAAAAACGCTGAAAATCTTCTTTTCGATGAGTTTTCAGCCGTCCTGGGCATATCCCAAGACGAGGTTTTCGACTTTATCGAAACACGCCTTAGCAAAGCGTAAACACAGGCGAACATTGTTCATCCCTATAAGTGACACAAATAAAAAAAGGACAAACCACAGTGGCTTGTCCTTTTTGTTTTCATAAATGATACTCGATTATTCCTTGTCAACGTCCTCAACAGGCTCCTCGATAGCGTCGAGCTGAACTTCAACGTCAGCGTCCTCCTCAGTTGCAGCCCCGTCCTCAGCAGGCTCTTCAGCCTTTTCCTCAGACTTCTCAGCGTCCTCTGCCTTGTCAGCTTCATCAGCCTCGTCAGAACACTCGTCGCAGCCGCAGCAATCGTCGAAATCCTCGTCGAGATCTTCGTAATCGTAATTTTCAAGCTCCTTGTGCTTTTTAAATGCAAAAATAGCAGCAGCTCCTGCAGCGATCGCACCGAGTGCAGCTATAACTTTCAATCCGCTTGCCATAATAAAACGCTCCTTTTCTGAATATTCCACTCTGAACTGCGTTCAGACTATCTACAGTATAGCATATTTGTTATAAAAAATCAAGACGTTTACAAAAAATACTGATTTTTTATACAACCTGCTCAAAAATTCTCAGTAAGCTTTGACAAATTGCCCACTGCTACATATTCCCCGTAAGGCTCATTATCACGCTAAGAGCCACCAGTGGAGCTGTCTCACACCGCAGTATCCTAGGTCCAAGACTCACCACAGTGACCCCTGCCTGACTACAGCTCTCCGCCTCATGGCTCTCGAAACCGCCCTCACAGCCGATAAACAAGCCAATAGTCTTTTCCTCGCCCTCACTGACAGGGGCAATGCCTGTCTTGCTAAGGCTCACACCGCCCTTTTCGTAACACATAAAGCTCTCATCGCACTCTTTAAGTTCATCAAGGCACTCCTCGAAGCTGATAAAATTCGTCACCTCAGGCACATATCCCCTGCCCGACTGTTTCGCCGCTTCCAAAGCTATCTTATTGTATCTCTCCACACGCTTTTCATAGCCGCTTTTTGCAGGTCTTGAAACGCACCTCGCCGTAATAACAGGCACTATCTTGTATACTCCAAGCTCTACAGCCTTTTGCACTATAAGATCCATTTTATCAGACTTAGGCAGCGCCTGATAAAGCACCACGTTCACAGTAGGCTCGTTTTCGCTTTTCTCAGCAGAAAGCACATCGCAAACCACTTCCTTATCAGAAATGGACAGAATTTTTGCTCTGTATTCCACCCTGTCTGCACAAACAGTGATGATATCTCCAAGTCTCATACGCAAACTTCTGCCGATATGATAAGCGTCATTACCTCTGATAGTTATCGTATCTCCCGATACGCTGTCAACAAAAAATCTAGGCATATTCCCAACCAGTGTCAAGCACTGTCCTCCAATCTCAAATCACGATTTTACGCACTTTCACGACGCTTCCGTCGCTTCTTGGTATAGTATACCACACCTTCAAAAATTGTTCAACAAAGTTCACATAACTAACACAAAACTTTCATACGCAGTACATACGGACAAGGTATTATATATTTGTCGCAAGGGACAAGACCCACCGAGGAAAGTTCCGAGAGCGGCAGTTGATTTTGGTATGTAGGCTTTTACCCCAAGCCTTCATATATACAGCTTGTAGATTAATTTCTACTAGCTTCTCCCCTATAATTTTTTATTTTTTGGCACCCACAGTTTTCTGTGGGTGTTTTTTTGTCCTGTCGAGGATATCGCAGGACGAACCTATTTTATGACGTAAAAAAGCGGAACGCCCCACACAGAACATTCCGCTTAAATCAAACTATTCTATTTAGTTATATTCAGGGAGCGATTATCTTGCACCCTCAGCAAAGCCGCTGTCAACAAGATCAACAAGACCCTTTACTGCTGCTTCCTCATCCGGACCGTCTGCAATGATCCTGATAGTTGTGCCGCCTACGATGCCAAGTGAAAGGATTCCAAGAAGGCTCTTTGCGTTTACTCTTCTCTCCTCTTTCTCTACCCAGATAGATGACTTGAATTCATTTGCCTTCTGGATGAAAAATGTTGCAGGGCGTGCGTGAAGTCCTACCTGATTCTGTACTACTACGTCTTTTACGAACATACTGATCTCTCCCATTCATTATAATGCTGTTAAACTCCCTAATTAAGGGACTTTTTCAAGATACCCTCAGGTTATTTGATATATTTATTATACTCGACAAGTCTGCCTTAGTCAACGCAAATTTTAGACAAACAAGCGAAAAACCCTCAATTTTCAGCACAATGCTCTAAACTTTGCAACTTTTGCGATTAAACTTGTGGCATATCAACAACACAGATTTTTACATTATATCACTTTGTACAAATTCATTTAACAATTATGTGAAAAGTGTTGAAAACCAATATCACTTTTTATCCTCTTTTTCTTCTAATTTGTGTATAATAGCCAAATCTTTTTCCGTCAGCGGACTTCTTTCCAACAGCTCAGGACGCTTCAAATAGGTGGCTTTTACAGCCTCCTCACGGCGCCATTTCGCTATCTCAGCATGATTGCCCGATAGCAGCACTTTAGGCACTTCCCTGTCGTGCCACACCTCAGGACGTGTGTACTGTGGATATTCCAGCAGACCATTATAATGGCTCTCGTCCTCATAGCAATCCGACTGCGAAAGCGTTCCCTCCAGCATTCTCACAACGCAGTCCACCAGCACCAACGCAGGAAGCTCTCCGCCGGTAAGCACATAATCCCCCACGGATATTTCTTCATCAACTATTTCGTCAATGACCCTGCTGTCCACTCCCTCATAATGACCGCATAATATAAATATGCTGTCAAGCCGAGAAAGTTCCTTTGCACGCTTCTGGGTCAGCGTTTTTCCCTGAGGTGACATATAGATAACGTGGGGCTTTGCCTTTCCAGCTGTTACCGACTTGTAGCAGTTGTAAATAGGCTCGCACTGCATGAGCATACCCTGCCTCTCGCTGTAAGGGGTATCGTCTACTCTGCGGTGCTTGTCCTGAGTGTAGTCCCTGATATTATGACACGTTACCGTGAAAATATTCTTGGCCCTCGCCCTGCCTACTACGCTTTCAGAAAGATAATTCTCAAGCATTTCAGGAAAAAGCGTTGCAATATCTATGTTCAAATCAATTCCTCCATATCATGTCAAAAGACTGACAAGCCCAGTTTTCCGCAGCACTGTTCAAATGCTCCTGCACAGAGCCGCCGCTTTTTTCATAGTATCCTATGCCCTGCACAACACCGATAGTCACCACAATAGCGATTATTATCACCAGAAATAAGCTCCACAAAGCAGACCTGCGCTTCTTCGGCTTGTTGCCCTCGTTATTATAGTATACCCTCAGACTTGTGAGCATATTGTCAAGCTCCATAAAGCTCAGCCCCTCGCCCTTATATGTGTTGGCAAGCCTGTTGAATCCGCTCTCTTTTCTCAGCCTTTTTATAAGCCATTTTTCCTCAGCCCTGGGACTTCTCAGCCTTGGGCTTTCATCTATGTATGCTGTAAAAACTCTCTCGATACATTTCAGCGACTTTTCACGGCTGTTGAGCTTTGGAAATATCAGGCTGAACATTCCGTCAGAATAATCTCTGACAAGTCTTTCCAAGTCCTCGTATTTGCAGAACTTCATTAATCAAAAAGCCCCTCCAGCGGAGTTATCTTCATCACGCCACCCTCGATATCAGTTTCAGCCACAACTTCAGGTATCGCAGGGATAAGCTTAACGTTTCCCTTTTCATCAGTGATGTGATAAACATCGTTTGCGCCTGTCTGACTTACGTCTGTTATATTGCCGTAGCTTTCACCGCTGTCAGCGTCGACCACTTCAAGACCTATAAGATCCTGAACAAAATAGCAGCCCTCATCAAGCTCCACATCGTCACGGTCGATATAAAGCACCCTGTTGCGAAGCTTCTGAGCCTCCTCCACAGTGTCAACGCCCTTAACTTTCATTACAACGATATTCTTTGCAACTCTCGAACGCTCTATCTCCACAGGAGTACCGCTCTTATAATATAGTGTGTCAAATCCGCAGAGAAATTCAGGTCCATCACACCATGGCTGTACTTTTATCTCGCCCTTTATGCCGAACACCGATACTATCTTTCCTGCTTCAAGATATTTTTTTACGTCCATTTTGATTACCTCCCGATAACAAATCTTACAGCTTTCTTTTTATAGATTGTAACATATTTTTTTACCCTTTGCAACGCTTTAACTACGCTGTTATGCACATAGCTCAGGATATTTACAAAAAGTTTATTAATTACAATTCGGTTACTCGAAACGAACTTTACGCCCCTCTTTTGTACAAAATCACCATGAAAACCTGTGATTTAACAAAAAATTCACACATAAGAGAGCAAAACGTGTTACAATTTGTAATATATCAGACCGCAGACCAGTGCTTGAAACTGCGGTATAAAAGTTTTTTTGCATATTTTCACTATAAAACACTTGCAAAACATATCGTTTTTTGTTATAATAACAATGTGCAGACATCTGCCCTTATGGGGTAATTATGCCCATGGCAGAACTTAGGTCGAAAATTTTTGCAAGTAGAGGGGAATAACTTATGTCAAACAGATTATTTCAGAGCGTTGTTCATCAGATGCGTGACACTATCGACTGCGTCATAGGCGTAATAGATGAGAACGCAACTATCATTGCCTGCTCTGAGCTTTCACAGGTCGGAACGACTAACGAATTCGTTTCGTTAGATCTGGGCGATTCACACGACATTTTTGTTAGAGACGGTTATACCTATAAGCCATTCGGTGCTCATATGAAACCTGACTATGCTGTTTTCGTTGAGGGAACAGACGAGGTGGCAGCAAAGTATGCAAGCATACTTGCCATTACTCTTTCCAGCATAAAGCAGTATTATGACGAAAAATACGACAGAAACAATTTCATCAAGAACGTAGTGCTTGACAACGTGCTGCCGGGCGACGTTCATGTTAAAGCTAGAGAGCTGCATTTCAGCGCTGACATTTCAAGAGTCGTGCTGCTTATCAGAATACTCTCCACAAATGACGTTTCAGCTTACGATGTTATCCAGAACCTTTTCCCTGACAAGTCCAAGGACTTCGTTTTCAACATCACTGAGAGCGATATCGTGCTTGTTAAGGAAGTGGCAAACGGCGTTGAGTCAAAGGATCTGGAAAAGCTGGCACGTTCTATTTCCGATACCCTTTCGAGTGAATTCTATACAAGAGTCACTGTAGGTATAGGAACAGTAGTAGAGGGCGTCAAGGATCTGGCAAGAAGCTTCAAGGAAGCACAGATAGCTCTCGAGGTAGGAAAGGTGTTCGATACTGACAAGAATATCGTTTCTTATGACAATCTTGGTATTGCAAGACTTATCTATCACCTGCCTACAACACTTTGCGAAACATTCCTTAAGGAAGTTTTCAAGAAAGGCTCTATCGAGTCGCTGGATCATGAAACACTTTTCACTATCCAGAAGTTCTTTGAAAACAACCTGAACGTTTCTGAAACTTCAAGAAAACTGTTTGTTCACAGAAATACTCTTGTGTACAGACTTGAAAAGATCAAAAAGCTCACGGGTCTTGACCTGAGAGAGTTCGACCACGCTATCATCTTTAAGATAGCTCTCATGGTAAAGAAATATCTCTCCGCTAACCCTGTCAAGTTCTAAATCCTACGAGCGGAAAAGAGGCTTGCTTGCCTCTGTAAAACTAAGGCGGTGTAAATTTTGGTAGAGTTTAAAGACGTGTCCGTTACCTATTCAAGCGGTGTGGACGCTCTGAACAAAGTAAACCTGAAGATAAACGACGGCGACTTCGCTTTCGTGGTAGGTCCTTCAGGCGCCGGAAAATCAACACTTATCAAGCTGGTACTTAAAGAAATAGACGCTACCAGCGGTACAGTAATGGTAAACGGCTTCAATCTGAAAAAGCTGAGAAGAAGAAAGATACCTGCCCTTCGCAGAACTATCGGTGTTGTTTTTCAGGATTTCAGACTTATCCCTACAATGACAGTTTATGAGAACGTGGCGTTCGTGCTGAGAGTGATCGACGCTCCTGCAAAGTACATAAGAAGCCGTGTTCCGTATGTTATAAGCCTTGTGGGACTTTCCGATAAGGCGAAAAGCTATCCGACCGAGCTTTCAGGCGGTGAGCAGCAGCGTGTGGCACTTGCAAGAGCACTTGTAAACGACCCACAGCTCATCATTGCCGACGAGCCTACGGGTAATATCGACCCTGCGCTTTCATATGAGATAGTAGAGCTTCTCAAGGGCATAAACGAGTGCGGCACTACCATTCTTATGGTTACCCACGAGCATGACCTTGTGCGCTATTTCGGAGGCAGAATTATCAACATCAACAAAGGTCAGATCGCCTTTGACGAAGTGATAGGAGGCTCCAATGAAAGCAAGTAGTTTTAGATATCTTATAAATCAGGGTTTCAAGGGCATTTGGAAAAACAGAATGATGACGTTCGCCTCTTTCTGTATCCTGCTCGTTTCCCTGCTCATGGTAGGCACTTCGGTGCTGGTTTCCATTAACCTTACAAGAATAATCGGCGGTATCGAGGACAAGAGCGAAGTCATCGTTATCGTTAAGGACGGCACAAGTCAGGCTGATATGCAGACCCTTGAAAATAAGCTCAAAGAGGTCGGAAATATCAACACTGTGAGCCTTTATTCAAAGGACGAAGCGTGGAAAAATATGCTCAAGGGCATGACTGATGAGGAAAAGGATTTCTTCCAGTATGCCGATGATAACCCATTGCCTAATACTTACAAGGTAACAGTCAAGGATATCGAGAAGATGAGCGAAACAACCACTCAGATAGAGACCTTTGACAATGTTGACTCAACAAAGTCCCCTACAGCATTTGCTGATATCCTTATCAGTATCAGAAGAGTATTTACGATAGTTGCCTTTGCGGTCATTGTGGCACTTGTTGTGGTTTGTCTGATAATCATTTCAAATACCACCAGAGCAAGCGTTTTCGCAAGACGTAAAGAGATCAACATCATGAAATATGTAGGCGCTACCAACAGCTTTATCAGGATCCCTTTCTTTATCGAGGGTATGATAGTTGGTCTGCTTGCAGCCGCAGGCGCACTGCTGCTCACAAAGTTTGCCTACGAGGGAATTTACAATATCTTCAATGATGACTTCAAGCTCTGGAGCATTCTCGGTGTTCAGAATTTGTATTCGTTCAAATCCCTCTTGCTCCCTGTTTCATCATCTTATCTTATCGCATGCGCTGTTATCGGTGC
>OGNE01001050.1_pt1 | contig 13444 bp, 10 predicted proteins | sample 1573401 | NCBI WGS metagenome assembly OGNE01 (sample SAMEA2581884, study PRJEB24529) | metagenome | biome: Human gut stool | place: China | collected 2011 | reverse complement strand
TGCACTGTGGATTGTATTCTGCAAATATTGTTCTCATCGTATCCCATCTCCTTATGATTCAATCAATCATTAATTGTAAAAATTAAGAAGCATTCCAATCAGTTCACCATGTCAGTTTTATTTTGTGTTATACTTTTTTATAGATTTTTCTTGCCCTTGTATTTTCCCTTATCAGAGTTCGTAAACTTATATGGGAAGATATAACACAAGGGAAACAATAAGGGAAAGCTCACCTGCGACAAATCCAGCGTTTTCAAGGGTTTACAGTGAATTTAATAACAAAGTATAACAGTTATTAAATCTCATAAAACAGGTGTAATCTCAATCGGAATTTGACGATTTGGTGAATCCCGATAGATTAATTTTATGGGGAACATAAACGTTGAAGTTGCAGAATTGTTAACTTTATATTTTATGAGCTAAGGATGGTTGTGAGGATATGCTTCGTTTGCATCGTCTTTTGTTCTATTAATTTGAGCCCTTAATCAGCAGAATGATGTTGATTAAGGGCTTATAATGATTTTAAGAACTAAATGACAGATATTAAGCTGACAGGTTGAACGAATAACTTATTCATGTATTGATATTGACAATAGTACGAAAGCGTATTATTATAAAATACGAAATCGTATTATAAGGGAGCGAGTTATGAATTCAAGAAGTTTTTTCTATGATTTTGGGAGAGCACTTTATCATGTTGATTCGTTTTATGATGAATTTGCAAAGCAAAGCAATGTTTCTTCTGCATTATTATGGGTTTTGTATGCATTGAATGATGGAAATTCACACACACAGATTGAAATCAGTAATGATTGGGAATTGCCAAAAACAACTGTTAATACGGTGATTAAAGAGATTCAGAAGAATGGCTATGTTGATCTTATTCCAATCAAAGGGAAAAGGCGCGAGATGTCGATTGTCCTTACAGAGAACGGGAAGAAGTATGCAGATAGGGTTCTTGCTGATCTTTATAAAAAAGAGGCGGAAGTATATAAAGCTCTTAGCTCAGATGAATATGCAATAGTGGCTGTATTGGAAAAGATAGCGAAAAAATTGAAGGGAGTTGAATAAGAGTGGAATATGTGAATTTAGGAAAATCTGATTTAAAGGTTTCACGCATATGTATGGGTTGCATGGGCTTTGGAAATGCAGCAACAGGTCAGCATAGCTGGACAGTTGATGAAGAAATATCCAAATCTATTATTAAAAGAGGCCTGGAACTGGGAATAAATTTTTATGATACAGCAATTGCATATCAGGCCGGTACAAGCGAGGAATATCTTGGAAAGGCAATCAGAGAATATGCAAAAAGGGATGAAGTAGTCATTGCTACAAAGTTCCTTCCAAGATCACAGGAGGAAATCGCAAATGGAATTTCCGGAAAGGAACATGTGCGCAGCAGTTTGGATGCAAGCCTTTCCCATTTGGGAATAGATTATGTAGATTTATATATCTATCATATGTGGGATTGGAATACTCCTGTAGAGGACTATCTTGCCGGTATGGCAGAAGGAGTAAAGGTCGGGAAAATCAGACAGATTGGTATCGCAAATTGTTTTGCATGGCAGTTGGCAGAGGCTAACGCAATTGCAAAAGAAAATGGATGGCCGGAATTTGTTTCCGTTCAGAATCACTACAATCTTATTATGCGTGAAGAAGAGCGGGAAATGAATGTATATGCAGCTGAAAGAAATATAGCACTCACGCCATATAGTGCCCTTGCAGCAGGTCGCTTATCTAAAAGACCGGGTGAGATATCAAAGCGCTTAGAGCAGGATGCATATGCAAAGCTAAAATATGATGCAACTTCTGATAAAGATGCAAAGGTAATTGCAAGAGTTTGTGAAATTGCGGATGTGCATGGTGTTTCCATGACAGAGGTTTCCTTGGCATGGCTGCTTACAAAAGTATCATCTCCTGTTGTAGGAGCGACAAAGATCAGCCATGTGGAAGGAGCTGCAAAAGCTGTGGAATTAAAACTATCTGATGATGAAATAAATGCGTTAGAAGAACTCTATGAACCACATTTCCTGTCAGGTGTCATGGCACAAAATACACCAGCGGCAAGAAATATTGAACAGGTATGGATTAAGAATGGAAAATACAGAAAGTAGTGAGGTGACAGAATGAAAATAGTACAGACAGCAGGCAGGGCTGCTCTTGGCGAATTTGCACCGGAGTTTGCTCATTTTAATGATGATGTTTTATTTGGTGAGAACTGGAACAATCAGGATATTGATGTAAAGACAAGAAGTATTATTACAGTAGTGGCACTCATGTCATCAGGAATTACAGATTCATCCCTTAAGTATCACTTACAGAATGCAAAAGCTCATGGTGTTACGCAGAAGGAAATTGCAGCAATCATTACACATGTTGCATTTTATGCAGGTTGGCCAAAGGGATGGGCAGTGTTTAACCCGGCCAAAGAGGTATGGGAGGCTGACGAAGGAGAACTTCCTTATGAAGACGAAGCAATGAAGGTGCATGCAAAGAAAATGGTATTTCCAATCGGAGAACCAAATAATGCCTATGCAAAGTATTTTGTTGGACAGTCATATCTTGCACCGGTATCTACAAATCAGGTGGGCATTTTTAATGTGACTTTTGAGCCGGGATGCAGAAATAACTGGCATATTCATCATGCCGATAAAGGCGGTGGACAGATTCTTGTCTGTGTTGCAGGAAGAGGATATTACCAGGAAGAAGGAAAAGAAGCTGTAGAAATGAAACCAGGGGACTGTATCAATATTCCGGTCGGCGTAAAACATTGGCATGGAGCAGTACCAGATAGCTGGTTTTCTCATTTTGCGATAGAAGTGCCGGGTGAAAATTGCTCAAATGAATGGCTGGAAGCAGTAAGTGATGATGATTATGGAAAATTAGAATAGGCAGGTGGATGAAATGTTAGATAAATATATTGTTTTAAATAATGGCGTAAAGATTCCACAGTTTGGACTTGGGACTTGGTTTATTGATGATGATAAGGCAGCTGACGCAGTAAAAGCTGCAGCAGAGATGGGTTATAGACATATTGATACAGCGCAGGCTTATGGGAACGAACGTGGAGTTGGAGAAGGCGTAAGGAATTGTGGGATTCCAAGAGAAGAAATGTTTGTTGTATCGAAGGTTGCTGCTGAGCATAAAACATATGAAGAAGCAATGGAAGGTATCAATGAAACACTTGAGAAGATGGGGCTTGATTATCTTGATATGATGATAATTCACAGTCCACAGCCTTGGGTTAAGGTGAATCAGTCTGAGGACAGATATGTAGAAGGAAACAGGGCAGCGTGGAAAGCACTTGAGGATGCATATAAAGCAGGCAAGCTTAAGGCAATCGGTGTATCAAATTTCCAGATAGGAGATATTGAAAGCCTTCTTGAGACCGCTGAAATTAAGCCAATGGTAAATCAGATTCTTCTGCATATCAGTAATACACCTATGGAACTTGTAGAGTACTGTCAGAAGAATGGTATAGCAGTAGAAGCGTATTCTCCGATTGCACATGGCGAGATTCTTAATCAGCCTGAAATTAAGGCGATGGCTGATAAATATGGTGTGACTGTTCCTCAGCTTTGCATTAGATATACACTTCAACTTGGAACGATTACACTTCCTAAGACAGGTAATCCTGATCATATGAAGAGCAATGCAGAAGTTGATTTTGAAATCAATGCAGAAGATATGGAGATACTTAAGAATTTTAAGAAAATAGAGAGCTATGGTGAAAGTGAAATTTTTCCGGTATACGGCGGAAAGATGTAGGAGGTAATTAAAATGTCAAAAATATTAGTAGCGTATTTTAGCGCAAGTGGAGTAACAAAAAAGGTAGCAGAAAAACTGGCAGCTCTAGTAAATGCAGATATTCATGAGATAAAACCGAAAGTCCCATACACGAAAGCAGATCTCAACTGGATGGATAAGAAATCCAGAAGCAGCGTAGAGATGAATGATAAGACTTTTCGCCCAGAGATTGTAAAAGAAGATTTGAATCTATCTTCATATGATACTATTCTGCTTGGTTTTCCAATTTGGTGGTATGTGGCACCTACAATTATCAATACTTTTCTTGAAAACTATGATTTTTCAGGTAAGAGAATTGTTCTCTTTGCCACATCGGGCGGTAGTGGTTTTGGTAATACAATCAAAGAGCTTAAACCTTCCGTAGCAGATGCAGAAATTGTAGAGGGAAAGATTTTAAACAGAGCATCCGATGATCAGCTTAAAGACTGGATTGCAGGTTTATAGGGGGAAAACATGAAAAAGAAAAGTATTCTTATAATTAGTGTGTTCATTATGGCTATACTAACAGCTTGTGGTTCATCTGCAGATAATTCACAAAAGCAGGAAACGATAGTAAAACAGCCTGAAGCAACAAGTATGACTGTGGAATCAGACGAAAATGTATCGGAAACAAATGATACAGCAGAAGATTCTAAAATTGTAAATAATGAAACTGATAGTGTGAAAATAGCAGTTGTTTACTTTTCTGGCACAGGAAATACAAAGACTATTGCAGAGATGATCGCCGAGGAAACAGGAGCTGATATTTTTGAGATTATTCTTACCCAGGCTTATACAGAAGAAGATTTGAACTATAATGATGACAACTGTCGTGCTAATAAGGAACAGAATGATGATACAGCTAGACCAGAGATTAGCAATGATCTAAGTGCAACTACTAAATATGATATTGTATATTTAGGACATCCAATTTGGTGGGGAACAGTTCCACGTATTATTCAGACTTATCTGGAAACTTATGACTTGAGCAATGCGACTATCTATACTTTTTGTACTTCAGGTGGAAGTAGCATTGACAGAAGTCTTTCTGATTTAAGAGCATGGTATCCTACACTAAATATTGTAGATGGAAAGAGATTAAATGATGCTAGTAAAAGTGAGATAGCTGGTTTTTGCAATCGTTAAGAAAATTAATATTTTATCGTAACAAAGGCAACAACAACTTTCAGTTTCATGTTGCTTTTAATAATTGAATATTGAATGATTTTACATAGCCGTTAAGGAGTAATTTTTGCTCCCTAGCGGCTTATTTTATTTTTCAAAGTAGGAGGTGAGAAAATTGAAAATTAGAAAGGTTGATGACAAACCGATGGTCATTCACACCAAGGAGAAAGCCAAGATTCATGCCCACGAACCGAAGGGAGCCAAGATTAAGGGGAGTAACATCTATACAGTAGAGAGAGGTCCTAAGACAGCTGGTGCAAAGGTAACTAATACGGATAGAAAGAAGTCATATCGCAAGAGTACCATTCATCAGTCAGAGTCGAAGAATAAAGGATTATCAAGATTTAAGCGAAACTATAGAGAATCTAACACTTCCATCAAGACCAAGAACACGAATCTTCACATTGCAGGAAGAACAGGTGCACTTGCAGCCGGGGCAGTAACGGAGCATGTGGAAGGCGGTCAGGAGGTATCGCAGGCAGCATATCTTGCATATGAATCAAGCCGACCTGTTACCGGAACTGCTTCTAAGGGTGCAGCACTTTTCAGGAAAAAGGCGGCAGCCGAGGCAAAGAAGCGAATCAAGAAGGTAGATGCAGGAAAGAAGCTGGCAAAAAAGACAGCAAAGAAAGCTGCCAAAGATACTGCCAAAACCGTAGCTAAAGAGACGGCAAAAGAAACAGCCAAGACTACTGCCAAGGTTGCAGCGAAAACTGCTTCAAAGACAGCTGCTACAGCGGCAGGAACAGCGGTTGCACCGGGAGTTGGCCCGGCAATCGGCATGGCAGCCGGATATGCTGCAGGTGTGTCCATAGAGGTCAAGGATGAAAAGATGACCAACCGGAGCAGGAAGATAAAATTCTTTCTGGATAAGATGAAAGCACAGGAGAATCAGACAGACAGCGTGGCAAAGCTGGTAAAGGATCTGATTGTGCGAAAAGCGATTACCTGGGTAAAGGCAGCTGCACCGATTATCGGATTGGTGCTTTTATTACTTGTTCTTGTAGTTGCCATGATTGCGGTTCCGGTTATAGCGGTGATAGCAATCCTTTACAATTCTCCATTTGCTTTATTTCTGCCACCACTTGAATCAGGAGATACCGTGCAGACAGTAACGAGTGCTTATGTGCAGGAATTTAACCGGGATGTGAATACGAAAGTGAATGAGCATACCGGATATGACCTTGGAGAGCTTGTATATGTGGACTATGAAGGTATGGAAGAAAACCCAAGCAATTACTATGACATCATGGCAGTCTATATGGTCAAGCATGGTGTCGGAGATACTGCAACAGTCATGAATGACATTTCAAAAGGCTGGCTGCAGGCAGTTGTAAATGATATGTGTTCATACACCACAAGCACAGGAACAAAAGATGTGGAAGAAACAGATGCAGACGGTAATGTAACTACTGTCACGAAGTCGGTTCTGTATGTGAATGTCACACTAAAATCGTACAGGGATATGATTTCGGTCTATGGATTTAATTCTGATCAGGTGGAAATGCTTGAGCAGATCATGAGTCCTGAGTTTATGGGACAGCTTGGATATGCCGGAAGCGGAAGTGGAGGTGGAGGCGGCAGTCCGGGAGTAAGCTCCATGACTGAGGATGAAATCAATGCCATCCTAAACGAAATTACAGACAGCAGGCAGAAAACAGTCTGCTCCTATGCACTTCACAGAGTTGGCTTTCCTTATAGTCAAGATTTAAGAGATAGCGGTAACTATTATGACTGCAGCTCCTTAGCCTATTATTCATGGAAAGATGCAGGCGTGGATATTAGTTATGGCGGTGCAACCACAGCGGCAGCGGAGGCACAGGGACTTGATGAAGCCGGAAAGACTGTCTCCTTTGATGAGTTACAGCCGGGAGACCTAATCTTTTATAGTTTTACAAGCAACGGAAGATATAAGAACATCAGCCATGTGGCAGTATATGTCGGAAATGGCAAGGTGGTAGAGGCACTTAATGAAAGTCTTGGTGTGGTCTACAGGGATGTGGCAAGCACAGGAAAGATTGTTGTGATAGGAAGACCATAACAGGAAATTTGCAGAGAGGGCATAGTCCCTCTCTGAGACTGGAGGTAAGAATGGATTTAAAAGATATGATACTGGTAACAGAAAACGACAGGGGAACAGAGACAAATATGCTGATGACTCTGGATGATTATAAGAGTTTTATAGCAATTGATGATATGTCAGAGCTTGCAGAAAATTTGTTGCAGCTTGGAAGGACACTTGGTGAAGCAGATAACTTCGCAGAGTATTACAGGGCAGCAAATGTAACTGTATCTGCGAGATTCTGTCTGGATGATATTCAGCTGGGGCACTTTCTTCAGGGACTTTATAACGATTCCAAAGAATTTCGGTTTGATAAAGAAGCCAGTTCTTCTGAATGTGTTGCAAAGCTTAAGGAGATTGGAATGACCGATAAGGGCTGGGTGGATGATTTTAACCTGCATTATGAAATGGAGAACCGCTCATTTGAAAGGGGACAGACATTTCATAACTTCAATGACCATGATTACATGGTGCTTGAAGCATTATCACCAAGGAATCTTGTGGTGATGGATATGAAGTCAGGTTCCCTTACAATCGCCCTTGGTGCGACAGAGTATAAGCGTTATCCGAAGGATGAGAAGCCTACAAAGGACAATACCACAATCGGGGTATCGTGGGAGCATGGCATTTATCTAGGTTCCACACTTTCAACTACAAATTTCAAGGCATACAAGAGGGAGTATGGCACACCGGAAAAGATAGAGGATATCTATGATTACAGGGCAAAGCTAAAGCAGAAGTTCTATTTTTATCAGGATATGTCAAAGGATGATGATGTACCAAAGAAGCTGCAGAATGACTTCCTTCACCAGATGTATGAGGATTTTGGAACGATTGAAGAGGACTGTTTTTACGACAGGCTGGAAGATGGAAAGTACGATGAAGGCTTTAAGGAAAGACAGGTAAAGGAAGAAAAGAGCCGGTGATGAGATTTTTACAGGAGGCGATATCATATGGAACAGGAATTTGATGTTGAGATAAAAGAAGTGCTTTCACGAGTACAGAAAGTAAAGGCAGAGTCGCTTGACGATGCCATCAATAAGGCAATGGATATGTATTATGCAGAGCAGATAGTCCTTGGAGCAGAGGACATGAAGGGAGTTGATTTTACGCCTATCAGCGAAGGTCAGCTCCCTTCTTCATTAAAAGAAAACGGAGGAAGAGCAAGATGAAAAGTGATTCAACAACAGTAATTAAGAACATGGAGTTTTTAGTAAAGGAACTTCATAAGGAGTGGGACAGATCGGGTGCTTCTAAGGCATCCGTTATTATTTCCATTGAGGAAGTAGATGGTATTAATGATAAGTTAAAAGAGATTATCTATCAGACACAGAAGTCAGTCGATGAGGATGAGCTGACCTTTAAACAGAGCATTGCAAAGTCCAAGGAGTGCTATGTGCTTCTTCGTGTGGTGCGTAAGATTGCAAAGAAAAAGGATAAATGCGAAAAACAGGCAATCGACAATGAATTTGCAATCGAGCTGGATAAGGATGAGTTAAAGCTATTTAAGGGATTGTTTGCAGAGATGTTTAAGTAGAGGAGGACAAAGGTATGGGCGTTGATATGAAGGTCAAAGCGATATACGATTCTGAAATTGGTAACATCACCAGAACAGATAAGAACTGGAAAGATGTTTTAAAGGTTGCAGGTCAGTTGTACCGCTATGAATTTGACAATATCGTTATGGTAACAGCTCAGAGATCTCCGGAGAGAAGCACACTTATGGCAGATTATGATACCTGGAAAAAGGTGGGAAGATATGTAAAGCGTGGTGCGAAAGGCTGCGCTATCTTCCCGTCAAGGGCACTGAATCCACGCATGAGGTATATCTTTGATATCAGTGATACCGGAGGGAAGAATGTTAAGCTGACATGGGACCTTGAGGGAGAAAATCTTAAGGATTATGTGGATTTTCTTGTGTCAGAAGGTCAGATTGAGCAGTACGATAACAGCGACAGGGAGTCTCTAAAAAATATATTAAAACAGTTTACAGGAACAGATGTTTGGCTTATAATAAAAGAAGAGTTCGGAGACCGAATGACCGAACTTATGCAGCTATCAGGTAGTGTGATAAAGGAAGAAAGTAAGAAACGCAATGGCTTACAGCAGGAAATGGACATGGAGCAGCTTGTATATGCAAGTGTCATGTATGCTGTAGGGACGAGATGCGGATTTGACTTATCTGTGCAAGAACAGGATTTTAGTCAGATCGTAAATATCAAAGACGAAGAGATCATTTACCGTCTTGGTTCCATTGTATGCGATGTCTCCTGTAGTGTTCTTAGAGAATTTAGTCGTAACTTAAAGGCAATCGAGAGCGAAAGGAGAATTGGATATGTTAGAAGAAATGACTTACAAGGAAGTGGACGGACTGCTTTATCCGCAGATAGAGATGCCGGACGAGACGGAGGATCTCACGAAGCTGGGCAAATACGGAAGGATGGCGATGAACTATCTAAAGGAGAACGAGCCGGCAAGATACAAGACGCTGATGAGATTCGGGAAGATGTACGAGAAGATGTCGGCAGTAGAGGAGGAAGCAAACCAGCTTTACGATCAGTTGGAGGAACAGTATCTAATGAAGCACAAGCCACAGAATCCGTCATCGACAATGGAGATGTGGAAGATAAGAGAGCAGGCGAAGATGCAGGCAGAGGAAGTGGTACTGAATCAGATAGTGATGCGATTCCACTAGAATCAGATGATACAGAACTGAATAGGGAACTTGATGAAATCAATTCATTGGGTGTTAGTAAGGAAGCCGAATATACACAGGCTTCCTTTTTTTTCGACCAGAATGGGCAGGCAAGCATTGGCACTATTCATACTGAGGACGAAAACAATAATCAGTTTATGCGTCAGTTCGAGCAGGACAGAAAAGCTGCATTAGCAGGTAAATACAATTATCTGAATCCCAAAAAGTCTGCAACAGTACCAAGTGAGTATATCAAACAGGTGCTTATGAGAGGTACAGGTTTTATCGGTGGCAAGGGCAGGGTATGCAAGATTTTTGAAACTGAGATTGATGCAGGAACCAGGGCAAAGCGTATCAAAGCAGAATATGGTCAGGGAGGTGCAGGCTGGCCGGTTGACGGACTGGGACTGCACGGATATGACACATTTCATGGGAATGGACTGCGTTTTCAGTGGCGAGATGAGGATGGAGAGGTTGAAGGATATGTTTCGTGGAAAGATATCGAAAAAGAGCTTGGTGTCCTTATTCTTACAGGGGAATACCAGCCTGAGACACCTCGTATTGATGAGCTTGCGATGGACGGACTCCGTGAGGATGATGAGGTCATTGATGCCGAATACCGGGAAGTGGAACCGGAGGAGGCAGAATCAGAGATTGATGATTATGCAATACCGGATGAGCCGGAGAGCTATGCTTCTAACAGAGATTATGTAAGTGCAAAAGGCATGACACCACAGGAAACTGCCGATGAAGACCGCATGGTAACACAGGCAGAATATGGTGCAGAGATAGAAGCTGAAACAACTGAAAAAGATCCATCAGAGCTTCAGTATATTACACCGATTGATTATGCCAAGCGTATTGCAGAGCTTGATGAAGACCTGCGTGATGCGGCGGAGATTCTTGTAACAGATTGCAGCTGCTACACTCCGTTTAGGGCATTCCTTATGGATGTGGTGCAGTCTGATTTTGCATTTATGCCCAATAAACTTGACCTTATCAGGGATATTGCATTAGGGACAGATAATGCAGAAAGAAAGGCATATTCCAACAATAAGTATGGTCTTGTGGAGTACTCAATCAGAAGTGGATATGTGAAGATCAGCTATAAGAACAGGAATGGTGTGCGTAAGGAAGGTGCTCTCGACTGGCGTGAGTTATATGAGATTTTATCCTATATGGTAAAACAGCCATTTTACTGCGGAGAAGACCAGAAGAAGTATTATCAGGAGACAAAACAGAAGGCTGACAGGGATAAGATGAATCCGGTCTATAAGAGATTCTTTGACATCGAGGATAGTGTAAAAGCTAATCGTCTTGAAACCAGGGAAAGAGCAATAGCGAATGGATGGGAAACCAAGATTGATGAGAATGGACATGTAGTTTCAGATGATGTGGTATCAGTATCTGTGGATGATATTCAGGCTGATACAGAATCACAGGAAACTGTAGATTTTACACCAAAGCAGGAACCAGTACAGCAAGTAGAAAGTCTTGAAAATGAGAAGAATGTTGCCGGGCAGACGAAGCACAACTTCCATTACAATCTCTGGGAAATGGAAAAAGGCGGTGCCAAGACCAGATACCAGTGGAATATGGATGCAATCCGTACTTTAAAGCAGATTGAATCAGAAAACAGGCTTGCAACACCGGAGGAACAGAAAACCTTGTCGAAGTTTGTCGGATGGGGCGGACTGTCACAGGCATTTGACGAGGAAAACGCAGGCTGGAGCAAAGAGTACAAAGAACTCAAAGAGATGTTATCGGATGAAGAGTATGCTGCAGCTAGGGCAACAGTAAACAATGCCTTTTATACTTCACCGGAGATTGCCATGTGCATGAACTCGGCACTTGTCCAGTTTGGTTTCAGAGGCGGCAATGTATTAGAACCATCTATGGGTATCGGTAACTTCTTTGGGAGTATGCCGGCACCTATGCAGAGAAGTAAGCTGTATGGGGTGGAGCTTGACAGCATTTCAGGAAGAATTGCAAAGCAGCTTTATCAGAATGCCAATATCAGTATCACAGGATTTGAGAATACCACATATCCGGATAACTTCTTTGATGTAGTTGTCGGAAATGTGCCATTTGGTGATTATAAGGTTTTTGATCCGAAGTACAACAAGTATAACTTCCGTATCCACGATTATTTTCTGGCAAAAGCACTTGATCAGGTAAGACCGGGAGGCATGGTTGCGGTGATTACCACAAAGGGAACACTTGATAAGGCAAATCCTACTATCCGAAAGTATCTGGCTGAAAGAGCAGAGCTTGTGGGAGCGATAAGACTTCCGAATACTGCATTTAAAGATAATGCAGGAACCGAAGTGACAGCAGATATCCTGTTTTTGCAGAAAAGGGAGAGAAAGATTGATATTGAGCCGGACTGGGTACACCTTGGTGTAACTGAGAATGGCATTGCAGTCAACTCTTATTTTGCAGAGCATCCGGAAATGATGCTTGGATCTATGGAATATGACACAAGGATTTACGGACAGGACAGCAGATACACAGTCTGCGTGAATGATGATGAGAACTTCAATATTTATGAAGCATTAAACAAAGCTATCGGTAATATCAAAGCCCAGATGACAGATTTTGAGAGAGTGGCAGATGAGGCGGAGCAGACGGAGGAAGTTATCCCGGCTGATCCGGATGTGAGAAACTACACTTACACATTTTTTGAAGGAAAACTCTATTACAGGGAAAATTCCGAGATGGTAAGAAAAGAAGTATCACAGACTGCCGAGGAGCGAATCAGAAGCCTTGATGAAATCAGACAGATAACAAGAGATCTGATTGATATCCAGATGGATGGCTGCAGCGAGGAGGAGCTTTCTGATAAGCAGAGACTTCTTAATGTAAAATATGATGCCTTCGTAAAGCAGTATGGAGCCATTACTTCAAAAGCAAACAGAATAGCTTTCAGAGATGACAGCGATTACCCACTTCTTTGCAGTCTTGAAGAAGTAAATGAAGACGGGGAGGTGAAAAAAGCGGATATGTTTTATAAGCAGACGATTAAGGCAAAGACTGTCATAGACAGGGTTGAGACTGCTGTGGAAGCATTGAATGTATCCGTCAATGAATTTGGATATGTAAATCTTGCCTATATGCTCTCTATCTATGAGCCGGATATTACTAATGTAAAGGAAGAACTTGCAGAAAAGTCCGGGCAGACAGCTGATGAGATAACATTTAGTGATGATGCTTTGGCAGAGCTTAGAAGGGCAGTTCTTGTGGAAGAGCTGGATGGATTGATTTTCCTAAATCCCGACCGCTACAACGAGAACAATCCCGACATCGGCTGGGAGACGGCAGACGAGTATCTTTCCGGCAATGTGAGAGACAAGCTTCGTGTAGCAAAGGCTATGGCAGCGGATACAGGCAATCCGCAGGCAGAAAAATTTGCAGGCAATGTGGCAGCACTGGAAAAGGTGCAGCCGGAGTGGATTGAAGCCTCGGATATTGATGTAAAGATTGGTACGACATGGATTGAGCCGCTTGATTATGAGCAGTTTATCTATGAGCTTCTCAATACACCAAGACGGGCAAGGGCAGTCAGAAGCCAGTTTTACAATACAGGCATTCAGGTACACTTAAATAAGATGAGCATGGAATGGTTCATCGAGAATAAAAGCATGGATAAGCATTCAGTGGCGGCTACTAAGACCTATGGTACAAGCCGCGTGGATGCTTATTCTATTTTTGAGGAT
>OGNE01001015.1_pt1 | contig 13791 bp, 10 predicted proteins | sample 1573401 | NCBI WGS metagenome assembly OGNE01 (sample SAMEA2581884, study PRJEB24529) | metagenome | biome: Human gut stool | place: China | collected 2011 | reverse complement strand
CTGGTTCTCTTTTGGCACGCAAAAGAGAACTTAGCCCCAATGCAAAAGCGCTCTGCCCCGCGCACACCAGCGCGAGAGCAAACTTTATCTTCACTTTATTTTATATCACGAGGTATCAAACAATGGAACTTTTTCTGGATGTACTGAGCGAAACTCTGGTGGACACCGCCAAGATGCTCCCCTTCCTGTTTTTAGCCTATCTCTTTATTGAATATGTCGAGACCCGCCACGGTGAGCGCATCGAGGCCCTGCTGGCGGGCGGCGGCCGCTGGGGCGCGGTGCCGGGCGCGGTGCTGGGCTGTGTGCCGCAGTGCGGCTTCTCGGCCATCGCCTCCAACTTCTACGCCTCCCGCGTCATCACGCTGGGTACGCTGATGGCCGTCTATCTCTCCACCAGCGACGAGGCTATCCCCCTGCTGGTGTCCATGCCCGCCTACTGGGATAAGCTGATCCTGCTGATGGTCATCAAAGTCGTGTACGCTGTCTTCGTGGGCTTTCTGCTGGATTTCGTCCTCCGCAAGGCCCTGCCCCGCAGCCTGCGCGGCGGCTACACCGGCCACGCCGACGAGGTGGACTGCCACGAGGAGCACAGCGACGAAGAGGGCCATCCCCAGCCCATCTGGAAGGCCGCGCTCCGCCACACCCTCGAGATCTTTGTCTTTATCTTCGTGTTCAGCCTCGTGTTCGGCCTCATCGTCGAGGGCGTCGGCGAGGATGTCTTCGCCTCGGTGCTGGGCCGGATGGGCTTCTTCCAGCCGGTGGTGGCCGCACTGGTGGGCCTTGTCCCCAACTGTGCTGCCAGCGTCCTGATGACCCAGCTCTACGTCGAGGGCGCACTCCGCTTCTCGAGCCTCGTGGCCGGTCTCTGCACCGGCGCGGGCGTGGGCCTCGCCGTGCTGTGGCGGGTGAATCCCTCCTGGAAGCAGAACCTCTTCATCACCGGCCTGACCTGGGCCTGCGGCGCCGCTGTAGGCGTGGGCATCCAAATCGTGGTGGCCTTCATCGCCTGAGTATTTGCAAAGCACCTGCACCTTTTCTTCGGAGAAGCGTGCAGGTGCTTTTTATTTTGGAGACAAAGCCTCCATTTTGTGATATACTCAGCTTATATATAGATATAAGGAGAACACCATGCAATATAAAATTCTCGCAAGCGATTACGACAACACCCTCGTCCCCTTCGGGGAAAAACAGCCCCGTCCGGCCATGGTCAAGGCCGTGAAGAAACTTCAGGCCGCCGGGGGAAAATTCGTGCTCAGCACAGGCCGGGCCTGGTCAGCCATCAACCGGAAAGGCCAGCTGGGCGGCATCCGGTTCGACTATGCCATCACCTGCAACGGTGCCTGCGTCGTGGACAAGAACGGTGCCATCGTGGCAGAGCACCCCATGACCAACGAAGAGATGTACGCGCTGGTGGATTTCTGTGAGGACTACAACTACCCCCTGCAATTTAACTTCAAGGATGCATACTATGTTTACTGCGAGTATGACATCCTCCACAAGCACTACGATCAGATGAATAGCGTCGGTCTGGACTGCGTGGACGGCGAAGACCAGGACCGCCACCTCATCGATATGCCTCACGCGGCGTTCTGCCTCTTCCCCGAGGGGGCGCTGGAGCGGTTCAACGAAAAGTACGGCCACCTCGGCCTTCACTTCATGCAGACGGGCGGCCAGCTGCCCGACGGCTCCCACTTCTATGACATCGTGCGGGGCGGGATCGACAAGGGCGCGGGCCTCGCAGACCTTTGCGAAAAGATGGGCCTCTCCCTCGCCGAGGCCGTGGCGGCAGGCGACTCCGCCAACGATGTGGGGATGCTGAAAGCGGCCGGCCTCGGCTGCTGCATGTCCAACGGCACCGACGAAGCCAAAGCCGCCGCTGACCGCGTCATCGGCGATGTGCGGGAAGACGGACTTGCTGCCCTTATTGAAGAGCTGTGGTTCGACGGCCCGAAGGCGGAGCCCTCCGACCGCAGCTTCGGCTCTGCATGGGAGACGATGGAACGATGAGCTTCGCACCCGTTTACTCTGAAAACAGCCGCGCCCTCATCCTCGGCACATGGCCCAGCCCCAAAAGCCGGGAGATGGCCTTCTACTACGGCCACCCGCAGAACCGTTTCTGGCCCATGATGGCAGCTCTCACCGGCGAGCCTGTCCCCGCCCGGGAGGACATCGAGGCCAAAAAAGGCATCATCCTCCGCCATGGCCTCGCCCTGTGGGACACGCTGGAAAGCTGCACCATCACCGGGGCGTCGGACGCCTCTATCCGGGACGTGGTGCCGAACGACATTGCATCTCTTTTGGCAAAAGCGCCCATTGAGGCAGTGTTCTGCAACGGGGCCACCGCCTACCGCATCTATACAAAGTATCTGCTGCCGGTGTCCGGCATCCCGGCGGTCAAGCTGCCCAGCACCAGCCCCGCCAACGCCGCCTGCCGCCCCGAAACCCTGCGCAAGGTCTGGGGCGAGGCCCTCAAAGATTATATAACCGTTTCCAACCTGTAAATTATTCATGAAACACTTGCGTTTTGTGGATAAAAGGATTTATTATGGAGGAGTACAAGGGGCGGTGCGCCTCTTCGGGAAAGGAGAAAATGCATGAGCAAAGTTATCCGCACCCAAAAGCCCAGCGTCCTGCCGTGGTATGCGGCGGCGCTGGTGTTCGCGGTGCTGTGCGCGGCGCTGCCAGCATATAAGCTGTGGGCGCTGCTGATTGCGCTGGGCGGCGCAGCCGTGATGTTCGGCGCGGCAAAGAAGGTCTGCCCGCCCCGGGTGGTGGAGCATGAAGTGCCTTTCCACACCGGCAGCGGCGATGTGGACGAGATGCTGGCCGACATCCAGCAGAAGCTGGATGCCCTCCACGCGCTGAACGAGGCCCTGCCCGACCCGGAGCTTTCCGCCGCCATGACCCGGATGGAAAAGGCAGGCCGCTCCATCGTGGAGACGGTGGAGGCCAGTCCCGCCAAGGCAAAGCAGGTACGCCGCTTTGCAAACTACTATCTGCCCGACGCGGTGAATGTGCTGGAGCAGTACGCAAAGCTGGCCCGCCAGGGCGTGCGGGGCGAAAATGCCGCTTCGATCCGGGCAGAGGTGGAGCGGAACGCGGCTTCCATCGCCACTGCATTCGAAAACCAGCTGGATGCACTGTATGCCGCTGAAAGCATGGACCTCTCGGCGGATCTGACGGTATTGCAGAATATGCTCAAAGGACAAGGCTTAGGCTAAACGCCTGATTTGGAAAGGAAGGAATCTCTCATGGCTGATAATACGTTCAATTTTGACTTAGACGCACCCGCTGTTCCCACCCTGACCCTCGACCCGGTGGAAGCACCTGCCGCCGAGGAAAAGCAGCCCGAACCCGCTGCGGCCCCTGAGGCCGAACAGGTCAAGCTCAGCCCCGAGGAGCAGGCGATGGTGGACGCCTTCGCTCAGAAGATCGACATCACCAACAGCCAGCAGGTGCTGCAGTACGGCTCCGCCTGCCAGAAGAAGATCGGCGACTTCTCCGAGGCGGCACTTTCCAAAGTGTCCACCAAAGACCTTGGCGAGGTGGGCGGCATGATCACCGACCTTATCGGGGAGCTGAAGAACTTTGACGCCGCCGAAGAGGAAAAGGGCATCCTCGGCTTCTTCAAGAAAAAGGGCAACCAGCTCGACAACATGAAGACCAAGTACAGCAAAGCGGAAACGAACGTCGAGACCATCCAGTCCGCCCTCGAAAAGCATCAGGTGCAGCTGCTCAAGGATATTGCGATGCTGGACAAGATGTATGAGCTGAACATGGCCTATTTCAAAGAGCTGAGCATGTATATCCTCGCGGGCAAGAAGAAGCTGGCCGACTTCCGCGCCCACGAGCTGCAGCAGGCGATGGACAAGGCAAAGGCTTCCGGCCTGCCTGAGGACGCACAGGCCGCACGCGATCTGGCCGACCAGTGCGAGCGCTTTGAGAAAAAGCTCTACGACCTTGAGCTGACCCGCACCATCAGCCTGCAGATGGGTCCTCAGATCCGGCTTTTGCAGAACAATAACTCCATGATGGCCGAGAAGATACAGTCCACCATCGTCAACACCATCCCCCTGTGGAAGAACCAGATGGTGCTGGCACTGGGTCTGGCCCACAGCCAGCAGGCCATGCAGGCCGAACGTGCCGTCACCGACATGACCAACGAGCTGCTGAAAAAGAACGCCGACGCCCTCAAAATGGGTACCATCGAGACGGCCAGGGAGTCTCAGCGCGGTGTCGTGGACATCGAGACCCTGCAGCAGACCAACAAGAGCCTTATCGAGACGCTGGACGAGCTGAACAAGATCCAGAGCGAGGGCCGCGCAAAGCGTGCCGCTGCCGAGCAGGAGCTCACCCGCATCGAAGACGAGCTGAAACAGAAGATGATGGAGATCCGGAGCTGAAATGGCAAACGCAGATTTTTCCCGACAACAGAATCGACCCACCGGCGGCTTTGACGCTTCCAGCTATCGCGCCGCAGCGCCCGCCGAGGAGGAAGTGCAGCTGACGCCCTTCCAGCAGAAGCTGGCAGGCCTCGAAAAGGCCCTGCCTGCCGCGCTGAGCAAGCAGGCTGTGGCCGTGGCGCTTTGCATCGTGGTGATGCTGGCCTGCTTTTTCGGCTTTGGCGGGGCGAAGCTCCGGGCAAAGTACGACACGGTGAAGAACGGGTTCACCACTGGCGTGGCCGCAGACAGCGGCTATGCCCTGAATGAGGAGTTGACCACACGGCTCAACACGGCCGCCAACATCATCACCACCGCGTCCAACACACTGGGTGCCGACAGCACCGAAGTGCAGACGGCACAGGCTGCGCTGGACTCTTTTTCCGCCTGCCTCGGGGCGGTGCAGTCCGATGGCAGGATCCACGCACCGGACTCTCTGAGTGTTTACACCGGCGGCAGGATGCATATGCTCTACCAGTCGAACGAGACGCTTGGCACAGCCATCGGCCAGCTCTACGCCAAATTGCAGGAGCAGGCCGCAGACCCCATGAAGATGGGCGCGGTGCAGGGGCAGTACAGCCAGTTCAACAGTGCGCAGACCATCATCAGCAACCTGCATTATAACGACGCCGTCCAGAGTTACCAGAAAGACGTCGGCGGCTTCCCGGCCAGCGTGCTGGGCAAGCTGTTCGGCATACAGGAGGTGGAACTTTTCGCATGAAGACGATGAAAACACTTTCCCGCCGCATTGCGGCACTGCTTCTTGTCGTGACCGTCGGCATCACGGCGCTTGCACCGGCGGCTTCGGCCTCCAGCATCCAGCTGCCCAGCCTGCCGAAAGATCAATGCGTGGTGGACGACGCCGGTGTGCTGAGCGACAGCACCACCTCGGAGCTCGAGACCCTCAACGCACAGCTCTCTTCCAGCTGCGACGGCGCACAGATCGGCGTGCTGACCGTAGACTACACCGGCAGCGCCACCACCGAGGACTACGCTGCTGAAGCCTTCAACACCTGGGGCATCGGCAGTTCCAGCAAGAACAACGGCGTACTCATCCTGCTGGTGATGCAGTCGGACCAGTACGCCGACGGCGACTACTATCTGACCTACGGCGACGGCTTCCGCAGCACCATGCTGGCCGATCAGGCAAGCACCCTCGTGCAGACCATGGAGGACGATTTCGCCGCTAAGAAGTACGATGCAGCCGTCCTCACCTGCGCCACCAATGTGGCAAACACCATCGCAGAGGTGTACGGGGTCACTCTGAGCGGCGGGACCATCTATTCCGACGGCTCTGACACCCAGACCACCCGGCCCTCTGTCGAACCTGTCCCGCCCCAGAAGCACTACTCCATCTGGGAAAGCTTTATCGGCGGCATTTTCTCCATGCTTGCTTATATCATCCTGTTTATCGCAGTTTTCTTTATCTTTATCACCCCTCTCGGCCACTCCTTCGGCTGGTACTGGGGGCCGTTTGGCTGGTTCGGCGCACGGCGGTGGCGCAGAGGCCCGCGTCCTCCCCGCGGCCCTTACGATGACTTCGGCCCCGGCGGCGGTTTCTATGGCGGCCCTCGCGGCCCGAGAGGCCCACGGGGGCCTCGTCCTCCCCGTGGAGGCGGTTTCGGCGGCTTTGGCGGTATGGGCGGCGGCTCCGGTTTTGGCGGAGCCGGGCGCGGCGGCGGCAGCTTCGGCGGCATGGGCGGCGGCAGCAGCCACGGCGGCGGAGCCGGACGCGGACGCTGATAGTATGACAAAAGGGAAGCCCCATCTGACGGTGGGGCTTCCCTTTTGTCTATTTGTTATTTGATGCAGCTCGAGCAGGGGCTGTAGCCAGCGGCCACAGCTTCATCGTAGCTGGAGAAGAGGATCTGGTTCTTCTCCGCCGGGAGATTCGGGCAGCTGGGCAGATGGAACTTTTTGCTGTTCACGTTGCCGATGTAGGCCTGCTGGGCCGTGCTGGATGCTGCCGGGTCGGTGGGGTTCAGCTCAGCGTCGGTGGCGAAGTGTTCCGTTGCCACCGTGTAGTTCTGGCCGTCACTGGAAACGGTGATCGTCCCCAGCAGGTCGGTGCGGTAGACGTCCACACCGGCGTCCCGCAGGATGCTCAGGGTCTCCTCGTGGGGGTGGCCGTACTTGTTGTTGACCCCGCAGGAGATGATACCCATTTCGGGCAGGACAGCGTTCAGGAAGACGTAGCTGGTGGAGGTGCTGGAGCCGTGGTGGCCCACCTGTAAGACATCCACCTTGAGGTTCGCGCCGCTGTTCACGAGGTCGCGCTCGGCGTCGGCCTCCATATCACCGGTGAGCAGGAAGCTGGTGGCGCCGTAGTCGATGCGCAGGACGATGGAGGTATCGTTGGTGTCCTCGTACTGCGCCACAGGGCCAAGCATGGTCACAGTGGCGCTGCCCAGCGCCCACTGGGTGCCTGCGGCAGGGACTTCCACCTGTAAGTTCTGCTGCTGGGTGTACTTGACGAAATCCTTGAAGCACTTGGTGGAGGCTTCCGTCACGGGGCTGTAGACGTGGCAGGCCGGGAAATAGGCCAGCGCAGCGGCCAGACCGCCCACATGGTCTTCGTGGGCGTGGGAGCAGAAGACATACTCCAGCTGCTCGACACCCTGACTCTGCAGGTAGGAGACCACCAGACTGCCGTCATCCACATTGCCGCCGTCATAGAGCATGAACTGTCCGTCGCACTCCACCAGCACGCTCAGCGCCTGCCCCACGTCGATGAAGTGCATCTGGAAGGCAGCGTCCTGCCCGTCGGAAGGCGTCGTTTCGGTCTGAGAAGCTGCCGGGTTCGGCATGACGTCGCCGCTGCCTCCCGGGACGATGGAAGAGGTATCACAGCCCACGAGGCCCAGCGCAAGGGCTGCGGCCAGCGCCAGCGCAGCGAGGCGGCTCATGAGCGTTTGAACGGTCACTTTTTCTTTTTTGAAGTTTTCCACGATGTATTCTCTTTCTGTTGATTGCTTTTCGGTTTATGCGCAGGAGCCGAATGGGGCGCAAAACGTGCGCCGGGGCTGGGCTGACGGCCTGCCGGGCTGCGGCCTGCCGGGGCGGCGGAGCGGCTCTGGGGCTTGCCGCCCTTGCCTCTGGGCCGGACGGTGTAGGTGCCGTCGCCGTGGATGGTCACATCGGCGGCCTCGGCTCTGCGGGCCGAACGCTGGACCGCAATGCGGCCCTCAGCGGGAACCAGCAGGGGGATGAGGTCTTCGCGGTGGGTCATTTTCAGCGCCTTGATGACCTTTTCGGCATTGCGGGGCTCATAATACTGGAGCAGGGCGCGCTGAAGCGCCTTACCCTCAGCGGTCTTTTCCACAAACACCGGCTTCAAAGTGTAGGGGTCGAGGCCGGTGTAGAACATACAGGTGCTCACGGTGCCGGGCGTGGGATAAAAATCCTGCACCTGCTCGGGGCGCATATGGTTCTTGTAGAGGTATTCGGCCAGATAGACGGCATCCTTGAGGGTGCTGCCCGGGTGGCTGGACATGAGGTACGGCACGAGGTACTGCTTTTTGCCCGCCTTCCTGCTCAGCTCGTAGAACTTATCCTTGAACTTGTTGAAGGTCTCGATGGGCGGCTTGCCCATGTAGGCGAGGGTGTTGGGGGCGCAGTGCTCCGGCGCGACTTTCAGCTGGCCGGAAACGTGGTACTCCACCAGCTCCTTAAAGAAAGTGTCATCGGGGTCGGCCATCAGGTAATCGAAGCGGATGCCGCTGCGGATGAACACCTTCTTGACGCCGGGCAGCTCCCGGACGCGGCGGAGGATCTTCAGGTAATCGCTGTGGTCCACGATCATGTGGGAACAGGTGGTGGGGGCGAGGCAGTGCTTGCCGCCGTTGCACATACCCCGCAGCATCTGCTCGCGGCAGGATGGGAAACGGAAGTTGGCGGTGGGGCCGCCGATGTCGTGGATGTAGCCCTTGAAATCCGGCTCGTGGGTCATCCGCTCTGCTTCGGCCACGATGCTGTCGGCGCTGCGGCTGGTGACACGTCGGCCCTGATGCAGCTGGATGGCGCAGAAATTGCAGCCGCCGAAGCAGCCGCGGTTCTGGATGATGGAGAACTGCACCTCGCGGATGGCAGGCACACCGCCCATGGCCTCGTAGATGGGGTGATAGCGGCGGGTGTAAGGCAGGGCGTAGACCTTATCCAGCTCCCAGCGGACGAGGGGCTTTGCGGGGATGTTCTGCACGAGGTACTTCTCGTTCTGCTTCTGGACGATGATATTGCCGCTGACGACGTCCTGATTGTCCATCTGGATGCGGCAGGCTTTCGCATAGGCCACCTTATCGGAGGCGACCTTCCTGAAGCCCGCGCACTCCACATACCGCTCGGGCAGGTGGTCGAAGTCGGTCAGGTAGCAGGTGCCGTCCACATCGGTGATGCTCTCCACCGGCTCCCCTGCCGCCAGACGGCGGGCAATTTCCACGGTCTGGTGTTCACCCATGCCGAAGCTGATAATGTCCGCGCCAGAGTCCTCGGCGATGCTGGGCAGGACGGTGTCCAGCCAGTAGTCGTAGTGGGCAAAACGGCGGAGCGATGCTTCCAGACCGCCCAGAATGACGGGCAGGTCAGGGTATGCCTGCTTGGCAAGTCTGGTGTAGACGGTGGCGCTGCGGTCGGGCCGTGCGCCGCCCTTGCCGCCGGGGGAATACTCGTCCTCCGAGCGGGGGATCTTTGCGACGGAATAGTGACTCACCATGCTGTCCACATTGCCGCCGCCGATGAAGAAGCCGTACTTCGGCTTTCCGAACCGCTTGAAGTCCTCGCAGTCGGTGTAGCGGGGCTGAGCCAGCACGCCCACCTTGTAGCCCTCGGCTTCCAGCAGGCGGCTGATGATGGCGGTGCCAAAGCTGGGGTGGTCCACATAGGCGTCGCCGCCCACCACCACGAAGTCCAGCTGGTCCCATCCCCGGGCCTCCATGTCGGCCCGGCTGATGGGGAGAAATTCGGTGTAATGTTCCATAGTTATCCTTTTTCTTTCATGATGCCTGCCCTATACAGCAGGGCTCTATTGCTTCCGAAATCAAAAATTTTATTCATCCGGCTGATTCATCTGCATTTCCAGCCACTGCTGGCGGCTGATGAGGACAGCGCGGGGCTTTGCGCCCTCGTAGGGGCCGATGATGCCCTTTTCTTCCATCTCGTCCATGATGCGGGCGGCGCGGGCATAACCCAGCTTGCAGCGGCGCTGCAAAAGGCTGGTGGACGCCTGGCCGGCGTCGATGACCACCTCCACGGCCTGCTTGAGCATCGGGTCACTGCCGCCCTCCTCATCGGAGTCGGCAGAACTGCTGCCCTTCTTGCCGTCCTGGATGGCGTGTTTCTCCATGGCCTCGATCATGGCCTCGTCGTACTGGACGGTGGCGCTCTTCTTGATGAAGTCCAGCACACGGCTGATCTCCTCATCCCGCACAAAGGTACCCTGGATACGGGTGGGCTTGGGTGCGCCCACAGGCATGAAGAGCATATCGCCCATGCCCAGCAGCTTTTCGGCACCGGCACCGTCGAGGATGGTGCGGCTGTCCACCTGACTGGACACGGCGAAGGCGATGCGGCTGGGGATGTTGGCCTTGATGAGGCCGGTGATGACGTCCACGCTGGGGCGCTGGGTCGCCACGATGAGGTGCATACCGGCGGCGCGGGCCTTCTGGGCGATGCGGCAGATGGAGTCTTCGACATCCTTGCCGACGACCATCATCAGATCGGCCAGCTCGTCGATGATGATGGCGATATAGGGCATCTTCTCGAGGTTCGGGTCCGCTGCCGCCAGCTTATTGAAGGACTTGATGTCGCGGACGTTGTTCTCCGCGAAGAGGTGGTAGCGGCGCTCCATCTCCTGCACTGCGCCGCCCAGTGCGCCGGCCGCCTTGCGGGGCTCGGTGACGACGGGCATCAGCAGGTGGGGGATGCCGTTGTACTCAGCCAGCTCGACGACCTTGGGGTCGATGAGCAGGAGCTTGACGTCCTCGGGGCTGGAGCGGAACAGCAGGCTCATGATGATGCTGTTGACACAGACCGATTTGCCGCTGCCGGTGCTGCCCGCGATGAGCAGATGGGGCATCTTGCACAGGTCGGCCACCTGGGCCACGCCGGCGATGTCCTTGCCCAGCGCAATGCCCATCGGCGAGGTCATCCGCAAAAAGCTCTGGCTCTCGAAGACGCTGCGGATGTAGACCGGCGTTTTCTTATGGTTCGGCACCTCGATGCCCACGGCAGGCTTGCCGGGGATGGGAGCCTCCATGCGGACATCGGCCACCGCCAGGTTCAGGGCGATGTCGTCCGCCAGCGAAGTGATGCGGCTTATCTTGACGCCCGCCATGGGCTGGACTTCATACCGGGTGACCGACGGGCCGCGGGAAATATCCAGCACACGGGTGCGGACACCAAAGCTTTCCAGCGTGTCCACCAGCTTCTGGGCGTTGGCTTTCAGCTCGTCTTCCGCACCGGCGTCGCTTTCCTCCGGGGCGCGCTCGAACAGCTCGATGGACGGGTACTGATACTGGAAGCTCTCCTCCGTCTCGGCCTCTTCGGCGGGGGCGTTCGCGGCCTGCTCCTCGGAGACAGCAGGCTTTTCCATGGCGGCTGCCACCAGAGTGTTGAGGTCTTTTTCCTCCACCGGGTCGCTGGTGATGCTGATCCAGCCGTCCTCATCCGGCTCAGAGCGGAACGCCACAGCATTCTCGGCGCTGACCGGCTGCGGGGCCGGTTCCGGAGTCGGGGTCAGATCATAGAGCGGGATGCCGAAGGAGAGCGGCGGCTCAGGCGCGGGCTGCTGTTCCGGCTCTTCTGCCGGGGCGGCGGGCGTGACGGTGGGCGTCACCGTCGGCTCGGGCTGGGCCGTGAAGAAGTCCTCGGCGGCGGTATCCACAGCGTCCGGGACGATGGGCGTCACGGTGGCGCGGATGGGCGCACGGCGGAGCGGGTCCATGCCGAAGGTGCCGCCGGGGCCGAGGATGATGGGCTCGATGGGCTCACTGCCGCCCTCGGTGACGGTGGTATGGTCAGGGCCTAAATCAATATCGAAGGGCGCACGGGGCCGGGACTTTTCCACCTGTACGGGAGCAGGCTCGGGCTGAGGCGGGGTCTGCGCTTCCGGTGCGGGCGCAGGGGCAGGCTCTGCCTGTTCGCCGCCCTGCATCACCTGATGGCCCCAGTGGAAGACGCCAGCCAGCCAGCCGGGAGGCTGGATATGGAAGGCGGGCGCGGCAGGCTCTTCGCCGCCGCAGCAGTCCTCGCCCACTTCGTCTTCCGGCAGGTCGTCGTCATAGTCCTCGTATTCCTCTGCCGCGGCCTCCTCGGCGGCGCGTTCTGCCAGACGCTCGGCCCGGCGGGCGGCATTCTGCTCGTGGACGGCAAGGCCCTTTTCGTGGACGCTGCCGCCCACGTTGCAGAGCCACTGCCAGCACTCGGCGGGCGTAACGTCGAAAATGTACAGGCTGGCGCAGGCCGCCAGCGCCGCCATGACCAGATTGGCGGCGGGTCTGCCGCAGAGCAGCAGGAGCGTCCCGCCCAGCACAGCGCCCAGCGCACCGCCCGAGAGCCATGCGCTCATACCATTCTGATAACAGGCAGCGGTCATCTGCGCGGCGGTCTGGTCGGTGGGGATGTCAGAAAAGACGATGACCGTGCCGCTGGCGAAGATGAGCCCCAGCGCCAGCTTTGCGATATGGGGCAGCAGGTCTTCGCCCCGGGTGTAGAGGATGGCCAGATAGCACAGCGCTGCGCCCAGCACGAAGCTTCCGCAGCCGAACACGCCGAACAGGACATCGTGCATCGTGCGCCAGGCCGAGCTGCCCGGCACGAAAGCCAGCGCCATGAGCACCAGCCCCGCAAACAGGGTGATGAGCCCCGCGGGCATCCGGTCCTGTGTCCGGTTCTTGCGGCGCGAGGCTGTGCTGCGCCCGGAGGTCTTGCGTTTTCTCTTTGCCATGTTTCCTAAAACCCGTTCCTTATTTTATATCATGAAGCAGGGCGCGCTCAGGGCGGCTCTGTCGGTGACGATGGAAGAATTTCGATACGACTCGATTCTTTCATTGTACCACGGGAAAAGTCAAATGGCAATTTATTTCCCCTCGATTTCTCGGTAGAGCCATGCCAGCGCATCCGACAGCCCGCCCAGCTCATCGATGAGCTTTTCCCGCACGGCTTTTCGGCCATCCAGCACGGTGCCGACGTCCATGACCAGCTCGCCCGTGCGCATCATCAGCTCAGTATAACGCTTCTCCGAGATGCCGCTGTGGGACGCCACGAAGCCGGTGATGCGCTCCTGCATCTGCTCGAACCAGCGCATGGTCTGGGGTACGCCCAGTATCATGCCGGAATGGCGGACGGGGTGGACCGTCATGGTGGCAGTAGGCACGATGAAGCTCCGCTGGGCGCTGACGGCCAGCGGGATGCCGATGGAGTGGCCGCCGCCCAGCACCACCGCCGCACTGGGCTTGGAGATGCTGGCGATGAGCTCCGCCAGCGCAAGCCCCGCCTCCACATCCCCGCCCACCGTATTGAGCAGGACCAGCAGGCCCTCGATGGCGGGGTCCTCCTGCACGGCCACCAGCTGGGGGATGACGTGCTCATACTTGGTGGTCTTCTGGCCCTGGGGTGCTTCCACATGGCCCTCCACCTGCCCGATGACCGTCAGGCAGTGGATGGCGTGAGCTCCCCGGGTGCGGTAAACGCTGCCCATATCCTCGATCTGCTCTTTTTCCAGCCGCTGCTGCTCCACGGGGATATTCTTCTCTTCCTGTGACATTCTGCGCATCCTCCTTTTTGCTTCATTTCAGCTTGTCCGGCATTCCTGCCGGTTATACTTCAGCAAAGATTTCTTTTCTTTCTCAAAAAAAATGTGCCAAATGGTTTGACATTCTCTCTTCGCGCTGTATACTTTATACTAGAGATAAGATTGTCAAATATGTATCATTATTGTACAAGAAAGTACAAATCTTTTGCCGGAGCACCCTGCCGCTGCGCACTTCTCCCCGGCAATGCTGCGGATAAAAAGAAAGGAGACCCCCTATGAACACTCCCGGCAAAGCTTCTCTGCCCGTCATCAAGCGCCTGCCCAAATACTATCGCTACCTGCGCACCCTGAAGAACGACGGCATCACCAGCATCTCGTCCCGTGAGCTGGCCGCTCAGATGGGTACCACTGCCTCTCAGGTGCGGCAGGACTTCAACTGCATCGGCGACGTGAATGGCCGTCAGGGCATCGGCTACTCGGTGGAGAACCTGCTGAGCATCCTTGAGCATCTGCTCTTTGGCAACGGCGACCTCCTGCCCACCATCCTCATCGGCTGCGGCCGTCTGGGCAAGGCCGTGAGCCGCTTCATCACCACCGACACCA